>Ga0213833_1000381_pt1 | contig 49959 bp, 13 predicted proteins | sample SWATP21_FD_160575 | JGI IMG/M metagenome (GOLD analysis project Ga0213833, IMG submission 160575) | Coastal seawater microbial communities from Marineland, Florida, United States - SWA TP2 #1 | ecosystem: Environmental > Aquatic > Marine > Coastal | place: USA: Florida | collected 2016-08-14 | reverse complement strand
CCCACACACACACACACACACACACACACACACACACACACACACACACAGAGCACACACAGCACCACTCGCAAGCTGTGACAACGACACGTACGTCACTTGGTCACCGAAGGGGTTGAACTGGACTCGAAGGTGGATTGAAATGCCGATAATGCACAGGAACATGGCATAGCCTGTGAAGGAGCACATGAAGTAGAACTGCGAGGAGAAGCACATCAGGTCCGTGCTTTGCAGTCCCTCGGATATGCTTTCGTCGTAAGCTTCACTGATGATCTGCCACCGATGGTCTCTCACACTGAACCGGTACTTTTGGTAGCTGACGTAGTCGTACAGCCGCCAGCCATGCACCAGCTCCAGCGTGTTAAACAAGAAAATGTCCAAACCCAGCGTCGCCGGAATGATAACAAAGGAGAAAATGGTGTAGAAGCTGAGATCTGTTGCACGGATGCCGTACAGCGCTGGAATCTCGGTCAGCGTGACGATCGGCGTCGTATCCGTCAACAGCAGGAACACCTGCAGGATGGGAGACATGAACAGGGCCATCAAACCAACTGCGTAGCCACTGTAACTGTCCAACAACGGTTCCACGCCTTCCGTTTCACGCGCAATGTCTTCCAGCACTTGCTTCCACTCCTTGTCCTCCTTCTTCCGCTGCTCACGGGTAATAAGGGTGCGGTTCTTGCGGAACTTGCGCCGCAGTTGAATCGCCCACTTCGGCCAGTACGCGAGCACGATCTTCAGGGTCGGGTCCAGGTACACGCGTTCAAAGATGGCCATGGAGGTGTCGACGAAGAACGCCGTGGTGAAATCTGTGAAATCCTCAGCACCCATCGTAATCATGATCTCCACCACGCCTGTGGCAACCATCAGCGGCGTGGAAAGCAGGGTTTCGTTGATGAACTGCGCGATGAACATGTCCATGCCGATTTGGAAGAACTTGAAGAAGATGATGAACTCGAACTGCCAGGTGGCGTACCAGTGGGAGTACGAGAACTCCATGATGACCACCAGGAACAAGTTTGTGCAGTACGCGCCGAAGATCAACATCCCACGCTTCCAACCGAGAGGCCGCCACACACCCCAGGGCGCGAGAACTCCCTCCATGCCAGCCTCCACTTCCTTGCCGTCACCAAAGTGTGGGTTGTTTTCCTCCTCGTCGGCCATTTTGCGGTCGTCCATGGTCACGTCGTCCTCAAAGTGCTGGTCGTGCACGAAAGGAATGAGCATGTGAACGCCCTCCACCAGCATGAAAAACCCAAACAGTTGCAGAGCCGTGCCAGCACGGGCGCGCAGTGTGGTCTCCAAGCTGCTTTCAGGGATCAACGGCGGGTCCAAGAACTGCTGACGAGCCTCCTCGAAGTTAATCGTGGACGGCTGCTCGATGGGCTCGTCAGAGCCCGTCATGAAGAACCACACAAACGTGATGCAGGTCGCCAGCAGGAAACAACAGGTCGACAAGAACACCCCAAAGGCCGGTGCTGGTGCCACCATCTTGAACAGCGACACAAAGCGGAACTTGGGCGGGTGGCGCAGCTTCGTGATGAGGCGGTTGATGCCCCAAATGATGGCGCCAATCAGGACTGTGAGCAAGCCCACGAGGATGAAGAACACCAGGTACACGACAGCAGAGAACTGGAACTTGTTCAGCAGGTCCATGTAGCCCAGGGGGGTCAAAGAAAACTCCAACGTGTAGTTGTAGTCCTTGTACGCTCGCTCACATGGCAGCACGGGTGGGTCACGCAACGCAAACAACGCGAGCTCTGCCTCGATGTCCGTCACAGTGCACTTGGACATGTACGCAACAGAGCCCTCTACAAGGCGCTTCTCGAACTGGCCGAGCTGGTAGTACCCGACAGCGAACTTGACAATTCTCGGCACCGTAAACGTTTCGGACGCCAGCTCTTCGTCGACGGTGACCGGAAGCAGCTCATCCGTCCCCAGCAGAGACTGGATGGCCGGCGTTCTGCCCCACCTGTGCCCTTCTTCTTCGTTCGCCACAAAGTCCTCAATGGGCACGGGGTTTCGAATCAGGTAGAACAGCTCCGAGCCCGCCTCCTGCTCGAACCAGCGCGGTTGAATCGGCGGGTCATACACCTGCTCCTCGTAGTAGCAGAACATCTGCAACCCGAAGGAGCTCTCCAGTTCCAGTCGATCCTCTCCCACTTCTTCCGGGCACACATCGTCCGCGGTGAGCTCGCAAAAGTCTGCCAACGGAGTGAACTGGTTGTCCCACGGCCACTCACTGACGAAAATGGTGGAGTCCAGCGGCTCCATGGTGCACGATGGGTTGTCCTCAAACAGCTTCGAAAGCGGAAGGTGCGAGTCGTACCCTTCACAATTGGAGAAGAACGGGAAGTACGGCAGTGCCAGGAAATCCACACCATCCCCATCTGCCTCCTCCCACCAAGTTGGGTCACGCTCCACCAGTTGCTCAGGGTCACGCCACACGTCCACCCACGGACGAATACCAAGTCCGCGGTTGGCACAAGACAGCGTGGTGCCCGTGATGTTCCCCGTGGCGGCAGCGGCATCACCTGCAGCAGCATCGCCGGCGGCATCACCGGTGGCCAGCTGACGTTCACGGCCCTCCATGTCCGTCGCGCGAGGGTCGTTGGACGTCCACTCTTCGTCCTGCCACACACCAGCACCCGCACCAGCGCCCACACCCTCGTCCAGTGTGTCGCCGTCAACAAACGCGACGTCTTCTTCCGCCTCCGCTTCCGCTTCCGCCCCCACTGTCGTCCCGGCGTCACGCTCATCACTGGTCCACGACCACAGGAACGAGTAGCGGTGGTTCTTGCGCGCCAGTCGGTCGTGGTCTTCCTGCAGACGCCGACGGCGCGCGGCGGCTGCCTCGCTGGCCTCTGTGGTGTTGGTGGAGTTGCTGGTCTCTTGCCCGAACAACGGGTCGCCGACGCGGTAGTCCGCGACTCGGGAAATGAAAATGTCGTTCTGGAAGTTCTGCACCGCCACACGCTCCCCGGGAGGGACCTCCCAACGGTCCGGCAGGTTGAACGGCGCGGACATGCCGTCGTCGCCGAACTGGCCCGATTCAACAAGCGTCAGCCACGTGTACGTCACGGGTGGGACCAAGGCCTGCATTTGGGCGGGGGTGAGGTTGTTGGGATCCCACGCCACCTCTGTCGTGGTCGTCGTCCCATCCTCCACGGCCTCCTCCAACCGCCGCGGTGGTGACGCTGGGTCTGGTGCTGGGTCTGGCGCCGGCGCCGCCTCGTCATCGGCTTCGGCAGGAGGCGGTGCCGAGCCACCCAGGCGCAACCGAAGACGGCGGCGAGCAGCGGCTGCGTCACCACCGTCCGCACCGTCTGCGGCAGCCGCGGACGCGGCGGCTTGCTGTGCGAGGTAGTCTTTGTACTGTTGACGGGCCAATGTGACGTCGGGTGCCTCCGCCACGGCACGGCTGGGACGGTGGTACACCAAACTGGCGGCGTCGATGAAGAACTTGAAGTCCTCTGCAAAGGCACCGTGCAGCAGCTCGACGCAGAAAATGACGCGGGCGTTGCGAATGGGCATGAGTTGCATCTGCAGCACCGTGTGCTTGTTGTCAAAGTACGGCCAAAAGGCGCCACCGGGGCTGGATTGAAGGTTGTTGGGCTCCATCCAGTACGTCTCCAGGTTGGGTTGCTCAAAGAAGAACGGCATGGGCTCACGGTGGCAGCGACAGCACTGATCACACGTGATTCCAATCTCCTCTTGCTCAACAAGACTGGGGGAACTGCAAGTAATCTCGCTGGTGGAGTCGGGCACATTCGGGCATATGTAGCGTGGAGGACACGGCAAGCAGTCCAGGTAGACGCTGATGCGGTAGTTGTCATCGTACGTGAAGTTGACAGCCAGGTTCGACATGTTCATCGTGATGGTGGCGACATCCAACGCCTGCATGTCCATGACACCCAAGCCAACCAGCGGGTCGTTGAGGTCCGTGAGTATGGCGTTGTCGGTTGCATTGTGCAGGTGTTCGTTCGTGGCGGGGATGGGTACCACGCGACGCAGCACTTCATCTGCTGCCTTTTGGCAATCAAGCAACGACGTCGCCCCGGGCTCTACCGTGGTGCCGTTCGGGCACTTCAGCAGCTTCTGGCAGTGGCACGCATCCAACCGGACGGGTGACCCGAACTGGTCGAGAAGCATGAACTCCTCAAACGTGCCCAGAGGCCCGAACCGCATTTGCTCGTCATCGCCTCCATCCGGCTTGTCAAAGTCATGCACCACATCCAACACGTCAATGGCGTACTTTAGATCAAAGACCAGGGGATCAATAACCTCCCGCGTCAGTGTCTGGGTCATCTCGTTGGACTGCAGCAGGAACTGGGCCTCCACCCACACCTTCGCCTCGCGGTACGAGCAAAACTGTGGGCATACGGCGCCATCGTTGTCGTAGGGCGAGCCGTCACACACACGCACGGGTTCGTCGGCTGGGCAGGGTCGGAAGTAAAACTCCTGCCACTCGTTTCGCGGGAAGCGGACTGCCTGATCCACCAAGACTTCCCCTTCGTTCCTCGGGTCCTCAATCGGGTTTCGCGACCACGCCGAAGTGAACAGCGCTTGTGTCGCGTCTTGGGCAAAGCTGCACACCTGCGTGTCGGAGAATGTGCACTGCCACAAGCGATACATGTCCCACGCGACCTGGAACTGGGGCTCGCACGCACAATCGCCGCGGAAGATGGCATCACTCACCAGGCGCCACTTGTGGTCCCGACCACACTTGACGTCAGCGTTTACGGCCGCATTGACGGGGCCGATGCGCCCGTCACCAAAGTCCTTCACAAAGAACTGGGTGGCAAGCTCCGCATTGATACCGTCAAAGCAGTTCTGATCGTGCTGCGAGATGCAGCGCGGCAGTCGCTCAAACGGCAGCAGTTTGCACTCGACAATGTTGGAGAAGGGGTCGGCTTCCGAGGCAGACAGCCCTCTGTTGATGGCATCGTTGGCCATGACACCGAAGCGCGGATCACCTGTTCCAGAGGGGCAGAAGAAACCTGCCGGACACACGCCCTGGAACCGCTGTCCGAAGCCGGTGCCCTGTCGACAAAAGTACCCGGCGGGGCACAGCTGGTTGTACTTGCCCAGCGGCGCAAACAGCAGTTCATCAGGCGTGGTGCCGAAATCGCACACGTAGCCAACAGGGCACGGGTTTGTGCTGGCTTCCGTGGCGCCTGTGCGTTCGTTGCAGAAGAAGCCCTCAGAGCATGGCAGCGCCTCCGCCTTGTCAAAGTTGTCGCAGATGCGATCGGCCTCGCACGTGCCCGGGTACCACTGGTCTGCGTTCAGCGTGTCGTTGAACAGGAAGAACCCAGGTGTGCAGTTCATGGCGGGGTTGAACAGCGCCAGTTGGAGCAAGTCCATGCGGCGTGAACCCTTGGCAAAGGGGCCTTCGTAGGACTTCGCGTCGCCGTAGCCCTGGTGCTGCTGGCCGGTGACAATTTCGTACAGTGGGCCGTAAAAGTCCTTCATGCGCTGGTACTTGGCGCTGCCGTATCGCTGGGGGTTGTAGAAACACTCCCCATCCAGTGGATCCTTGGCGTCCAGGAACAGCGGGCCGCGGTTCTTGCTGTCAATCAAGTCGGGGCGCGACGGGTCCAGCTTGCCAAAGAAGTAACGGTAGTAGAACGGACCGTCGTCTTCGTTGTTGCCAGCCAGGCACTCGAAGATGGACTCTCCCAAGCCAGTGGGCTCAAACAGTGTGGGGAAGTCGTCACGGTTGCACGGGATGGTCATGCCGTCGATGGGACACACCATTCCGGTGGGGCACCGGGTGCACTCGGTCGGGTCACGCAACTCCCACTGCTTGCTCCACGTTCCCTGCGGGCACCCTCGGCACACAGAGCCATCCACCTGCGCCAAACTCCGGTATGTACCAGGCGGACACAGTGTGGGAGCAGACATGCCGTCGTTCTCACACGCGGCACCGGGTGGGCACGGGTAGCAGTTCACCGTCTCGATGGTCGGCGCGTAGAAACTGGACAGGCACAGCGCCGGGGACACCGTACCCAGGAGTTCGGCCTGTTGACCCAACGGGGTGGGGATGGGCGTCGCCGTACCCTCGGGGCAGTAGAACCCACGGGGACACAGGCCCGAGCCCTTGGGATCCGTGGAGCCCAGCTCACAGTAGAACCCCTCCGTGCAGTTGCGCGCGTACAGCGACTCTCCAAACCGCACCTCATCATAGCCAATGCCACCCACGCAGTACGTGCCGGGTTGGCACGCGTACGGGCGCAGGGTGGTGTCGTTGCGGAACGGGTCGCCGGTGACAGTGCCAGGGGAGCAGTAGAACCCCGGCGGGCACCGCATGTTCGGCGTCGCCAGGTTGTGACGGCTGCACACGTACCCGGCGGGGCACACCGCGGGGTCGATGCGGCCAAAGCCGGGGCAGTTGTACCCGATCGGACACTCGGTGCACAGCTTCTGTCCCACCATGGCGTTGAACGTGCCGGGCGGGCAAGGGAACGGGTCCCAGTGCCCGTCCCGTGGGCAGTACGTGCCCGGCGGGCACGAAATGCGGGACCCAAAGGGGCAATACGAGCCCGGCGGGCACTCGCCCTGGCCCTGCGGCACGTTGGAGCCCTCTGGACAGTAGTGGCCTTCGTGACACGGCTGCGGGCGCGAAAAGTTGCCGGGGAGCACATCATCGAAGGAGGCGCCCGCGTGGCAGTACGAGCCGGGTGGGCAGGGCACGGGGCGCCGCATCTTGAACAGCGACACGGAGTAGTCGAAGTTTCGGTCGAAGATTTGCATGTCGGTGGCGTCGGCGAGCTTGAGGCACGAGTCATCCAAGCAGTAGCGCCCACGCAGGTTGCTGAAGTGCTGGTCCGGTGGGTGGGGCAGCTGGTGCGCCTCCATCCAGTACCGCGCCGGGAAGTGGGACATCTGCAACCCCACATCGTCCGTGGAGTTGTCCCAGCACGCCGTGTTGCGTCCACCAAGCATGAGGTTGTGACCCTTGGGCGTTCTACCCCGCCGCACGGTGTTGCCTCGCTCGGCTTGGGTCAGGGTGGGGAACAGCGACGACGTTGGCTTCGGGTTACCGCACGTGGTCGCGGAGGTGGCGGTGCCTTCGAGACAGTAGTGCCCCTCCGGGCACGGTTGGTTCGCTGCCTCTGTGCCCGTGACATCGCACACGAAGCCGGCCGGGCACACACGTGGCACGTGCATCCCCAACTCCGGGCATGCAAAGCCGATGGGGCACCGCAGGCACGCATCCTTGCCCAGGGAGTTCTGGTACGTGCCTCGGGGGCACATGGTGAAGTTTTCGTTGCTGCCCTCCATACAATAGGCCCCACGTGGACACACCAGCTTGTTGGTGAGTTCACCCAGGGGACAGAAGAAGCCGGGCGGGCAACTACCCTCGAACGAGAACGTGTGGCGGTTGGCGGTGAAGTCCACACCGTTGTTGGACGCCTCCACGAGCACCGTTCGGATGTTCCAGTCCTCATCCAGTGGGTCCACCACCGTGACACCGAAGTCTCGCGGGTGGAACATCATGTGGTTGAACGCCGGGTGCACCATGCGCTTCCCTGGAATGGCCATGATGAGGGAGGACGAAATGAAGGTGGCTGGCACCGTTTCCTCGCCAAATCGAATGCGCAGCGTGGAGGTGTTGAAAAAGTTCACACCGTGGATGAAGATGGGCGTGTGGCCGGTGGACAGTCCCGTGGCAGGCTGCACAGCCGTCACCTTCCAGTCAAACTGATACACGTACCGCCGCCCCGAGTCGGTGTAGTCCTGCCCGTTCAGTGTCACGTCCACGGACACCACCATGCACAAGTAGAACGGGTGCCAATGGGCCGAGGGGAACACACGGGTGGAGCCGGTGAGAGGGTCAGGGTCGCGGTGGTGGAACGTGCTCAACTGCATCCACCGCAGCCCCGTGCTGGCTTCGTTGGCTTCGAAGTCATCCATGGGCGGCGCCGGGCACGTGATGTGGGTCGAGTTGATGAAGCGGCCCGGCACACCCAGCAAGCCAAAGCGGCACCCCAGCCGCGTCGTGTTCATGAAGTTGGTGCCAATGAACGTCACTTCGTTGCCCCAGCTCAGGTCCAGCGGGCCGTTCACGGGGATGGTCCGGAACAGCTGCGCGGTGGGGTACGCGACGAAGGTGCGGTAGTTGGCCGTGAAGTCCTGACCGTTGGTGGTCACCTCGGCACGGTACTCGCCCGACTCAAGCGATGGCGTCAGGCACACGATTTCCGTGGAGGAAATCCACAGCGCAGGCACCACAGCCTTACCAAACCGCACTGCTAGGGCGGCGGTGGGGATGAAGTTTGTGCCTCGAACAATGATGGTGATGTTGCCTTGCATGGGACCCTCAGAGGGAACCAACTCGGTGACTTGAGGCGTGTCCATGAACCCGAACAGCGGGCCATGCGAGGTGTAGTTGTGCTCCACCCCATTCATGGACACCTCCACGGTGACCAACCCCGTCTGCAGCACGGGCGGCGTCACACACTGCACATGCGTCGTGTTCACGTACGCCAGCACAGGAATGCGACTGCCGGGGCCGTCGCCAAACTTGCAGAAGATCACGGCGTTCGACGCGTTGCGGAAGTTCTCACCCACCACCCACACGATGGTGCCACCGGACACCGGACCGTGGTCTGGCACCGTTTGCAGCACCCGCACGGTGGGGAAGTACTCGTACTCGATGCCCGAATCCGTCCAGTCCGTGCCGTTGTTCATGGATACCTCCACCGAGACGATGGAGCTGTTGCCCACCACCAGCGGCGGCGCTTCGCACTGAAGATGGTCGTGGTACACAAAACCTGCCGGCACGACGGCGTCGCCAAATCGGCACAGCAACGCCGTGGTGTAGTTGTGGAAGTTGCCACCCCGCACGTCCACGGCCGTGTAGCCCGTCGAAGGCCCTGCTGCGGGCAGCAGCTGCGCCACCCACGCCGGCTCTTGGTACACGAACTGCAGGCCACGGAACGTGAAGTCCTGGTCGTTGACGGTGAGCTCCACCGCGACGGGGCCTGCGCCACGCGCGCCGGCGCCAGGCGTGACACACACCACCTCGCCGTCGGACACGTTGCGGGCGACGACTTGATTGCCGCCGAAGGAGCACAGCACCTGGTCGGAGTCCACAAAGTTGTGGCCCGTGATGGACACGACGGTGCCGCCGCCGACAGGACCGACCAACGGCAGCAGCTGCAGCGGCTCCACAGCCTTGTGGAAGGTGTAGTTGGCAGTGGACACGGACGGGTACTCCAACCCGTTGACGGTGAGCGTGACAGGGACCACCGCGGGCTCGTGGGCCGGCGTGATGCAGTCGATGGAGTAGTCACCAGACACCGCCGCCGCCACCGCGGTGTCCCCAAACCGACAGTTGATCAGGGACGCCAGCGGCAGTCCGGGCTCCAGGGTCGGGAGTGGTGTGTGGTACGTCATGGTTTCCGCCATTGTCGGCATCCAAACGGGCCGCAACTCGTGGCGGTCGGGCGTGTCGAGCTCGTCACGCAGCGGCTTCCAGTACGTGCCTTCGGCGGCGATGCTGAGGGTGACCAGGGATCGGCCGTACTCAGAGCCGAGGACTCGGCTGAGGCCTGTGACCACGGGCGCGGACTGGTACTCGAAGTTACCGGCGGTCAACATCTCGCTGAACTGCTGGCCGTTGTTGCCCACGCGGATGGTGACGACAGGGCCGTCGGCGGGCGTGACAAGCACGGTGCTGGACACCAGCTCCGCCACACCGACAGCGTCGTCCAAGTGGACACCCAGCAGCGGTGGCGATACCGGCGCAGCGTTTCCGTCTGCGTCGGTGGCCGTCTGCTGGTGCCACTCCACGGACCGGCTCAGGAACTGCACAGCCCAGGTGGTGAAGAAGCCCAGGTTGCGGTCAGCCAATGGATCGGACTCCAGCGCCACCTCCACCACCTCGCCAAACGGCGCGGCGATCACCGCCAGGGCAGCTTCAACGTCGCCCGCGGTCGAGTTGAGCGGCAGCGGGGCAGTGTTGTTTCCGCGGTACGACAGCGTGACGTTGCCGCCCAGGGGCAAGAAGGTGCCGTTGGTCGCGACGTTCGAGCTGAACTCCACCGTGGAGCCAAACACCGTGTCCTCATCCGCAACAATGCGCACGACATCGGCGCTGAGCTGCAACGGCAGCTCGATGATCCACTCCTGATCTGCGTGCTCGACGGCCACATCGCTGTACACCGTGAAGCCTGCGTCTCCCACCTGGGTGTTGCTTGCGCGCGACGCCACATCGGCTGCATGTGCATTCGCGACGCCCACTGCCGTGATGGCCTCGTCCTGTGTCAGTCCGACGTCCACCGCGCCCGAGGCAAGGGTGCTGGTGTCCCAGCGGTGGTACACCATCACACCGTCCACACACAGCGCTTCGGCCAAGGCGCGCTTGATGTCGGCAGCGGTGGCTCGAAGCGGGATGGGTCGTGTGGACAGCGAAGGAACACACGCAGGCGGTCCCGCGTATGTGCCATTGAGCGCAGCAGCCACAGCGGCAGCGTCGTCTTCGGCAAACGCGGATCCCATCGGGAAGCCATGCTCCGTCAGCGACAGCAGCGCCTCGCCGCTGAGCCCAGCTGGGCGCAGTGCGACGGGCGGGTTCAGCGGCAGGCCATCGGCTGTGTCGATGCGCAGTGTGAAGTTGCCCAACGGGAACTCCCACCCGGCCCGTGCCTCGAACATGCTGCCCGACGCGGAGGTGCCCTGCAATCCGCTGAAGTTGGCCACACCCAGCGGCACGTGGCCGTACACGCCCGAGAACGTGACGTTCCACACGTACCCGTCAGGCCCTACCTGGCGCGTCACCTGCACCTGCCCCAACCCCGCAGGCACAGTGGCCGCGTTGAAGGCCGCGACAACCTCTGACGCGTGCATACCCACGCGCAGCGCAATGGGTGTGGCCGCGTACACGGCCTCGGCGTTGGTGTAGTTGCTCGGGAGTGCGGCCACTGGCGCTGACCTGGAGGTGGCCATGTCGGCCAGCGTGACCGTGAACGTGCCGTCAACGGGCTTGGCAGGCGGCGTCACCACGTTCACGGCGGTGACAAGGCCTGTGGCCGCGAGACTGGACGTCAGCTGCAACGTGTCGAGGTCCTCCACGGAGGTGTGGAACGTCACGGACCACGTGTAGCCCTGCAGGGCAGGCGTGCGCGTGCGCGACACGGACACCGGCACGTCGCCCATGACATCCAGCAGCAGGGCCGCCACGTCATCGGACGTGGCGTCGTGTTCGATGGGCAGGGACGTGGAGCCGTTGAACCCCAGCGTGAACGTACCCGTGACAGCCGACACGCCGCCGGTGACCACCTCTTGCACCGCGAACACACGCTCCGCTCCGGACACGACAAGGGTGTGGACGGTGTGAGCGGGTGGGGGTGCAGTGAGGCGCACGACGTGCACGTCGGGCCACGCGCGTGCCTCGATGGGCGACTCGTAGCACGCACCCTGTGCCAGTGCGGGGCATTGGGCGTCGTCAAAGGAAAAGGCATGAGGCTGGCGTACAACACTTGCGTCGACATTGAACTCTGTCGTGAAGCCGGACGCGTCCACGTGAAGGAGTGGCATGGCACCGGCTTCGCTGCGGAAGGTGACGTCGAAGCGCAGGACCTCCACCGATGTCGGCGTCGGCGCAGCGTAGCGACGCGACACCTGCACGGCACCGATGGTGGGAAGCATGTTGAGCACCGACTCCAGGTGCTCCGCGGTGGCGCGCAGTGTTAACGCCGCGGTGGTAGCCCCACGGAACGACACGCGGAACATGTCGTCACTGTCCAGGGCTGCTTGAGACGACACAGAACGCGCAAAGTTGAACTCGATGGTTTGGGTTTGGGGCTGCAGGGGCGACGTGAACCGGATGCGCTGCTGCTGGGCACGGGTTTGGAGCGCCGGCGACACACAGCGGACGAGGTTGGCAGACAGGAACGTCGCAGGAACAACCGACGCCGGGTCGTGGCCAAAGGCACACGAAATGTCCGCGGTGTTCTCAAAGTTCTTGCCGTGCACATGCACCAGCGTTCCACCGGAAGCCGGGCCACTCCGGGGAGTAATGCCGGTGATGGTGACCAGTGGGTCGAAACGGAACAGTGCGCGTGATCGGGAGTACGTCAAGCCGCCGTCCGTGGAGATTTCCAGGGCCATCTCGCGCGAGCTGTCTGGGTTGTACATCCAGTCGTTCGACGTGGAGGAGAACTGATGAGCGACACCGGCGCCGACACACAGCACCTCGTTGGGGCTCACGAACTGCGCCACCTCTGGGTCAAGCGCCTCGAATCGGCACAGCGTTTCGGTCGAGTTGCGGAAGCCCAGACCCGACACAGACACGATGGTGCCACCGTTGACGGGGCCCGTGTTGGGACTGAGGCCGGTCACGGTCACGATGTCGGCGTACCGGAACATGGCTGACGTGACAGACAGCGAGGTGGACTCCGAGAGGAAGTCGTGGGACTTCAGCAACACCGGCACCACACCGACACTGCGCGGCGGGCTTTCGCACTGCGCGTGTGTGGAGTTGAGGACGACGGCAGGCACTTCAGAGTCCCCAAAGATGCAGGCCGAGTACGCGCCGAGGGCAAACGAAGTGCCGACCAGTGTCACCAACGTCCTGCCTTCGACGGGACCTTGGCTGGGGGTGAGACTGGACACGGCGGGCTGGTTGTCGAAGCGGAACGACGCAATGCGCTGTGCTGGCGTGAAGTCCTGCGCATTGATGCTGATGCGCACGGCGCAGCACCCTCGTGACACTTCCGTCACCTCTCCACGCGCGGAGGTGCCAGTGAGCAAGCGCGTGTCGACCTGAAGACTCGGCAGGTCGCCAATGTTGTCCGGCTCACCCAGCGAGGTGAACGTGACGTCCCAGGACCTGACCCAGGCCTCCTGCGGCGCAAACGTCTCCGCGATCCCCGTCATGCCGACAGCATCACCGCCCTTCGATACGTGTGCCACCGACACATCCACTGTGCCGACCGTTGGCAACGCCTCCAGCGCATGCTTGATGTCCAACGCTGAGGCATGCGCCGAGACTGGCCATGTCTGCGCGTCATCAAACATCAGCCGGAAGAACCCACGCAGAGGCTCAGTGCCTGTGCGCTCTTCCACCACGGTAATCGCGGCTCGGTTGCCAAACATGTTGCTGTCATCGGCCACCAGCATTGCCACGTCTCCAACAAGGCGGTCGAACTCGATGCGCCACGTGAACCCACCCGCCAAGTTTGGACCCGTACGAGTGACTCGAGACAGCTCGCCACCGGGCAGCTGCGACACGGCGTCAAACACCTCCTCGGCAGACGCGTCAAACGCGATGACGTCGGACACTTGGGAGTGGAACTGGAGCGTGAAGTTGCCGCTCAGGTGGCTGCCAGGCGTGACTTCCCCCACCGTCACGGTGGCGAGGGTGCCGGTGAGACCGGAACCGTCCACCACCAGGCCTGGAGCATTGCCCAGCGGGTTCACGACGGGACCTCCAGTGGCATCCACACGAGGCGTATCCAGGAACGTGATGAACCAGGTGCGACCGCCGCTGGTGTCTGGGATGGTTTGAGACACCGTCACGTGCCCCACACTTTCCATCGACTCCATGGCCGTGACAAGGTCCGTGGCCGAAGCGTTGAAGGGAATGGCGTCGGACGCAACCCCACGGAAGGAGAGGGTGAAAGACCCGCCCAACTCGGTGGATGTTGCCGGACGCGCCATCGACACCAGCACCGCCTCGTCACCACCGACCTCAAAGTCGAGCTGCTCGGGGTGGCCGACAAGCAGGGGAAGACTGCCCGCATTCGCCACAAACTCCACGTGCCACACAAACCCACCCACCGCGTTGGTGCGCACGTGTGTGACCACCACATCGTCGATGGTGGACAACGCACGCAGCGCAGCAGCCACCTGCACGGCACTGGCAAACGCAGGGATGGGGTCGGTGGTCTCACCACCGAACGTGAGGTTGAACGAGCCTCCACGCAGCGTGGTGGAGCCAAACAACTCCACCTCTTGCACCTGCGGCTGGCGCCCGCGCAGACGCTCTGTCACCACCGGGGTGACCTCCGGCGCGTGGCTGCCAGCCGTGAACAGGCGCGGCACGCGGTCCGCGGCAAGGTTCGCGTCCAGCACGGACAGGAGATCCACGTCCGCGTCGCTGGAGGCAAAGGCCACCCACCACGACACGCCCGCTGCAGGCAGCATGGCAAGGGTCTGTGCTGAGGGCGGGGCAAGGTCCACTGCTTTGTCAAGGCCGTCGCTCACCAGGTCAGACCGCTTGCCGACGTTCCACACGCGCAAGTCATCCGCTGCAAGGTATCCCGCGTGGACACCCACAGAGACAGGGGCTTGCTCCAGGTCAAGCGCCTGAAGTGCAGACAGTACGGCATGCGCACTGGCGGTGTGGTCCATGCGGGGTGTCGTCGTTGCGACAGCCAACTCCGCGTCGGTGAGGTTGGAGCCCGAGTAGGGAGTGGACAGCACCAGCTCGTACGGCGCCATCCAATCCACCCGCGACAGCGAGTAGACACCCGAGCCCAGCTGAAGCAGTTGGCTGCGAAGCAGCAAGTGTCGCACATCGTGCGAGAGGCTCACCACACGAGAACCGTTGTGCACCGTCGCTGTGACGACCGTGCTGGGTGCCATGGGCACCGTGACACTTTCAAACTTTGTTGGGTTCATCACAACAAACGCAGACACATTGTGTGTGGCGTAGTCCGTGCCATCCACCATCCTCGTGGAAGCTGCTTCCAGCTCCTCGAACGAGCGCAGCCCCGACGCCACCACCGACAGCCTGGGCTGCACGCCCAACGCTCGATGGAACGTGACGTCCCATGTTCCTCCGCGCGCCAGCGCATCACCCGCGCCACCATTGCGCAGACCCAAGGCCGGCTCCGCACGTGAGGTGACACGCACGTTGGACACACTTGGGAGCTCGTCCAGCGCCGCCTTCACCTCGGCGGCGGTCGACCCAGGGTGCAAACCGGCCGACGCATCGGTAGTGAACCCGTCGAAGGACAGTTGGAAGGTTCCGAACGGCGGGCCACGGGTGCCGGCCGCCACTTCCGTCACCGTTGCAGTGACACCCGAGACGATGCCACCGTTGGTGGCCACCAGTGTCGTGTCGGCACCCCCAATGAACAGCGCAGGGATGTCGGTGTGGTCCTCGGCGTCGGTGGTGACCGCAATGTCGATGAACGTGATGTCCCACGATCGGGACCCGTCGCCACTGGAAGACACCAGCGACACCGTGACGTCGTTCACCCCATCGAGCCCTTCCACCGCCAGCTCCACGTCGAGATCAGCGCCGTTGAACTGCACATCCACCGTCCGTGCATCGCCCAGCGCAAGGAAAAAGGTGCCACTGAGCGTGGCGCCACTTGGCGGAGCGATGGACACGCGCTGGACTTCCAACTGGCTGCCGTCTGCTTCGGTGGTGACAGCCATGGCTGGAAACACACCCGTGAGCTGCACCATGGGAGAGGACACCTCGAAGGTGGGCACATTCATCAACTGGTCAGTTGGCATGGACAGGCGCACGCGCCACTCACGCCACCCGGTGACCACCTCTGCGGCAAGCGTCACGTTGGCCGACACAGAGTGAGACGCAAGCAGCGGCAGTGCCTCGATTTTCGACGCCACTGTGGTCAGGGGGTCAAACACATCAATGGCTGCAGTGTCCGCACCGTCCAGTCGCAACGTGAAGGTGCCAGACACAGCTGGCGCCATGCCCCGCTGGTCTTCCGTCACACTCACACCCACCTTGGAGCCGCGAGATGAAATGGAGCCAGACGACACTTGGCACACCATGGCCGCGACGTTGGACGGCGTGACACTGAAGCGGACACGCCACAGGCGCTGGTACGGCTCGTTGTACTGCTTCACGCTAGTGTGGCACCACCAGGCGTCGCCAGAAATGATGCCCTCGTTCACCTCACACAGTTGCACCTCGAGGTCCGGGGCTTGTGAAAAGCCCTCCAGCAATGCTGTGCGCACATCCGCAGCGGTGGCGGTGGCCGAGATGGGGTCACTGACGTCCTCAGGGGAAGCACCGTCAGACCAATCCATGGAGCAAGTGACGTACGAGGCAGCTTCCAGGGGAGAAGAGGCACGGACGTGGACTGTTTGGACCTCCGCGGCCAACCCCCGTTGGCTGTACTCGGCTCGAGCGTCGAGACCTAGCTCGGGCAGTGGCACCACAGCAGACGGCGAGTTGCGAGCCACGCCAGCAAAATCGACAATGGTGAGCAGCATGTCGCTCACCTCACCAAGCACCGAGTCGTAGGTGATGGTGTAGTTGAACACCGCCTCCACTTCGCCGCTCGCGAGGTTGGGCTCCGACTTGCTGGCCACGACGGACACAAGCGAGTCGGCCGTGCCGTACAGAGTTGTCAGGGCGCGATGCAGCCGGGCAGCCGTCATGTTCACGGGCAGTCGCTCGGTCGCGGTGCCGTTGCCGTCTTGGTGCGAGAAGACGATCAATGGCATGCGTGTCACGTCGGTGTGAATCGTGACATGGAAAATGGAGGGGCGCCACGCGTCCACACGCAACGACACGACCTGGATCTCATCCTGCGGGTGGTTCACCACCGATACGCGCTGCACATCTGCCACGCTGCCCGCCTGCGTCACATGCACCGCCACGGAGCCAGTGCCCGCAAGCCCCGAGGGGTCTGTCACCACCAGCGGATCCACCCAGGCGTCTGCTCCAGACGCAGCACCCACGAAGGTGACCGACCAGGCCACGTCACCCCACGGGGACGGCGCGGACCGCGTCACTTCGACAGCGCCCGCCGACAGCGCTCCGAGCGTGGAGGCCACCGCCTCGGCGCTGTCGTCTGCGTTGATCGTGACCGGAGTGTCCGAGCCGAGCTGGAGGAGGAACGAGCCAGTCACCGGCGGCGTGTCGGGGCCTGCATGCGCCGCCCGCAGCTCCACCACCTGCACCGTCGGTACGAAGGCGGAGCCGCCCAGGGAGATGACCTGCTGCTCGGGCAGCGTCGGCTGCGCGGTGACGGCAACCGACTGTACCTCTTGGTCGGCAGGCAGCGCGGTGGAGGTGACGAGCTGCACTTCCGCGGCGGGTTCCGCTGCGGACACGGTGACGCGCTGCACCTCCGACGAGTCGAACCCGGGCACGGCGCTGACGCTGGGGCTCAAACACGTGACATGGTCCTCGCTGTGGTACACGGCCGGCACAGGCGGCTGGCCCGAGCCGTCGAACTGGCACAGCAGGTCGGGGCTGTGCACAAACCCAGCCCCATGCACGTGCACCAGCGCGCCGCCGGTCTTGGCGCCACGCCGCGGCACCACACTCGTGACCTGCATGCCCAGACCGAAGGTGAACACGACCCGGTCGTACGAAAAGTCCCGGCCGTTGTGCGTGATCTCCACCTCCGCGGCCAACCGCCCGTCCAGCGGCGCGGGCGGCGTGACGCAATGCACGCGAGACGCAGAGTCAAACACGGCAGGGACACGGATGTCGGGCGCGCCGGGAAGCGTCGGGCTCGTGTTGGCGCTGGCGACGTCAGTGCGAACCACGTCGTCCGGCAGGCGGAAGTGGAAGCGGCACTGCAGGCGGGTGTCGTTCACAAACCCGTCGCCCAGCACCACCAGTGACGTGCCACCCACCGCCGGGCCCATCGGCGGCATCACAGCGAGCACCCGCAGCACGTCCACAAACGTAAAGTTGGCCTGCGTCACGCCAAACTGCAGCGCCTCCTGCGACGAGTACTGCGTGTTGGTGGGGCGCGCCGCGGTTTCCATCGCGGCGACCTCGGACGACGCTTGTGCCAAGAAGTAGCCTGGGCCGGCCTCCGCGAGGGCGTACGTGAACGTGTTGGAGACGGTGACACCCACGGCTTCCGAGGATGTGGGCGCCTCCAATCGCAACCGGAACACGGCGGCGCGCGGCGGTGTGACGCAGCGCAGGTGCTGGTGGTCGATGTACTGGGCCTGGACAACCACGTCGGCAAACGCGCACACCAAACCGGGGCCCTCCACGAAGTTGAAACCGTACACGTCCACGGGAGTGCCGCCCTGCAGGGTACCGTACGCCGGGTTCACGGCGCGAACGATGGGCATCGTGACGTAGCGGAACAAGCCCGCAGACGGCTCGGCATACACAAAGTCCACGCCGTTGTCCGTGATGGCCACGCGGACGTCTTGTCGGAAGGACGAGGCCGGTGCCAGGCACCGCACGACGTCTGGCGACTGATACAACGCGGGCTGGTCCGGGAACCCGTCAAAGCGGCACCGCAGCGAGGTGCTGTCCCAAAAGCCGCTGCCGCGCACCTCCACCTCAATGCCGCCCTGGAGGCCAGACTGCGGCGGCCAGAAGGAAGCGACGCGCAGTGGCGGTCGGTGGTGGAACTCCAACGTCTCCCGGCTCCACTCCCGGCGGTTCACTGACACCTGGACACGCACGCGCGTGGAGCCATCGACACCGGGGCTGGGCAGCGGTTGGGCAGCTGCCACCTGCGCCAGGGTGGGGACGAGGCACCGGAGCTCTGTCGGGCTGGTGAAGCGAGCTGGCACAACCACCGCGGGAGGTGCGGTGCGTGACGCGTCGTAGAAGGAGAAGCCACAGGCCAGGAGGTCCAGGTTCAAGAAGTTTGCGCCCGTGACCACGATTTCGCTGTGGCGGGATCCAACCTTGGGGGCGAGCGATTGCAGCACGACAGGGTGCTGGTACTCGAATTGACACGGCGTGTCAACGCCACACACCACGGCGTCCTGCACCGGCGTTCCTTCCGTGGTGGCGTCGATCAGGTCGCGGAGCTCGAAGCGCACTCGCATCTGCGCGTCGGTCAGGGAGTAGTGGGACGCGTTCAGAGCGAGGGACTCCGCCGTCACCTCCGCGTACGTCGGGTGGGCAGGAACACGACATACCGCCGCGGTGTCGTTGAGCACGCGCGCGGCAACGCGCTCGGTGTGGAAGAAACAAAACAGGTTGAACGCGTCTGCGAACCCGATGCCCTCCACCATGACCTCCGTGCCGCCCCACAACGGGCCCGTGCTTGGCGCGAACCCAGTCACAGCCAGGGTGCCGCGCACCTTCAGGCTCAGGCGGTCCGGCGAGAACTCGACGCCGTTGTTGGAGACGGTCACGGCGGAGGTGCCGATGGGCAGCTCCGGCGCCACACAGTGCACCTCCGTGGTGGACACCCACAGCGCAGGCACCTCCACCAGATCGTTGAACCGGCACCGAAGCGGCACCTCACGCGCCGATCCGTCCTCCAGGGCGGACTCCAGCAGCGACAGGTCCGGGCGACGGAAGGTGCGACCACGGATGCGCAGGATCTGGCCGCCACGCGTGTCCACAACCGACGGCACGACACCTTCCAGCCACAGGTCGGGCGTGGCAACGAACAGAACCTGGGTCGAGGACCATTGCGCGCCGCCGTTGGTGCTCACTGACACAGCGAGCACGCCGCCGTCGGAACCTGAGGCGCCCGGAAAGCGGGGCGCCTGCAGGATCATGTGGCCGTCCGCAAGGTGGTACGGCGGCACGACAACTTCGCTGCCGGCACCCGCAAACCGCACCAGCGTGTCTGCCACCGGCGTTCCAAAGCTGTCCACTGCTGGTACAAAGCCGGAGCCCCAGAGGTCCATGCGGTAGCTGCCCGCAGAGGAGGCAAACGTCGGGGAGATGCGCGTCACCACGGATTCAGGGGTGTAAAAGAAGGTGGACAGGCGGGTGGACTCTTGCGACGCAGGCGGCACCACAACATCCAGCCACTCGCCGGCGCCGCGAAGCGACACAACGAGGGACACACTGGCGTCGGGGGTGACATCCGCAGCAGCTGGGGAAACACACTGCAGTGTGGACGCGGAGACGAAGACGGCAGGGACGGTGCGGTTGCCAAAGGTGCACACTGGTGTCAGCGCCTCGGCGTCTACCTCCTGCGCCGAAGTCACGGCGTCGTACACATCACGCATCCCCGTGACACCGAGTGTCACAACGGTGCCGCCAAAGTGCGGCCCCGTACGTGGGGTGAGGGACACAACCGACTTGGTGTCGGAGTACGACACCGTCGCGGCGGACGGCGAAAAGTCGAGGCCGTTCAGTGACACCTGGACGTTGACCTGTCCCACTCCCATGGCCGGGGCGACACAGGTGACGCGAGTGGAGGACACAAACACCGCGGGGACGTCGACGCGACCTCCAAAGCGCGCAGTCAGCGCGTCTGTGTCCACAAAGTTGGCGCCGACAAGCGTCAGCTCGATGCCGCCCTCGATGGGGAGGAACTGGCTGGGGCTTGCTTGCGACACGGTGACAGTCGGGTAGTACAAGAACGTCGCTGCACCGGTGGAGATGGCACCGGAGTCGTCGTCACGAACCCGCACCAGGGTCTTGACGGTGTCCACACTACCGCTGGACAGCGCCAGTGCTACCTGCCCGGATAACGCTGCTGCTTCTGGCCCCGGCGGTGAGACGCAACGCACCGTCGTTGGGGACACAACCTCTGCACGTGACACGGCCCACACCCGAGAACGGTGCGCAACGCCTTGCGTCGGGGCCTGGTCGGGTAGCAACGACTCGAAGGTGCACACCAGGTTCACCCACACCTCGAACCCCGCACCCGCCACACGCACGTCGGTGCCTCCCTCCATGTGTCCGAAGGTCGGCACCACACCAGCGACGTGGGGTCGGGAGTAGAGCTGGACAGTGGCGACACCGATGGGGACCGTGTGGGGCCCTGCAACGAGGTCAATCACCACCTCCGATGCATCTTCCATGGATGGCACCTGGCAGGTGGCGGTGGTGGGCGACAGAAACACGGCTGGGACAAACGCCGCACGTGGAATGGACGCACGCTCCTCGTGCGTCAGCGAGGCGTCGTTCAGGGCGGCAGACACGGACACGGACACGGGCTGGTTGTGGTGGTCCAACCCGCTGTGCACCTGCTCCGAGACGCCGTGGCGCCACACGTCGGACTCTGCACCCCAGGCCACACCCCGAGTGACGGCGTGCGTTTGAATCCAGAACCGAGTGGGTGTGACGCGGCACAGCAGGTTCACGTGGGGCGCAAAGTGCACCCCAGTCAGCGTGACATTGAACGCGTGTCGAGCCGGACCACGTGGGGGATCCACGTCCAACACCAGCATCGCGGGCCGCACGTTCAACGCGACACCCGTGTCCTGGAACTCCTTTTGGTTGGTGGTCACCTCCACGCCCACTGTCCCAACCTCCAGCCGGGGCGTGGTGCACTGCATGCGGGACGATGACAGCCACACAGCCGGGACAATCACACCACCGATGCGGCACGCCAGGAGGTCTGACAGAGGGAAGTCTGAACCCAACAGCATGAGCACCGTTTCGGTGTCTTCTTCCACGTCACCAGGGCTAATCGACGTCACGACAGGCGCGCGGTGCAGCAACAACTGCACACTGCGGGTGTAGTGGGGAGTGTGGTCCGGTTGGCACGTGACCAACAGCGCCATCATGACTTCGCTTGACGCCAGAAGGAGCGCGGGGTCCACAACAGGGCTTGCACAGCGCAGGGCACCCGTTGCATCGACGCGCACACGAGTCGCGTCCACCACCGACACCGTGGTGCCGTTGGGATCCAGCGCACCGAACACACACCGCATGTCCGTGGCGAGCGGACACGCGTGGGTGACCTCGACGATCAACTCCGTTTCGCCGGTGATCCCTGCCAACGCCGGAGCCACGTGCGAGACGACGGGATCGTCGAAGAAGTGCACGACGTGGGAGGCCGAGGCGTCTGCCAGCAGCGCCCGCACCGCTGTGGCGTCCGGGCTGTGCTCATCGACAGTGATGGCAAGAGAGGCGGCACCCGGGGAAGAGACGGCCGGTGACACACAGGAGGCAGTGGTGTCACTGCCGGGGGAAACTCGTGCAGGAGACACCACAACGGTGGCGGCCGCCAGCGTGAACTCACACCAAATCGGCACGCCGGCTTGCGTGAAGTGTGAGAACCCCTTGCCCGTCAACACAAACGTGACACCGCCACGAACGCTGCTTGAGGCAGGCGCAACCGCCGTGAGCGAGACTTGAGGAGTGCGGTGCAGGGAGCCCGCGGCGATGTAGTCCACGCCGTTGTACGACACCGACACTGCGTCCACACCCGGCTCCCCAGGAGGCACGTCACACTCCAACATGGCGGTGCCATCACGCGAACTAGCGCCAGAGGAAGCGGCCACCTCCACACCGGCGTCCTTCTTGCTCAGATCAATGAACCGGGCAGCGACGGTGGCTCCACCAATGCGACACGTCCATGAACGCATCACTCGGGCGGCACCTGCCAAGGAAATGGCAACGGCGCGACCACCCGCCTCTGGAACGGCAGTGGGGGACAAGCCAGTGGCGACCACCTCGGGCATGTAGGAAAACTGGACCTCGCGGCCGATGTCAAGCGGAACACCGTCTCGTCGCAGCGTCACGTTGACGACACCTGGTGCGTCGCCCGGTGGCGTCACACACTGGTAGGCCGAGGCGTTGAACACCTGGGCGGGACTGGCCACGTCGTTCACGACGCACTCAACCTCGTGCGCTGCGTCGGCGTGCGCGTCGGGGACGTTCAACGCGTGAACCATCAACAAGGTGCCGCCGCCAACCGAGGCACGCGTCGGGGCGACGTGCGTCACCAAGGTGTGCTCGACAACTGCAAGGGTCATGGGCGCGGTGATGTGGCTGTCGTGGAAAGACACCACGAAGGACTCGGTGCCTTGCCTAGCAAGGGCTGGCACGGGGCACACCACGCTGGAGGGTGTGACTGCGTCGGCTGGCACACGACCGCCGGTGGCGAACACGCACGCCACGCCGTCAGTCGAGGTGATGAGCGGCTCACCATGACGGGTCGGCAACAGCCCACGACCGGTGACCGTGACCAACTGTCCGCCGTGGGACGTCACGACCCGCGGTGTGGCCTGCACCAGGATGGCAGGAGGAACAAATGTGAACGCGAGCCCAGCTGTTCCCAACGCGCCGCGGGTGGCAAACGACGCGTCTTGTGTGACTTGCACCACCAACGACACGCCCCCCACGGGGTGGTGAGGTGTCACACACGTGGCGCGAAGCGCTGACGTTACCACGGCCATGGTGGCGGGTGCCGAACCAAACAGGCACACCAGGTCCACGCCGCTGTCCAAGCCAACACCCTCGAGGGTGACCACCGACCCACCGGCACTAGGAGCGAAGGATGGCGTGACCTGGTTGACAACGGGACGCACGAAGGCCCTCACAGACCGACCCGTTGCAGTGAAGGTGTTGCCGCCGTCCAGGCTGACCTCCACTGTCACCATGGCAGCCTCATCCACCGGGGGCATCATGCAATGCACAACAGTTGGCGCAACACGCACACCCACCACCTCAACACCTGACGTGCCGAGTCGGCACAACGGTGCCACCTCGTGGTCTTCCACAGTCGCCATGGGAACTTCCACACCGCCCAGCACGACGGTGAGGCGCGCGCCACCGCTGGTGGAGACGTGCGTGGGTGACAGCGACGCCACATGGAACAAGGGCTGGAAGTCGACCACCGGCAAGCCGTTGGCATCGCCTGCAATCGCCTCGTCTTGGCCGTTGCACGCAATGGACACGGCCGCAGCGCCGCCAGACGTCTTCCACACTGGAGCCACGCAGGTGGCACGCGTGCTGTCCACAACAGTGGCGGGGGTGGACACCACAAGCGGAGCACCGTCGTCCACACTGGAGAACACGCACGCTGCGTCGGGGGAGTCATACAAGTGGGTGCCTGTGACTTCCACCACCGTGCCCCCCTGCACCGACACAGTGGCGGGCGACACGGAGGACACAGTGGACGCGGCCACCACAGACAGGGTGAGGTCAGACTCCACAAACACGCGGCAGTCGTTGGACACTGCCACCGCCACATCTCCAGGCGGGAGTGCCGGAGCAGTGCACGAAACCGTGCCACTGTTCACCACGGTGGCGCTCACAGCGTGGCGCTGCGTGCCACCACGTCGGGCATCTGCCGTGACAAACACACAGCACGGTGATGCGTCCGCAAAGGTGTCGTCAAACCCGGAGCCAAACACACGCACGGCGCCGCCAGTGGCTGGCACCGAGGCGGGGACCACAGACGCGACAACACACGTGGGTGTGGCCGTCAAAACCGCAGCGGACGAGGAGAAGTCGCGCCCGCCGTTCGTGGACACGTGCACAACCACGGGTCCAGCGACTGCAACGGCCACGTGGCACGTGACAGACTCGTCTGCGTGTGCGCGTGCCGGTGCAACAGTCGCCACGCCGGCGGAGTCTGTGACGCGACACACGACGCCGAGCGGGTGAAGTGGGTGGGCAGACAAGTGGGCACCGGTGAGGATGACATCAGCGCCAGCGCCGGCCGCATCTGTGCTGGGGTCCACCACTGGCACCGTGAGTGGCGACACCCCCGTCACTTCCGGCGACGGCACGACCAAAATGCTGCCGGCGGGGGTGTCAAAGTCTTGACCGTTGAAGCTCAGCTGCAAGCTGAAGTTGCTGCTGCTCCCGGCGGCCATTGGCTCGCGCAAGGGCGGCACCAGGAACGCCACACGCGCAAACTGGGCGCCGTGGGTGCCACTGGCGGCTGCTGTGGGCGGCAGCAGCTGCGCCGGGACGGACGTTGCGCCTCCGATGAGCACATGGGCTTGCGCAGTTTCCTCGCGCTGCAGCAGCGCGCAGTTGAGCGAGGCAACGGCGGTGAAGCCAGAGCTGGGACCAAGCATGGGCTCCAGGGCTTGCACTTCACAGAAGGGGTAGTACACAAACGACACGCCGGACTCTGTGAAGTCCACACCGTTCAAGGACACGTCCACCTTCACCACCGTGGAGGTGTACGTCGCAAACATGGGCGGCGACACACACTCCAGCGTGGTGGACGACGTCACCGTGGCAGCGACGGGCGCGGCAGGTCCGAATCGACACAGCGCGGTGGGTGTGTGACGCGGGAACTGCGCACCATGGAACACGACGACGGTGCCACCGGCGCTGGGACCCGCTGTGGGCGACACAGACAACAACACGGGCTCATCGTCAAACACAAACTCGAGGTTTGACGCCGTGACCTCATCGCTGTTGTACGCCACCAGTTCCACCACCAGACGCGTGGCGCCATTCATCGTCGCCTGTGACGGCGCTTGGCACGTGGCCAGCGCGGTGTTGCCGGTGGACGACACGACGATGGCCTCCGTCAACGTGTGGTCCTCCACTCCGCCCCCCATGGCACGCGCCGTGGCGCCACGCATCCAGCCATCACGCGGGCGCGCCGCGAAGAAGCATCGCACGTCACTGGGCAAGTCGCACTCGCCCGGGCACGTCACATTGATTGTGACGCGTGTACCACCCAACGGGGGGCCATGTGTGGGCTGGATGGCGGACAGCGACAGCGGCTCGACGTACTCAAACGTCGTGCTGGACTTGGCCGCATGGAGGGACGCCACTGTGGAAGCGCCAGTGTGGCGGAGCTGGCGATGTCGCAGCCAAGCCGCATGCGGCACCAGGCTCACGCTCACACTCTGTGGCGTGGCCCACGTGGGTGTGGAGCATTGGGCGACGGTGTCCGCCAGCACAGCGGCGGGGAGTGCTACCGTGCCGTCAAACAAACACCACAACGGACTGGAGGCTGCGGCCGTCGCAAAGCCGGTGCCTGCCACGGTCAACAGCGTCATGCCGCTGACGGGACCTCTGGCCGGCGTCACGCCCTCCACCGTCATGCGCGGCGCGAACGTGAACCGCGCCGTCGGTGGTGGTGCCTGGATGCCCGCGGCCCAGTCCACGCCGTTGATGCTCACCTCCACGTCCACCACGCCGGGAAGGTGGGCAGGCGCCACGCACGCCACGGCGGCGTCGGACAAGAAGGTGGCGGGAGACATGGGGCGAGCGTCTCCGAACCGGCACGCCAGGTGTGGGGAGTCGACAAAGTTGCGCCCGTGGACCACAACACGCTCCCCGCCGGCTTCCGAGCCCTGGTGGGGCTCGACAGACACGACCGTCGGCGCCGCGTAGTACTGGAACTGAACGGGAGGAAGGCTCCACAGGTTGGCGGCGCCGGCGTCGGCGCCGTCACTCGCCTCACTGCACGCCACCAACACCACGCCTGGTGTGGTGGAGGGCGGGGTGCGCAGGCGGAGCGTGCCTTGGCCCACCACCTGCGCCATAACCACACCAGCGGGCCCGAAGTTCACCTCCACCGACGGCGCCTTGGGCATCGCGCCGTCGAAGGAGATCACGACGTCGGTGTTGCCAGTCACCGGGCCCAGCATAGGCGAAAGGGACACGGCGTCCGAGTTGAACTCGTACGTGAACCGCACATCCGGCACATCCACAAACGTGACACCGTTGGCGGCCACCGCCAAGTACACGCCCCCCGGCGTCGCAGCTGGTGGCGACACGCAGGTGATGGAGTCCGTCGTCACTGCCTCCGCCTCCACGACCTGGACGCCAAATCGACACGCGGCGCGCTTGGCCGGGGCAGGTTGCCCGCGCACCGCATCCCACACGCCCGCTAGGTTCGTGCCACGAAGCACCACGCGCGTGCCACCCAACAGCGGGCCACGCATGGGCTGCACCTGTGCCACTGTGAGCGTGGGGAGGTAGGTGAAGCGCAGCGGGTCCGTGGAGCCACAGCCTGCACCAGCCGTCGCAAAGTCCACGCCGTTGAGCGCAAACGCGACGTCCACGGCGGACGCCAGGCCGTCTGGGGCTGCAGCCAGTCGCGGCGGCGAGACGCAGTGCAGCGTTCGTCCGCCGGCGCTGATGCGAGCCACACCCGCCGTGGCCACGCCAAACCGGCACGCAACATCGTCGCCGTCGCCAAACGGGACGGCGGCATCCAACTGGAAGGCGACGGACGTGGATCCGTTGTTGCCCCCGGACGCGGGGACAATGCGACGCACGCACGGCTGCGTGTAGTAGGTGAAGCGACCCTGGAACGTGGCCAGCCGCGCGTCAGTGTCTGCGGCTGCAAGCAACAGCCAGTCCACCACACGAGTGCCGTCCGCGTCGAGCGCCACCGTGGAGGGCATGGGCGGCGCAACGCAGTGCAGGTGGGTGTGGGCCAGCTCCTCGGAAGGTGCGACAGCGGGCACATCCACGGGCACCTCGTCACCAGCGGGGCTCACGAACACGAATCGGCACACGGGGCGCGACAACAGCAACAGCCCGGACCCGGTCAAGTGGAGGGTCGTGCCGCCGTGCACCGGCCCCCGCCGCGCGTGCCACTGCGCGTTCACCGTGGCGACCTCGCGGTACACAAACGCCGTTTCCAGCAGCGCCTCGGCCTCGTCAGCGTCCCCTGACGCGCTGCGTTGCACCACCAGCGACACCGTCTCTGGGGACGGCGCCTTGGGGACCCGGCACCGGGCCTCCACCGCCGACACCATCTCGGCGCGCACCGAGCCGATGCTCGTGAAGGTGCACGTCAAGCCGTCCTCCGCCACGAAGCCGGTGCCAGAGAGCGTGACGTACCCGCCGCCGTGGGTGTTGGACGTGGTCGGGGCGGCGGTGTTCACGGTGGGCGCCGAGACAACCGACACGACACCGCCCACCGCGCCGCCAACAAAGGCCACGCCGTTGTTGGACACCCACACACGGGCGGGGCCTGGGGGGAGGAGGTTGGGGAGTGGGCAATCCAGCGCGGTGGAGGACACCCAGGTGGCACGCGTCGGGTCGCTGAACCCGACGCGGCACCGCAGACTGTCCGACGCCAAAAAGTGCTCGCCCATGATGCGCACCACCGCGCCCGCTTCAATCTCACGCACTGTGCGAGGCTCCACGTCCAACACCACTGGGGAGGCGTAAAAGGAGAATGCTGCGGCGGGACCGACGGGTGTGTACTGCACACCCTGTGCAGCGGAGGCTGCAACCGGCTGGGTGTCGGTGACTTCCAACGTCACACGCACAGACGAGACGCCGGCAGCACCGACTGCCTCAAGCACCTCGGCGCTCGTCGCACACTGCAGGTCTGCAGCGCCGACAACCGCGGCTGGTGTCACGTGCTGACCGGCCCACACACACCACCATGCAGGCGGTGGCGACGCAGCAGCCATGGCGTCCGGCACCACCAACTGCGGAACAGAGTGCGACAGCTTCAGTCGAACCGTGGTGGACTGGTCCTTGGGTCCGGAAGGCGGCGACACCGCCAAGATGTGGGCTTGGCGTGCAAACGTGAACACCTGGGAGGCGGCTTGCCCGCCAGTGGTGAAGTCCACGCCGTTCAACGACACCTCCACTGCCACATCCACCGTGTCCGCGCCGGCCGGGAACGCTCGGTCCGGCATGGCGGGCGCGGCACACATGAGCTCCGTGGGCGACACAACAGTGGCGGGTGAGGTACCAGCGGCACCAAACCGGCAGTACGTGTGCTCCGTTTGCGTGAAGCCTGTGCCGGTGATGGTCAACACCACGCCACCGCCGGCAGGGGCACGAGTGGGAGAGAACGCCTCCACGGTGGTGGCGTTGTGCAACAGCAGGGTGGTGTGCGGCGCCGGGGAGTAGTGCTGGCCGTCGTTGGACACGCGCAGGGGCACAAAACCAAGCGGGGCGTCGGGGGTGGTGCACTCCAGCAGGGTGGACGACTTCCACCGGGCGGGCACCACCACGTCCCCGAACGAACACGACAGGGTGTCTGCCCGCGCAAACTTGGACCCGGACACCGTCACATCCACGCCGCCACTGCAGGAGGCCGCCGTGGGGAACACGGACGTGACGGTGGGGGTGTCCAGGTACGTGAAGCGTGCGCGGCTGTTGGAGAAGTCCACGCCGTTCACCGACACCTCCACGCTGACGACGGAGGTCAGACCGCTGTCTGCCTGGCGTGGTGGTGCCACACACTCGACGTGGTCCGCCTCGGCGTCACTGGGCTGGGCTGGCACAACCTGGGCGCCAAACTTGCAGGCGGTGATGGAGCCAGCCATCTCGGCGGGGGACACCTGGACTTGCACCAAGGAGCCCCCCTGTGACGGACCCAGCGCCGGCACGATGTGCTCGACACCGAAGGGCGGCAGGTACTCGAATAGGGCGTCCTCACCTCCGGCCGCAAAGTCGACGCCGTTGAGCGACACCGCCACAGGCACAGTGGTGCGAGAGGTGGTTGTGGACGCCACACGCGCCGGTGGAGCCGTGCAGGACACCCGGTGTGCGTCCAGGACCACGCCTGACACAATGATGTCACCAAACCGGCACAACGTCGCGGCTGTGGGTGCGCGTTTGGCGTTGAACGCCGAGCCATGCACGACAACGCGCGTTCCGCCTTGTGACGACCCAACCGCAGGCTCCACGGAGCGCACAAGCCACGCATGGATGTACGTAAACTGCACGCCATCGGTGGTGTAGTCCTGGCCGTTCACAGTCACTTCCAGCGATGCGGCGCCCGGACGCGACGGCGGGGACACGCACTGCACCATGGAAGGCGAGAGGAAGGACGCAGGCACGGGTGCGGTGACACCGAACCGGCACCAGAGGTCCATGCGCCGCGCAAACCCGGTGCCCGTGACCACAACGGCGGTGGAACCCGCGTCGGAGCCGTGCAGGGGGTGGACGCCGGTCACTGTGACAGGACTGTGGTAGAACAGCTGCGTGGGGCACAGCAGTGCCGAACCACCTTGCTCAAGCAACAGCGACACGACCACGGACTCTCCCACTGCGTCGGCACCACCTGCAGCCGCCACAACCTCGGACAGAGGGGGCACCACACACCGTGCCAACGAGGAAGACACAATCGTGGCCTGCACACGGGCTTGGCCGGGGCCAAAGTGGCACCATGCTTGCCCGGAGGACACAAAGCCAACACCCTCCAAGGACAGCAGGGAGCCACCCATCACAGACACTGTGTGGGGGTGCAGGTGTGTCACCACCGGGGTCATGCCAAGGGTCAACAGCTGCAGTGGCAGCGCCGCAAAGTCGGTGCCATCGTTGCTGATCGCCACGTCGACGTCTCGCACGGCGTCGGTCAACAAGTGCCCTTCCACAAGACACTTGGCGTGTGCCGACGACGTCCACTGCGCTTGGACGTCCACACCGTCAATTTGGCAGCTGAAGCCCGGGTTGTCAAAGAACCCCGAGCCGAAGACGTCGATCCATGTCCCCGGCTGGTTGACAAACGTCGGCACCACCGCCGCCGGCACAGCCGCTGTGAAGTATGAAAACGTGCGGGCAGCGTCGCCGCCGGCTGAAAAATCGACGCCGTTCACCGAGACGCTGACTTGGGCGGGGCCTGGAGGGGACGCCGGCGTCACGCACCACAGCTCAGTGTCTGACACCCACACAGCGTTGACCGTGGTGTCACCGAACCGGCACTGCAGGGAGGGACCGTTCACAAACCCCGTCCCCGCCACGTGTACCAAGGTGCCTCCCGCCTCCGGGCCTGCCAGGGGCGAAACGGCAGCCACCACCGTCGCCAAGGAAAACGTGAAGGTGTGTGGGGTGACGGCGAAGTCCACGCCGCCGTTCATCGACAGAAAGAGGGCATGCGAGCCAAGCTCACGGTCCTCCAGCGCGGGGAGGGCGCACAGCAGTCCTTCCTCAGTCACAGCGGCCACCACCACCCACGTTGATGACTCTGGGCCGAAGCGGCACAACGCGTCTACACCCGGAGATGCCTGCGCCATGTTGGCACCGGAGACGCGGACAGCGGCTAAACCGGAGGAGATGGGAGCCGTGGATGGGGTGATGCTGGTCACGCTGGGAGGGGCATGGAACACAAACGAAAGGGCATTGGACGAGTCGACACCGTTTGTGGTTACTTCCACGCTCACAGCCTCTGCCGTGGTGTGCTGTGGCATGACACAAACCACCTGGGTCGGAGAGACGAAGGAGGCAGGTACGATGTGGGTGTCATCCACGCGACAGCGCAGCGACGAGACATTGCGGAAGTTCGAACCCGTGACGTGCACGGCAGTACCACCCCACACAGGCCCGGTGCTCGGCACCAAGGAGCCAATCGCCGGCGCCAGTGCAAACTCAAGGTCCAGCGTCCCTTCCTCCGTGGCGCCGTCGAGCGAGACCAGCCCAGCTCGCTCCGCGTGGCGCAGGCCAAACGACGTGAAGCACGGGCTGGGAACGGACGGCGTCGGGCACGTGACCGACGAGGCTGATGACGGCGCCAAGTCGGGCGCGACACGAGTGCAGGGGAGGCCACACGCGGTGGTATCGGCCCGGGTCACTGACCCGCATGCAAACTCGCAAATGAGCCCGGCTCGCTCTGCCAGGGTCCAATGACCACGCACCTCAAGCGTGGTGCCGCCGCCCACAACAGCGGAAGCGGGGGTCACGGTCGCGACGGACGTATCAGCCACAACCTGCAGCACCTGTGTGGATCCTGCCGTGTCCACCCCATTCACAGTGACATCGACCACCACGCTGTGGCTCAGCACGGGAGTCGTGCATCGCAGCTCCGACGCGGCCACAAACATGGCGGGCACGCACTGCGGCTCCTCGCTGCTGCCTGCCACAGCCGTGAAGCAGCACGACAATGTCTCTGTGTCGGCAAATCGAGCCCCGAGCACCGCGAGGTCCACTGCCTCGTTGGGGAGAGCGAAAGGTGGGACGATCTCCAGCACTACGGGCGGCGCACGGTACGAAAACTCCAACGGCGTCGCCCCCGTGGCCATGACACTGTCTCGGGCGTTCAGCGACAGCGCAAAGGGAACCGTGTGGCCATCTGCCCCGACTTGAGCCGGTGCAGGGGTGGTGCAGTGAGCGGTGTTGGCATCCACCACTGTGGCAGGGACCTGGAGGTCGCCAAAGGTGCACCGCGCGGTCGCCAAAGGCACGAAGTCGGTACCCTTCGCCACCACGGTAGTGTCGCCCCAGATGCTCCCGAAGGTGGGAGTGATGGACTCGACCGCGGGCTGCGCGTGCGAGGTGTACCGCGCTGTCAAGTTGCTCCCCTGGGCCTCGACATGGTCCATGCGCAGGCGGACGAGGAACACGCCCACAGGCAGCGTGGTCGGAGCGTGGCACTCGGCAATCGTGGAGGACACGAGCGTCGCGGGTGACACCACCTCCTCGCCGGACTCCGCACTCGGAGCGAACACGCACGCCACAGACTCGGCGTGCAGCACAAACGAAGTGCCATGCACACGCAAGGGCACCGCCAACCCGCTGCTGCCAGTCGCTGGGAACACTGACGCGACGACGGGGGAGGGCACAAACTGGAAGCGAGCTGCAGCGGTGGATGGGGCGCCTTGCGCGTGGTTGCGCACACGAACAGAGGCAAACACCGACCCGTCTGCATTGGGCTCGATTGACGCGGGAAGCTCGGGGGACAGGCAAACCACTGTCGTGGAGGACAGGAAGGTGGCGGGAGACGCAAGCTGTTGCTGGACCTCGCCAACCCCAAACACGCACGCAAGGCCCACGGCATCCACAAACGCGGAACCGTGCACGTGCACCGCATCACCGCCTGACATCACCCCAAACATGGGAGCGACGCGGTCCACCTGGGGAGTGGGGACGTACGAGAAAGAGTACGGGGCCGTGTAAAAGTCCACGCCGTTTGTGGACACAGCGATGGGCACCTGCACGACATCGCCGCTGTACTGGTGCGCCGGCGGTGCAACACAAGTGACAGCGTCGTCACTGACGGACGCAGCGGTCACCACAGTGGAGCCAAACCTACATGCCGCCTCGCACCCAACACCCAACGTTCCCATGCTGGCGCAGCCCAGGTGGCTGCCAGTGAGCGAGACCACCGTGGAGGTGAGGAGGTCGCCTACCAGCGGCGACGCAATCTCGACCACGGGGACAGGTCGGTAGGTGAACGGCACGAAGTGGACGAGGTCTTCCTGCTGACTTGTCACCAACCCCACGTCCGCCACGCGAACCCCTCCCTCGGGTTGGAAACCAAAGTCAGGGGAAACGCAGTGCACGATTTCAGGGGAAGCCACCAGCGCCAGGGTGGTGAGTGTTTGATTGTCACTGCGCGCGCGGAACATGCACTCCCAGGGAAGCGAGGGATCCAGCGGAGACGCCAGGGCCAGGGTCACACTGGTGCCACCCGTCACATCACCCAAGGCGGGAGAGACTTGCGTCACAGACGGCACCGGGAAGTAGGAAAACTGAACGCCGCTGGGAGTGAAGTCGACGCCATTCATGGAGACCGTCACCGCGACATCCCCTGCCTGTGAAGTGGCGGGGGTACGACACTGGATGGCAGCGTCGGACACCACCACACCTGGCACAGATGTGTTGCCAAACTTGCATGTGGGAGTCGTGGAGCCACCCAGCAGTGAGCCGGAGGTGGAAGAAGGAGCCACAAAGTGGGAACCAGCCACGGTCACAAGCAGCCCACCCGAGATGCTGCCACTGATCGGCAGCACCGAGGCTACAGTCGGAGGTGTGAAGAAGGTGAACAAGGCGCTGGACCACGGGGTGTCGAGCAGCGGTGAGAGACGTGTGGACACGCCCCCATCTGTGCCTGCCGCAGTGGCATTTGTGGTGCACATCTCGCTGGCAATCAGCGCACCGAGCTCCGGCAGGTCTTCACCGTCGGTCACGCTGACCACAACACAGGTGCTGCAGGGGCCAGAGGAGGGATCGGCAGCGTCACAGACGCCAAAGGGGTCACGAGCCACACCAGGCTGGTCCGCGACCGAAACATCCGCGCCGGTTCGCTGGTTCACGCTGAGAAGAGGCGGCACGGCGCATGAAAAACGCCCACCACCCAACACAAGCGTGGTCGGAGACCGCACACCACCAAAGTAGCAGGTAGGAGACGTAAACTGCTCCGTGTGCGAAGCCACCACCGTCACAAACGTTCCGCCTGTCGCGGGAGCGCTGCGAGGAGACACAAACACAACGGCGGACGGCGAGGTGTACGTGAAGCCATCTGGCACCACCGCAGAGTCCACGCCGTTCATCGTGACCGCCAGCGTGATGCTGCCGCGAACCGATCCGGCCGGCGCCGTACACGACAGCTCCGTGGCACTGTGCACAGTTGCGCCGACGGCAACGGAGCCAAACCAACACTGTGCCGTGTCGGAGTGGAAGAAACCACTGCCCCGAATGTGCACCGTCGTGCCGCCGCTCAAAGACGCCGCCGCTGGAGTGCTCGGCTCCGTTACCTCCAGCGGCGTTGTGATGAAGAAGGGCACCGGCGCAGAGCCGAAGCCGCCAGAGCCACTGCCGAACCAGACGGCGACGGACGAGGCCGCACCGAGCTCGCCATCTGGAAGAGTGAGGGGTGGCACCTGGCACACCAGCTCCGACTCATCAGCGAACGCAGCCACGACCGGGACGGACGAGTGGGCGAAGACGCAGTAGCAGCCATCAGACCCTGAACCACATGACGTCGCAAGAACGGGGAAGTTGTTACCGCGAGCGCGAAGCATGGTTCCGCCGGTGGATGGCACCGATGAAGGCTGGAGGGTGGTGATGGTGGGAACACTGCCGCTTCGGAAGCCAAACTCGGACACTTGGGATGCAGTGGCCTCACCCCCAGTGCCAACACCGCCCAAGTCCGACACGTGGAAGTGAACAGTGCTCACCAGCTGAGATCGGGACCCAGGTGCCACGCCACTCCCGACATCCACACGGCCAGTGGTGAGCTTGGTAGACAGCAACGCTGCATTGATGTCACCCATGGAGCCGGTGAACGACATTTGGGTGTCACGCACACCCACCCCGTTGTCACCACCCGAAAACACCAGCCGGTCACGGCCTTCGACGGTCATGACGCTCGACGACGGCGTGTTGGCATTCTGCGGTGGCACCACATCACCAGTCCCGCCGCCACCCAACTGCAGCGGGGAATCATCACCGCCGAGTTGAGCAGCTGCGGCGGCAGCGGCGCTAGCGCTGTCCAACCCTTGTGTCACGCTTGCTTGGACGTCCATCATGCCGCCAGCGGCTTCACCGACGTCAGCATCAACGACCGTGTAGCCCTCTGTCGCCAACACCGCAGAAGAACGTGTGGGCGGGCGGTACTGGGCACGAACGCTGCGGCGTTGCCCGAGGAAAATGGACGCCGACACCGCCGGCCCAACCTGCGTGCTGTCACCGCAGGCACCAGCCTGGTCAAGCACAGCACACTGGACAGCGGCAACCGCGAGTGCACGTCGTTCCTGTGCAGATGCAGCGCCTGAGACATCCAACACCATGGAACGGTACGACAACTGGACCAGGTGTGCAACGCTGGTGGTGGAACGATCGCTGGCGGTGTGCAGGTACAGCAACGACGCGGACGTTGGGCTGTCACCCACCACTCCACTCAAACAATACACAGACACGGCACCGTCCACCGTGTTCCATGCCTCTGCATCGTCGCAGACGGTCGCAGGGGCAAGAATGACGGGTGAGGTGTCGAAGACAGGAGTGGCACAGCTGTACTGCAAGTGCATCCCGGTGCCCTCCATGGCAGGCGCTGGCAAGGTCGCATGGGGCTTGGGGACACACAACTGGCCGGCGCCAGGAAGGGCATCCAGGACAAACCACAGGGGCTGATCCACAGAGGCCGTGGGGTGGGAGGCCACCAGAGAGATGACGTGGGGACGGAGCTCGGTCGGGGTGTAAATGTCCGCGGACGCGCCTTGGAGCACCGACGCCGCAGCCGGCACCCACGCCGGCTCGGAGTGGACAATGGCGGAGGGGTGTGAACCCAGGCTGCTGGATGACACGGAGCAGGACGGCGGCAGCAAAATGGGGGAGGGCCGCAGGGCAGCAACCAGAACGATGCCCGTCGCGGCAGCGGAAGAAGACAACGCGCCCAGCGACCCGCCCTGCGCTGCCACAGCGGAGGTGGTTTCCAGCCCCATGCCCTCATCAAACCGCCACCACGCAACCAGGTCCGGGTCGTTGGTGGCGGCAGCGACTGTCGTGCCCACCACGGACGCCTGTGCCACGCGCGGGGCATCCATCGCGGAGCGCCACACTTGGATGTTGTCCAACAGACCCTGGTAGAAGTGGCCAACGGCACCGTCCACAGGCGAACGCGTGGCACCGATGAGCAGGGGAGCAGGGGCACAGCCTTGGTTACTTGCTACAGAGGCGAGCATGTCGGGGCGGGTGCGAGTGGCTGCAAGCACGCCGTCCACGAAGACGTCGATCGTGGCGCTGTTCATTGACACCGCCACGTGAAACCACCTGCGGCCGGTGCCTTCACGCTGGTCGAGGCGGACGCCTGACAACCAGTTCACGTCCCACATGGAGTGGCCCCCGCGCCTGCGGCCCAGTTCCACACGGATGACGTAGTCCACATCCTCGGTGGTTCCTGGGTGCGCCATAAACTCAAGGCTGACGCGGTACTCCTGTGCGTAGCAGCTCACAGCAGCACTCTCGTCCCCACCAGCAGGGCCGGCCTTGCTGAACAGAGTGAGGGACGAAATGTTGGTGCCAGAAAAGAAACCATCCTCTGTGAAAGCGGATGCGGTGCGCCCGGGCTCGGGCTTGATCCACGCCGCCAGCGTTATCCCAGAGGACCCCTCGCTCATCAAGTCAAGACCTGCTGGAGAGGTGACCTCCAGATACCCGCCGTGTGAGCACAGCTGAGACGGGCAAGAGCCTGACGTCTTGCAGTCGTGCCCCAAACCGCCATCCAGCTCTATTGCATATCGCCACTGCCCTGGGGCGGGAAGGGGGAGCGCCGATGCAAACGTATGGACGAACTGTAGCTCTCTGGATGAGAGCGCCGAGCTGTACAAGAATACGTGGTCCATGCTTCCATGCAAACCAACGGCATTGACGCCGTGTTGACGACCCAACGTCAACCCTACAAACTCCGGTGCGTCGTGCAACTGCGAGTTGAACGTAAACGCATGGCCGTTCACGAACAACGTCACGATGCCTGCAAAAAGAACGTAATGTGAGGTTGTATGAGCGCACGCCCCCGCACAGCACAACACAACACCCACCTTGTGTGGCGTCAAAAGATGCAGCCACGAACGACCACTCCTGGACATGAACCAACAACTCCTCAGGTGGAGACAAGCTGTCGGTGCTGTCATGGCAATCACCGCCCTGTGGATGAATCTCGTCCACGTTGTTGCACGTGTGAACGGCCCACGCAGAAGAGAGGCTGTTGTGAAGGCCACGGATGCAAAGGGCGCGGTGATGCCGCGTGGAACCTTGGCTTAATGCACATCTGGAAGCACCGCCACACATTCGGCCCAACACGATACAGCCCAACAGTTTCAAGCATCGAGGTGAGCAATGACAAACGTGCTGCTGCGCAGGCAAAGCATGCAAGCCGGCTCACCGTTCCCGGTCATACGCCGTTGCAGATGAGGCCCAATTTATCGAGGCTGGTTTGATCCAAGCACCGAACGTCATGCCAGGCATGGTGCTCGGGTTGATGTTGTGTGGTGTGTCAATACGAGACGCTCCATCAAAGTATGCGGAGCGGCCTGCGTCTCCGACACCTCGATTGAACACCACCACACCCTCGGTGACAGCCGCGTCTGCGGTGTGAACACTTGGCTGTTGCACACCACCCCAGACGCTGCTGACGGTTTCAGCGCGATCAATGGTGGTGCCATCCAAGTTATACAGCGCAACAAGTGACTCAGGGTGCACGTGCCCGAACACTGCATCGTTTGGGGCAACATGTGAGGCTTCGGCAATGAGCAGTGTCCACGTTGCAGCGATGAGCGCCACTGCAGCAAAGGCTTGTTTGCTGGGCGCCATGGCGAGGCAGACGTAAAAGCAGCTGCGCTGCGCCGCAGCGGGCCGCGAGCCTATGCTGTGGGGCCCGTGCTCTTCAACAGAACAGTGCCGGGCTGGTGAGCGTTCAGAACATTGGGAAAGACCAAGATCACAGCGTCACTCAAACAATCAGCTGTGGCTGCGTTGGCGGAATTCTAGCTGCACATGCACATGCGGGTACGCGAGTTGCATACACCAACACAATCACGATATGTTAAGCCAGGTGAGAAGCAAACGTTGCACAATTGAATCGTAGCCGAAGTAGCGCGCTTATTCGCTTCGGCATCCTGTTTGGTTTCAGGGCGCTCGCTCATTCGCAAAAGGACAGCACTCTTTGATTGATTGCATTCCTGAATCCAACGTACAGTATCAAAGTTCTTGAAACAAGCAAATTGTTGCTCGCTAAACTTCACAGCACACAGATGACCTTGGCTGCACGACTCAAGATTCCAAGATTGAGCAAACTCACCATGGCAGACGAGGCGAAAGTGTGCGCGGACAGTGCTGATGAGGCCAAAAGCATGCGTGTTGTTCGTTGTGTTGCTGCAAGTGCAAGCCGTGATGCTGTAGCAGACGAAACAGCGGCTGTACCTGCTCCTGCGCAAGGCCAAGTGCTGTTGCGGGTGACTGCTGTTGCTGCGAACCCTGTCGATGCCAAGGCGCAACGTGGTGACTATGGATCCCCGGTGGGATCCATTTATGGACACGATGTGGCTGGTGTCGTGGCGGGGGTCGGCCCTGATGTGGACGCGTTTGCCGTGGGGGACCGAGTGGCTGCGTTCATCGAGGGTGTGGGGCGCTGTGCCTCCAATGGCGGGTACAGCGAGTATGTCGCGGTGTCGGCCTCGTTTGTTGCTCCCATCCCTAGCAATATGTCAGACGAAGAAGCTGCTGCAAGTGTCCTCACTGGTCTGACAGGTGTGGTCATTCACGTTGTCCCTGCCCCTTGCTGCGTTGACTGCGTTCACCCGATGTTTGATTTTACAGCGTACGAGTGCATTTTGCACGCCAAGGTCCGCGAAGGGGACACTGTTCTGGTTACAGGCGCCGCCGGTAGGTTGATCCACATGCAGATTTGTCACTATTCCCATAATCTGGTGCATGGCTGACTTCTTGTTCGCCTTCTTCGTGCAGGGGGTGTGGGCTCGTTTGTTGTGCAACTATGCCGCCACTTTGCCGGCAAGAGTGGGCGTGTGATCACGACTGCTGGAGGAGACCCAAGCATGGAGTACGTTCGCGATCAGCTTGGAATTCCTGAAGACATGATTGTGCGCTACCGTGGCAAGACAGTAGGAGACATGGTGGAGGCTGTCAAGGCATGTAATGGAGGCGTCGGTGTGAGCGTTGCGTTCGATATGGTGGGAAAAGACATGAAGCGGCTGTGCCTTCAAGCCACTGATTTCGGCGCGCGAGTGGTCTCAATAGTCTCTGAGGGTGCCGACTTCGCAGGTCTGGCATGTGTGGAGTTCGTTTTTATTTCGCGTGAATGTCACCGGCGTGCGTGGTTTCGACAGATGATGCCGCGAAGTTCTTCAATGGCCGATTCTCCGTCGCGTACCAGAAGAATCTCACTATGAGCTTCGAGTTTCTTGGAGCCCGAGCACTCTTCAACGATGCTGACACTTGGGTTGTGTACGTGCATGAAGTGGCTGTGTGCAAAGCGTCGGAGCAATCACACAGCTGTTGATACTTGTGGTGGCATCAGCTACGGCGAGGAGCTCCGCAGCCTTTTCAAACTGATGGAGTCTGAGACAGTAAAACCCCCGGTGTGTGAGAACCTTGGAGCTCTTTGTGCCGATACGGTAGCGAAGATGCATGCACGACTTCTCGAATCCAGCGTGCGTGGTAAGTTGACCGCCAGCGTGGCGCAGTAGGACAAGCATCACCGGCATGGGCATGTCATTTTGTTAGACTTGCTGGACAAGTGATAGCACAGCATCGCGTGTCTAAGCCACCAGTTGAGCTTGGCAGCCTCGGCGCATCACGTGTTAAGTTACTTAACCTGCTCGCACGCGAGAGAGAAGCGCACACACTTAGCAGTGTGTGTTCACACACAAGTAAGGGAACGGCAATGCAGGACTGGTGCGAAAATCTACCCGACCCGCAATCGGAGTGGACACGTAGAAGCCGGGGATTGGCATACAAAGTGTGGATTGGTGTAAACACAGTTTGGCACTCCCTCTCGCTACTCCAGCCAAGCCTCAGTGGTATGTTGCTCCGTGAATTCAGCTGGACAAGTGGTTTCACAGCAACACAAGCAACAGTGTTGCTGTTCGCTCCTGTGCCTTTGGTGGTTCCCTTGCACCGAACGCGTTGCGATGTGATGGAGCGAGCAGAGGGGTGATGAGTGGGGGCATCAATGTGACCAGCAAAACTGGGCGGCAACCCGAACACCCAACAGGAAATATGTGCATCAACAGACTGCCAATGCAACAACAAGCGGCGCCGGCCCCGCAGCGGTGCCAGAGTGTCGTATGCGTGTATTCGTTATCCGGGTAGGACATGTTATGAAGATAGTATTTTGCATGCGTCGCTGTCACAGATGCGCCAAGTTGGTGTTGCTCACAGTCTGGAGCACATAGGATTGTCCGGTGGGCGAGCCTTCGTTCTGCAGACCGCAGCAGCAGCTGCTGAGGTGTTTGCAGGTCGTGCGCCTGCTGGCATCGCATGGGTCTCATTCCCCGACAATGGCGCGAGGCTTGGTTCCGCCGCCGTCGCGCGGACAGCTTGACGCCCGAGGGCGACTTGTCCACAGGGTCTACGGGGCTGAGTGGCGATGTTGTCGATTCGAGACCGAAACTGGAACGCCATCTTGGCCCGTTTGACCTCACCGCCTTGGGTGTGGGCTCAACGCTGGGAGCTGGAATCGTGCGTTGTTGTGTTGTGGAATCCCTCGGTGGGACGCGTGTGAAGTTCGTGTGTGACCTCACAACCCTCCCGTTTGTGCAGTATGTGCGTAGGGCCGACCCAAGAGATGTGAATTGGGTTGCAAAATGCATGGTGTCTTGTCATCTTGGTGTTGTGCTTATGCATGGTTGTGTTTGTGGCAGGCCATCACAGGAGTTGTCGCTCGGAAGCATTCCGGTCCTTCCATCGTGCTGTCATTCGCGATCGCAGGCTTTGCCTCGATCTTAAGCGGCATGTGTTATGCGGAGTTTGGTTCTCGCGTGCCCAAGGCCGGCTCTGCTTATGTGTGTACGTGCTTTTCCTTCGCTTTGCTCGCAACAACACAGTCGTCACTGTGAGGACTGGTGTGTTCAGATTCCTACGTCACAGTCGGTGAGCTGATCGCTTTCATCACTGGATGGAACCTGATTCTGGAATACATCATCGGAGCTGCATCTGTGGCTCGAGTGTGGAGTGGTTACTTTGACAACCTGCTCGATAATGCCATTTCGAAGTGGGTGGAGAAGGAGCTTGGTGGCTGGACGGTGCCGGGGCTGGGCTCGTACCCCGACTTTTTCGCCCTGTTGATTACCATCATCCTTTCAGCGCTTGTGGCGTTCGGAGTGAAAGAATCTGCGCGGTTCAACAACGTGTTCACGTTCGTGAACATGCTTGTTATCGCGTTTGTTGTGATAGCTGGCGGCGCGCATACGGACGTCAGCAACTGGGCGACTTTCTTCCCGATGGGAGTGTCGGGTACCATTGCTGGAGCGAGCACCTGCTTCTATGCGTAAGTCACTCTCAGGGTTATCACCAACGCACATGCACCTGTTCCTTGTTTGTATTGTTCATTTCATGCTGTGGTTTGCTGGTTGCGGGTTGGTGCAGCTACATTGGTTTTGATGTCATTGCGACGTCTGCGGAAGAAACAGTCAACCCTGAACGCAATATCCCGATCGGCATCATTGGTTCCTTGATAGTCTGCGCCCTCAGCTACATGGGTGTTTCAGCTGTGATCACTCTGATGGTGCCGTACAACGAGATCGATGTCAACGCACCCTTGTCCGACGCGTTTGCTGTACACGGGATGAAATGGGCCAAGGATCTCATTGCTGCTGGTGCGCTGGCTGGCTTGTCGACGTCTCTGATGGCAGCCATTTTTCCTCTTCCCCGTGTGGTGTACGCCATTGCTGGCGATGGGCTGCTGTTTCCTTGGTTGGGACGTGTCAGTCGACGGTTCCACACCCCTGCGAATGCTACGTTCGTGTGTGGGGCTTTCGCAGGACTGCTGGCGTTTGCGTTTGACATCTCTGCCCTCGCCAACATGATGAGTATTGGAACGCTGATGTCCTACACGTTGGTGTCCGCCTGCATTCTCATTCTTCGCTACCGCTTCGACCCCAAGGCCCCAGATTTTGAAGAGTAGGTGGCATCGTAGCAATCTGATTCCACGAGAGACATTGTGTTCCTCATGTTTGTTGTGCCCTGTTGTTGTTGCTTCCTCTAGGTCTGCACCATCAGTCAACTCCATGCTGGTATCCAACACGGGACAGCTACTTCCCACTGGCCAGTCTGAGTACACCAGTCTGGCTGGGCACACCGTGCACATCGAGACCGTGGCCACCGCGGGCGTCTCTGTGTTTGCCGCTGCATTTTGTGTTATTGGACTCCTCATGCACGTGGATTCTTCTGCTGTCTCCCACCACGATTGGTGGATGACTCTCGTACTGGCAGCTGCGGGAGTTGTGGCCCTCGCAGCCACGGCAGTGATTTGCACGCTACCCCAGCAAGGTGGGGAAGGTCTGAAGTTCAAGGCCCCAGGGGTCCCCATCATGCCCCTCGTCAGCGTGGCAATCAACATTTACCTGCTATTTTCGCTTGACAAGTGGACTTGGGTTCGATTTGTTGTCTGGCTTGCCATCGGTGTGTTACGTGGGTGGGTGGTTTCGCATTGAAGGTGCAGTAGTACAACTGACCACATGTGTGCGACAGGGCTGGCGATTTACTTTTTCTGGGGCATCCGCAACAGCAAGGCACAGCCAGTGTCAGAGTTCTCTGGGTATGGGACATTGCCCTCGGGGCCGTCGTATGACCGTCGTTCGCCTTCGTTGGTAATGAAGCCGAGCACAGTGAGCGATAGCTATGACAACTGACAAAACGCCACTGTCTCTGGAAACCGGCAAGCGCTCCGAAAGTGAAACTTGTCCGGTTGACGCTAAGATGCTAAAATTGAGATGTCTGGCTGTTCTCATGCTTTCCTTCATGATTGACTCTCACCTTTGTCCGGCAGGGACGCTGTAGTTTGTCACGTCAACTAACCATGAACACGCACTTTCACGAGACAAGGCGAGCATCATCAACGCAACCATGTAGTGATGGAATCGGTGTAGCGTACACTACAGCCGTGTGGGCATGGCTTTCCTTCGGTATTGGCAGTGGACTCAGCGGCGGTGCTTGCTGTGCTTGCTGTGTTTGCTGTGCTGCGTGGCGCTGGCGACTGTCCGGCTGGCATGGCTCGACAGTCCACAGACTCAGTTGCCACAGCGTGCTGCTTCTTGGCACGTCGCCCCGAACACCAACCAAGAACGCCCAACAATTAGTGACTTCGTGGGTACCACACAGCAGGCTGCCGTGACGCGCAGCGTGGTGGGCCCAGCGACGGCGGGCTTCGCAGCGGCGCCGTTCATGGATCAAGAGCAGCTCCAGCAGAAAGTCGGGTGGGGACTGTGGGATGAAAGCTCCTCGGGGTTGAAACTCGCCCCGTTTCTCGGGCATGGCTTCAGCATCGCCTTTACACTACATGACAAACGCACTGGTGAGTGCACCGGCTTGTTCAAGCCCTTCCAGGTGGCTGGCTCGCGTGAATGTGGAGGACGAATCTGTGCCGGCCTGGCCCCGCAAGAGGCGTTCCCTCCGAACGAACATTCTGCATGGCTCCTATCTCGCTTGCTTGATTTCACACGTGTGCCTTCGACGACGTTGTGGGGTGTGTGTGCCTCGGACATGCAACGTGCGCTACGCCAGCATAACACCACACAAGGTGTGATTGCGCGAGTGCAGGCTGAGGTGCTACGGTACACGGTGCCATCGGCACATTGCGGCAACAGTGGCGCAGTGACCGGTGAGGTGATCGCTTGGATGAACATGTCCATTGCACAACCAATGGGGAAGCTATTGCTTCCACCTGACTGCACCACTTCCATCAAGCCGTCGTGCGAGCAGAACCCTCGGAGCGTGGTGTCCCTGCGCGAATGGACAGACGTGGCCGTGTTTGACTTTTTGATTGCCAACACGGATCGGTACAACGGCGGCAACTTGTTTCGTGTTCAATCAGCCTATTTAGCGGACGTTCATGCGGACAAGGAAAAGTGGCGATTGCTGTGGCTTGACCACGGAGCGTCTTCCTTGGCCACTGACTTCTCGAGGCTTCCCAGCTTTCTATCATCTGATTCGCTCAAGTGAGTACCTGCAGGACAGTGGCGTCGAAGTGAGCGTGGCGGTTGTAGTTCATGCGCGCAACAAGTGCTGACATCTACGGGTTGGCCACAGACATGCAGAAATGACGCGCACCATTGCACGAATGCATCTCGCGCGACTGCTCGACACATGTAGCTTCCGTAACGCCACCGTTGCCACATTGACTCGTTTTTCACGTGTTCCAGGCTCGTTGTCCGGCTCATTGTCCTCGAGGCTTTGCGCCCATCAGATGCAGCATCGCGATGCATGGCAATTCGATCATGAAAGCAACAGTACTAACACTTGTGGGCTTCCGTTGGAGTCCCAGCAGCGCCTTGAGACTCGACTTAACTTGCTGCTTGATAGGTTCAATCAATGTGGTTTGCTGTAGTCACAGCCTGCACTTTTGTTTTCAGCGGCGAATGGTGTTTACGTTTGAAGTAGGGGGTCAATTGGAGTTGCATTATCGCTTCACCTTCCTACGCGATGCACGGGTCGAGTCTAAAAGCCGTCACTGGGTGGATCACTTCCGCTGTCGTCCCCAGCATCTGCCGCAAGCTGGTGGTGTTTTGCGCTGACTCGAGGTCGTTTCACACGATGCCTCGCCGCGGGTTCAGCTTTTCTCTTCGCATTTTCCCGGATTGGTGACGAACCTTGTATTGACCCTGCTTCACCGGCAGTGTGGAGTTTGCTACCTGCACCTTCCTTCGCTGCATCTTCAGCACCACCTGCTCCAGCACCAGCACCAGCACCAGCACCAGCACCAGCGCCGGTATTGGAAGCAGCTCCGGCACCACCAACTTTCTCACCAGCTTGTGTTCCGTTGCTCTTCATGGTACGCCGTGTGCGCGGCTTTGGAGAGCGGCGAACGACCTCAAAGCACAGGTTCGAAGGGTAGACATCGTTGACACACAACAGCGCAATGCGATCACCAACACGAAGTGTCTCAGATGCCGAACGAGGAATCGGGCGAAACGGGCTGTCAGGGCGCTGAACGAACACAGGAGTGGATCCACCCTGAAAAGTTGTGATGTCCCACCCAGACACACGAGCAAAGGACAGACATGCATGTGCGATAGTTGTCAGTGCACTGGGCACAGGAAGGAAGAACATACGGAAAAAAGAAACAAGAAAACGGACAAAACATGCACAAAGCGTACGCGAGTCACACGAAGTTGGTCGTTCTCACACATGATCGTTGCGGCCCGTCTGGACACGCGTCTGTCGGTAATCTGGTAGGTGGACGCACGGCCGAGGATCTACATGCACCACGGAAGCAACAATTCAAAATGAGCAAAAGGACAGGCAAGAGAACCGGCGATGCGAAGACCCTACGATTTCAGATCCGGGAGATGTTGTGATCTTGATTTTCTCATCCATACGAAGCAGCATGAGCACAGGTGCAACGCTGGCGGCAGATGGTGCCGCGATGGCACGCGGTTGAGTGACAGCCTTCTGCTTTGTGGCCGAGTTTTCAAGCGCAGTAGGGGCTTGCTTGACTTTGGCTTTGGCCTTGTCCTGATGACCACGGGATGTGGCGCAAAACAGTTCACCCACAGGCTGGACACAGCACATCCTCGATGCCCAATCCCCAACCAGACCTGTTGCTCGGCGAAACGCGCCTGAATGAGCTTGATCCTGGATGTCAACGTCTCAACTTCCTTGCCCTTGGTCACAAGCTCGCCGCGACACCTGTCCCGCTCCTCCACCAGCTTGGCGTGCTGCTGCAGCAGGCGTTTATTTTCAGACTGTGCAGCGATACATTTGGTTTTCCACTCCTCCTGCAACATACCACAGCCAGCATGAGCACCTTCTTGCACGGCACACCCACCACCCAGCATCGGCACACGCACGGTGGTTGAGGCCATGGATCGCCACTCGCGTCCTCCCTTACTGATACGCTGCGAAACCTCTTGCTGTAGAGACTCACAGTCTGCCTTGCATGACACAAGCTGCGCCTTGAGAGTTTCAATTTCTCTGCAATGCGCACGTGTTTCGGATGTTGGCCCCGCGTCGCTCACAGCATCAACAACCAGTCGGTACACACCTGGCTGCTGCAGCCTGGGCTTGTTCTGCTTCTGTTGAGATTAACACAATGCGCTGCTCCAGCTCGACGGACTGGTTGGAAGCGGCAGCCTTGAGTTTTGCTACTTCACGTTCATGATTCGCCCGCATGCTGGCGCTTGCTTCTGTTGCCTGGATTGCTCGCGACGACAATGAGCCATGGTCGCAGCGCTACGCTCAATGCGGTGGTTCACACCTTCTCCAGTTGTTTGGTCAAGGAAGAATGGGACTGTTTGAAAACTTCCATCTGCTTCTGGGCAAGAACGGCCGCTTGCTTTGCGTCGTCAATGGCGCGTTGCTGGGCAAGGGTTTCAGTCTTGTGTGTGGCAATCTGGTGGCATGACGTGGTGCACTGTTACTTGCCACAAACTTCGTGGAGCGCCTCACGCGACCCACAGTGTGCGCAACCAAGGGCATGGCAATGAGTGCACTTCACCTTGGCTTTGAGCGTACGAAGGGATTCTTGGGCGTGGCGCACGTCGGCTTCAGCTTGCTGCATGGCGATTTCATGGTCTTGGACCACCTGCACATCGTGGCTGTCAAACCTTCTCGAAGCAGGCCCCTCTGACCACCCGCTTCGACTCACCTGCTTGTGCTCTGCGTCGCGTTGAGCAAGTGTAGCAGCGGCGGTCTTGGCGGCTGACTCGGCCTCGGCCGCGACCGTGTGAAGTTGGTCCTGCAGGGCCATGAAGCATGGCATGAACCCCTCCCCACTGGTCAAGGCACAGGCCGGAGCTTTTCGGTCACACAACGACAACGCGAAACTGACCTTCAACGTTTTGGACTCCGTTTCAAGTGTCGCAACATCTCGCTGTGCATCTTGCACAGCCTGCTGAAGTTCCTGCAGGCAACTCGTCCCGACGTGCATGTCAGCGAAGCGATGCCGCGCCACTAGCACACCAGCATGGAACGGTACCTCGTTCGACTTGAGCAGCCCTGTATTTTCTGACCGGGCGGCTGCCGCTTCTTCCAAAGCTCTGGTTGCCTGGAAGCGCAAAAGACAACAATAGGAAACAACGCTCGGGAAGTGACACGAGCAGACCCACCACACTGACGCCGGCCACCACAGTGGCACAAGCTGTGACAAACCTCCTTTTCTCGCGCCTTGATGTCATTTTCCATTGCATCTACACGTGCTCCTTTCAATCTGACCCGGCGAATCATCTCATTGACAGCTTGCCGGCCTGCGGCCGTGGACTCCAACAGCCACGCGAAAGAGGCGGCCGCTTCATGCGCCGCCTGTGAGTGGGCTCGAAGCGGCGCCTCCCAGCTCAACGTGGTGTCCGCACGGCGTGCCGAGACGCCCACGCGCGCACGATCCTCCCCTGCTCCGCCAGTGCCCTGCTCCTCTTCGGTGTCCGGTTCCGTCGCTGAATCCTCCTCGTCCAGCATTGGAGCAGTGGCGGCCTGTTGCGTTTCGGCTGGCTCGGACACTTCCATGATCGTGTCCAACGTAGGCGCTGCATCCTGCAGCAGAGAAGCGGCCTCAGGTACATCCAACACATCATGAAGTGCTTGCATTAACTGTCCACGCTTCGGTGCATGGTCTGGGGCCTGGCACACATACAGAGCAAGGAAGGCACCATGTTACTCAGCGGAGTGAGGCCAACACCTCAACTGGGACTGACCCAAAACAAAGAGGTGGCATCTTTCCGAAGTTGGCGCAATCGGTCGACAGCAGCACCAGCGATAGTCGCCTGGGATGCGTCCATCGCCCCGGCGAGCGTTGGTCAACTTCTAGCTAGTGCAACACGTCAAGTCTCATGAATGCCGGCTCCCGCCATGTCACTGAATTCGGAAACAAAGGGAGAATTCAAGCCCGATTTGCAAAAATGGCATCTCGGTGCGCTTGCCTTGTACTTCAACTCCCAACTGGCGCCCGCTGCAAGAGCGGTGCGGAGAGCTCCATGGCTCGCTCGAATGGGAGGAAGAAGAGGAAGGTGAAGACGCTTGCGGAGCGGGCCGCACTGCGGAAGGATCGGAGGCGAGGGTGGCGGTCACAGCAGAAGTCCAGAGACGGGGGATGCTGGGCAAAACATGCTCCGACGCTGTTCCTTGTGATCAACATCGCATTCATGGTACGTTGCGGGAAACTGGCGCGTGTACTATCAAGGTGAGGCATATGCACGTATCATGCTGTATGTGTTGACTGTTCGTGTGGGCGCGGGCTCGCGCACAGATCCTCGGTGTTGTGCTGGTCGCTCTGGGCTTGTACGCCGTCCAGTCTGTGTGGGCCGAGTTTTTTGGCAAAGGCCCGGGTCCGTGGCGAGATGTGTTGTGTTGCGCGTTTCCTTGTAGAAGCGGTTTGACACTTCAGCACAAGGGGAACCCCGTGCGCGTTTGGTGCTCACGCGGCTCACGTGGGGGTTTGAGTTGCCGACGTATCCGCAGGCTTCGCTGTGGTAGCGCTGGGGTTTGCAGTGATGCTGACTGCTGCATGTGGCATCATCGGTATGAAGCGTGACAACAAGTGCTTGTTGTTGATTGTACGTTGTGTTGCTGCTTCGACGCAGCAATGTGTGGGGTATATCGCTCCATTCTAAACCTGGCGACTGCTGCGCACAGTACTTTGTCGTCTTGACGATGAGCTTCAGCTGCTTCATAGTTCTCGGCGGCATTGTGGTATTCAACAATTCGAGCATCAACGAGAGATTCACTGGGTGGTGGGACAAGTACCCAGATGCTGCTGCAAAGGTGTGTTTTTGCTTCCCGCCTTGGCACGTGTAGCGTCGTTTATTGCTCGACGCATGTGACGTTGTTGCTCGTATTCAAATTGCTCTGCGCGCGTTCATTGCTCTACGCGTGTTCACGTTGATGTCCACGTGTTTACAGGGCCAAATCGAGTTTAATTGCTGTGGATACGCCAACATCACAGATAGACCAGTGGGAAATTGCTCCAGTGCTGTGCCGACGGCAACAGAGGGCTGCAAGGAAGTTGGGCTGGACTACATGAACAGCAGATTCGTCCCACTGTTCTTTTGCACCTTTGTATTTGGCTTATGTCAGGCACGTTGCGTTGAGCTGTTGTCGGGGATGGAACTCGTGTTCACATTGTGGATGTGCTTGTTTGTGCGATCAGTTCATTGCAATCTTGATCAGCATGAAGCTTCTTTGTCGGAGCACTCTGAAGCGCATGGCGCCTCAGTCCGGAGTCGACGGCGCGGAGACATGGAACGAGTACAAGGGTGATGCAGTGCCTCTGTATCCCACACCGGCTGGGGCTAGCGCTGGTGTCACAGTATCGGGACAGGCAGCAGTGTAACAGCGTGATCGGGAAAAAGTATCGACACGCCGTGTCTACCATTGGCTATGCGCCGCCGCGGGATACATCACCCCGCTTTCCTTCCTGCACGCTGTCTGTGACGAGTACCTCTGCCGCAGTGCAGCGCACTCGTTTAAACTGCGAGCCATGCATCTCGAGGCGAGATCCCGCTGCTGTAGTTGCTCATAGGCCGGGAACACAGCTGCTGCGCACGTGAACACCGGCGGCGCGGCCATGTCCGTGTTTCTTTCCGTGGGCCAATGCGGCAACCAGCTTGCTGGCGGGTTCTGGCGCGAGGCGCAACGTGAGTTTGGCCTCGGTAAGGGCGGCACCGCTTTCGCGTCGACAGATTCTCTGGCCGGCACCAACCCCGACGCTTCTGGTGCTGGTGCTGGTGCCGGTACTGGTGCTGGTGCTGGCGCCGGCATTGGCAGCGTTCCGCGTGGACGCCTGCGCAGCACACCCAGTAGCACGTGGATGAGGGCTCGTAGGAACCCATTAACAGATGACCGGGGCTGGGCAGCAGCAATCCTTGTTGATAGCGAGCCCAAGGTCCTCCAGCAGCTGACCGGAAGCTCCTCCACGCACCAGGTTCCGTGTTTACGCCCCGGCGACGCCGTGTATGACCAATGTGGGCGGTGCGTGCGCCTGTCACAGTTATACCACAGTTTTCGCATCATGTTCATGGGAGTGCGTGTGTGTGTGTGTGTGTGTGTGTGTGTGTGTGTGT
>Ga0213833_1000376_pt1 | contig 50177 bp, 36 predicted proteins | sample SWATP21_FD_160575 | JGI IMG/M metagenome (GOLD analysis project Ga0213833, IMG submission 160575) | Coastal seawater microbial communities from Marineland, Florida, United States - SWA TP2 #1 | ecosystem: Environmental > Aquatic > Marine > Coastal | place: USA: Florida | collected 2016-08-14 | reverse complement strand
CGAATCGATGTGTAGGCACCAGATTCGTCGCTTTGTTCGCTGACGCTCACGCTCCGAACGACTCGGTCGAGGCTGACCGAGCTGATGGGGGAGGACTTCGCGCCGTGGGGCCCACCAGAGAGCCCCACCGCGAAGTCCTCCCAGGGTCTCCTACCCGCACAAGTTGTGCGCTCCACCGACAGAACTCAGTGTCCTCGGTCGAGGCTGGCTCCAGGCTGACTGCTGGTGCATCAGCGGGGGACGGCTCCTACGGAGCGACTACCGCGGCGCCTCCTGTGCGCTTCGCGCTCGGCGCCTTGCTCCCCCAGACACCCCCTGTTCTCCGGGGAGAACTCCGTCCTCCCCGGACCCCTCCGGCCGGGGGACTACTCTGTACGTCCCCCTGGACCCCCTATGCGGGCCCGGTGCCGGCGGACGATGGTTCGCAGGGTTCGACGGCTGGTGCCTGATCCCGGGCCGGCTGTCGGGTCTGGGCATCGATGAGCTCGGGGGACGACGAATCGATGGGTAGGCACCAGATTCGTCGCTTTGTTCGCTGACGCTCACGCTCCGAACGACTCGGTCGAGGCTGACCGAGCTCAAGGCCCCGGGAGGACTTCGCGGTGGGGTTCTCTGGTGGGCCCCCTCCGGCCCTTCGGGCCACCTCCCCCTGAAGGGGGAGGACATCGTCGTTCTCACCTGAACTCGTCCGGTTGGCGGAACCCCGTGGCCACTTGTGCGGGTACGAAACCCCTTCCGGGGAGGTGGCCGCGAAGCGGTCGGAGGAGGCCCACGAGCTCGGCGGTGTCGGTCGCTCCGCCAGCTCAGTCGCCGAACAGCACTTCACAGTCTTCCAGCACCTGCCCCGGATGCGTGCCGATGCTGCGCACCTCGTACTCGAGCAGCTGCGTGCCGTCGGCATCGATGACCACCGTGAGGCGGTCCGGGAAGCGCGCGCTGGCTGAGTCGACCGCACCGAATGCGAGCGCCAGTGTGCTGTCGGAGTCGGTCCAGACTTCGTACTGGAAGCCCTCGTCTTCGGCCCACGCCGCGTTGGCCGACGGGCTGTCGAAGCCCACCGCCACAATCTGCACACCCAGAGCCTGGAACTCTTCGTAGAGGTCGCGGTACCCGCAACCCTCGGCCGTTCAACCCGAGGTGGCGGCGGCCGGGTAGAACCACATCACGGTGGGGTGCCCCAGCACATCTTCGCGAGAGCGCGCCCCGCCGTCGTAGTTGCGCGCAGCGAACTCCGGGACATCGACCGGAGCCGCGGGAACATCGCCGTTGAGGCTGTCCCAGTCGATCGAGCCATCGTCGCCACCAGAGTCTCCACCCGAGTCGCCCGAGCCGTCGTCGCCCGACCCGCCATCGTCTCCAGAGGTGTCGTCGCCCGAGCCCGACCCACCGTCGTCGCCCGAGCCCCCATCGGTGGTGGCGTCCGAGCCCGACGAGTCGGTGCCGTCTTTCGACGATGAGCAGCCCAGCCCCAAGAGAGCCACAAGCGCCCATCCACTCCATCCACGTCGCATCGCGTCTCCCAAGGTCGCAGCCACCCTACCCCGAACGACGGCCCGTGGCGGGCACCCGTGCTACGCGGAGACGCCAGTCCCCCGGAGTTGCCATGACCACCCCGAGCACCGCCAACCTCCCCCGCAAGCTGCGCCGAGTCTGCGTGTACTGCGGCTCGTCCAACCACATCGACCCCAAGTACCGTGAAGCCGCCCAAGCCATGGGCAAGGCGCTGGTCGACCGGGGCATCGACCTCGTCTTCGGCGGTGGCCGTGTGGGCCTGATGGGTGAGATTGCCGACACCGTGCTGGGTCTCGGCGGACAGGTCTACGGCGTCATCCCCCAGAAGCTCCGCGCGCTCGAAGTGGGCCACGAAGGCTGCACCGAGCTCTTCGTGGTCGACGGCATGCACGCCCGCAAGCTCATGATGAGCCAGCTGTCCGACGCCTTCATCGCCCTGCCCGGCGGCTTCGGCACCATGGAAGAGCTCTTCGAGGTCACCACCTGGACCCAGCTCGAGTACCAACACAAGCCCGTGGGTGTACTGAACGTGGCCGGGTACTACGACCCTCTCGTCGCCTGGATCCACCACGCCAACTCCGAAGGCTTCATCCGCGACGTCCACCGCGACCTCATCCTCTCCGACACCGACCCCCACGCCCTCATCACCGCGCTGGAGCATGCGTCGCTGCCGGAGCTTGCGCGTTGGATCGACAAGGTCTGAACACAGCGGCCGCGCCGAGGGGGCTATGCCTGTCCACGCCCGTCTGCTCGGAGCTGTCATGCGTCGACTCGCCCTGTTCTTCAGCGCCACCCTCCTGGCCTGTGAGCCGCCCGACACCGGCAACAAGGAAGTCTGGACAGGACCCTCCGGCGGGACACTCGACGACAGCCTCGAAGGTGAAGACACGGGCGACTCGGCCGACCCTGCAGACACGGGCGACTCGGCCGACCCGGTCGACCTCGGTCTCGACCCTGCATGTTCCCCGCTCGCCATGGCCGACGACTGCCTCACGCCCTGGCCGTCGGTCTTCCACACCGCCACCGACGACAGCAGCCCCACCGGCCTGCGCCTGAACTACAGCCTCGACGGCTTCCACAGCCCCGATGGGGAGCTGCCCGTCGACCCCGCCATGTTCAACTTCGCCGACGGGGTGAGTCCGGTCACGCCCCTGCTGGTCAACCTGGGCCGCGACGTCGACGCCACCCACCTCTGGGGCCCTCTCGACGCCGCCGCAAGCCTCGAAGACAACGTGCCCATCGTCATGGTCGACATCGACACCGGCGAGCGCGTGCCCCTCCTCACCGAGATGGACCAAAACCAGCGCGACATGGGCTACGACGGCCGACACGCCCTGGTCATCCGACCGATGGCCCCCCTGCGGAATGGCGGACGGTACGCCGTGGGCCTGTCCAACACACTCACCGACGTCGACGGCACCCCATTCGACAGTCCCGCCGCTTTCGACGCACTGCGCACCGGAACGGTCACCACCGACACCCGCCTCGAAGACGCCCGCGAGCGCTACGAACGCGTGTTCACGGCCCTCGACAGCGCCGGAATCGCCCGCGACGACCTCCTGGTGGCGTGGGAAGTCCCCGTGGCCTCCGAAGCGCAGGTGCTGGGCCCCATCCGGTCCATGATGGCCACCGCCGACATCGAAAACGACGCCGGCATCCCCTACACCATCACGTCCGTCCAGACCGACCCCACCGACCACGCCTGGCTCATCGTCAAGGGCACCTTCCAGCCGCCCAACTTCCTCACAAGCGACTACGAGCTGGTGCTCGACGGCAACAGCGCCGTCCTCCAGGGCAGCGTCGCAGACCGCCCCGCCTACCCCTTCACCCTGTTCGTGCCACACCTCGCCCAGTCACAGGCCGAGCTCCCCCTCGCCGTCATCGGCCACGGTCTCTTCGGCACCGGCGAGAGCTGGATCGACGGCGGCACCGGCCAGGCCTACGTCCAGCCGGGCCTCGCAAGCGCTGGCGCCATCGGCGTGGCCACCGACTGGATCGGCCTGTCCCGCGGCGACCTCGACCTCATCATCTCCGAGGTGGTGCCCGACATCACGCGCATCCAGCTGGTCACCGACCGCCTCGCCCAGTCCCTCGTGAACACGCACACCCTCGTGTCGCTCGTGCGCTCCGAGCTGGTGAACGACCCCACCATCGGCTGGAGCGGCGACGGCTCCCACGTCCACCCCGACACCACCTGGTACTACGGCGGCAGCCTGGGCGGCATCCAAGGGGCCTCGTTCACGTCCGTCTCGCCCGATGTGTCGCGGGCCGTGCTCGCGGTGCCCGGCGCCGGCTGGTCCACCATGCTCCAGCGGTCCATCCACTACGCCAACATCGAGCTGGTGGTCGACGCCCTCTACCCCGACCCCCTCTCCCAGTCGGCCTTCCTGGCGATGCTCCAGACCTTCTTCGACCGCTCCGACCCCGCCGGGCTGGCCCGCGACCTGGCCGACGACACGAGCAAGGTGGTGCTGCTCCAGGAAGCCATCGGCGATGTGCAGGTGAGCAACGTGTCCACCGACCTCCTGGCGCGGGCCATGGGGGCCCACCACCTCGACGAGGCGCCCTACCCGGTGGCGGGCCTCGACGTACGCACCGGGCCCACCACCGGTCCGGCGCTGTCCCAATACGTGCTCCCCAACGCCCTCGACTTCTACACACCGCCCGAGACCAACGTCACGCCCGACACCGAAAACGGCGTGCACGGCGACGCCCCCACATCCAACGCAGCGCTCGAACAGCTCGGCTACCTGCTGGCCACGGGCACCATCGTGCACACCTGCGACGGCCCCTGCGACCCGGACTGAGGCTATCCGCCCCCCACCAGCGCCTTCACATCACGCTGGAGGTTGTCCATCGCACGCTGGGCCTCCTCACCGAACGCACCTTGAGACGCCGCCACGGCCAACACAAGCCCCGCCAGCATCGCGGCCCCCATCACACCGAGCGCCACAGCCCCTCCTCCAGCGCCAGAGGGCCCTTCCGCCCGTCCGTGACGGGGCGACAGCACGCGCTTGTGGTTGGGCGCCCGACGCGGGGCCGGAGCGGGGTCGGGGGTGGTGGGGGCTTCGGGCGTGGGCCGACGCCGAGGCTCTGGCGCCGGGGGCTCGGGCGGAAGGGGCTCGGCCAGCTGGGGTGCGGGAACCGGCTGTGGCACGGGCACATCGGGCTCGGCCAACATCACCGTGGAGTTGTCGAAGACGGCCGGCTTGGGCATCGCCCGCGAGGGCTCTTCGGTGAGTGTCTGGCCCACCAGCTCGGCGTGGACTTCAGGCGGGTTGCGCCAGGTGCGGTTGCGGGCCCAGCGGCGGAGGGGCTCACCGGGAAGGTCGGGGGCGATGTCTTCGCACAGCTCTTCGATGCGGGCCGCCGAAGGGCGACGGTCGGGCACGTACGACAGCATCCCGCGCAGCAGGCGGGTGTCGGGGCCTTCGGGCAGCTGGGCGAAGCGTTCGCGGATGAAGTCGGCGTGGGCGGACGCATCGAGGGCAATGCCCAACATCTTGGACCGCGGCACCTCGTGGAAGAGCGGCACCCGCGCGAGCACCGCGTAGAGCACACAACCCAGGGAGTAGATGTCGCTGGCGGGACCGTCGATGCCCTCGGCCACTCGCTCCGGGGCCAGGTAGCCGGGGGTGCCCACGATCATGCCGGTGGTGGTGTGGCCTTCGCGTTCCACCCGGGGTGACCGGGCGATGCCAAAGTCGAGGAGTCGCACGCTGCCGTCGCTGAGGATGCGGACGTTGGACGGCTTGATGTCGCGGTGCACCAGCTCGAGGTTCTGGTGTGCTGCAGCCAAGGCACTGGCCACCTCGCCCACCATCTCGATGGCCCCCCGACGCGGGAGGGGGTCGGTGCCCACGATGCAGCCCGCGACGTCTTCACCGTCGAGGTAGTTGGTGACCAGAGCGATGCGGCCGGCCAGGTACACGATGTCGTGAACGTGCAGAATCGCGCGGTGCTGGAGCCTGGCCAGCATGCGGGCTTCGTCGCGCAGGCGCCGCACAGCATCGGTGTCGGGGGCCACGGTGGGGCGGAGGGTCTTCACCGCCACCTCCCGCTCGAGTCCGCCGGTGCTCACCATGGACGCTCGGTACACCTCGCCGAAGCCGCCCACGCCCACGCAGGCGTGGAGCTGGAACCGTCGTGCACTTCCGGTCGACATCAGGGGGCCTCCAGGGGCGCGCAGCCTATCTCACCCGCCAGGGCAGAGGCGGTCGAACCGCAGCCAAAACAGGCCCCTTCCGATTTATCCACCCACAGGTCCCCGGTCGCGAACCGATGCGATACGGTCCGCACATGCCCTATTTCACTTCCGTCGCGCAAATGCGTCGAAGAATCGGGCCCAAGGCGCGTCGCGCCGCCGCTGGCTACCCTCGAACCAGGTTCCACCGGATGGAGGCATCCCTCTCATGACGACCGACTCGACCCGCACCGACCGCCCCGCCCTGCGCTACGCCCTCCTCCCGAGCGCAATCGTAGGCCTCTCCCTTGCTGCCGCCTCGTCCATCGGCTGCGGCACCGACCTCCTCGGTGTGAAGGCGCCCGAAGCCGCGCTCAACCGCGTCGACCTCCTCGAGGCACCGTCGGCCAACAAGCTCGCACGCTGGGGCTGCCACCAGTACCTGGGCAGCAGCGTGTGCAACGCGGTGGGCATCGACAAGCCCAAGAAGTCCAACATGCGCTTCAGCATCGACGCCGTGTTCGACCTCGACAACCCAAACCAGAACATCGCCATCCCCCTCGTGGAGATGCTCCTGGGCATGACGGTCTACCCTGAAGAGGCCGAAGAGAACCTCGGCGCCGTGTGCGTCAGCTTCTGCGACCCCGACGAAGCCACCTGCACCCCCGACGCCGACGCCGAAGCCGCCTGCGACCTCTCCCAGGCCACCCAGATCGACACCGTGAGCGATGTCGTTCCCTCGGTCGACGAGATGTTCGAGATCGCCGAAGAGGTGGCCGACGGCGACACCTCCTCCAACAACGAGTTCCGCTACATCCCCAAGGGTGGCTCCACCGAAGCCCACATCCAGATCGACCTCAACATCGACTCGATGCTGGTGGTGCTCGAGCGCGCGGTGGAAGACGCCGCCAACGACATCTTCGACGGCCGCAACGTCCGGGTGAAGGTGCCGCACGAGTCCGAAGGCAACGTGTTCTTCAACGTGCCCAAGGCCGGCCGGTATGCCGTGGGCTTCGGTCCCTTCGAAGACCAGTGGGACCTCTGAGCCCCGTCGCCTGACACCCTTCGCCCTCGCACATGCGGGGGCGTTGTCGTTCTCGGACTGCACAGCCGGCCGCTATGCTGACTCGGTCCCCCCACATGGCTGGCCAACCCGTGACTCCCCGCACCGCACTGTTCGCTCTCTTGGCTTGCACCGCTTGCCACGCCCGTCCCGCCGACAAGTCGGTCCAGCCAGCCGACTCTGCGTCCTCCGTCGACAGCGGCACACCCGCGCCGGCCACCGTTCCAGCCGGCACATCGGTCCTGGCCGAGCGCGACCTCTACGACGCCATTTCCGGCGCTCTGGAAGTCGCAGACACGCGCGTTCGGCTGGCCCAATACACGCTGTGGGACTCGGGAGATGCCAGTCGTCTGCTGGAAGCCGTCGAAGACGCCGCAAGGCGGGGCGTGTCGGTGCAAGTGCTCGCCGACGAGGAAGCCGACGACACCGAAGCCTGGCTCGCGCGGCTGGCCGACGCCGGTGCAGAGACGGCCCTCGACAGCCCCGATGTCACGCTGCACACCAAGCTCTGGATCATCGACGACGTCGCCTACACCGGCTCGCACAACCTCTCGGACAGCGCCCTGTCGTCCAACCGCGAGGTGAGCGCCCGCCTCACCGACCCCGACGCCGTGGCCGCATTCGACGCCTGGTTCGACGGCGTGTGGGTCGACAGCACCGCCACGCCCAGCGTCCCTGCACTGCCCGGGAACACCCGTCCAGTCTTCGATCGCGACGTCCTGCCGGCCGTTCTCGACTGCTTCCACACCGCCAACGACCGCATCCGGGTGGCCATGTACGCCTTCGCGTGGAGCGCCGAGTACCCCGGCGGCGAGGTCGACCAGATCCTGCAAGCGCTCGTCCAGGCCAACCAACGCGGCGTCGACGTGAAGGTGGTCCTCGATGGGTCGGCCTGGATCACCGACCACCAGATCAACGACGACGCCATCGTCCAGCTCCAGGCGGGCGGTGTCGACGTCCGCACGGCCGACCGCAGCGAAGTGCTGCACGCCAAGGCCCTGGTGTGCGACAACGGCGCCTTCATCAGCGATGCCAATTGGTCGTACAGCGGGCTGGCGCTCTACCACGGCGCTTCCGTCCACATCATCGCAGACCGCCTCGCCGACGACCTCGCCGCTTGGATCGACGCCCTGCACGCAGCCGGCACAGGCTGAGCACCGAGCCCTCCGGTTAGGCCGGGGCCCCCACCCCCCGGAGCAGCTGTGTCCCCTCCCCGCGCCCTCGTCACCGGTGGCGGCATCCGCGTCGGCCGGGCCATCGCCTTGGCCCTCGCAGACGCCGGCTTCGACCTCGTGCTGCACTACCGCTCCTCCGCTGGGCCCGCCCGGGAGGTCGCCGAGCAGGTTCGCTCCAAGCACCGCGACGTCCAGCTGGTCCAAGCCGACCTCGCCACGGTCGAGGGCTGCGAGGAGGTGGTCTCCGAGGCCGGCCGCGTCGACCTCCTCGTCAACAACGCCGCCCTGTACGAAGCCGTCCCCTTCGCCGACCTCACGGTCGACCAGTGGGACCGCATGCAGGCGCTCAACTGCCGCGCGCCGGCCCTGCTCACCCGCGGCCTGCTGCCCCACCTCGCCCGAAGCTCCCTCGAAGGCGGCGGACTGGTGGTCAACATCGGCGACATCGGCGGCGACCGACCCGCCCCAGGCTTCGCCCACTACAGCGTGTCGAAGGCCGGCATCCTCATGCTCACCCGCGCCCTGGCCGTCGAGCTCGCCCCCAAGGTGCGCGTGAACAGCGTGTCGCCCGGCACAGTGGTCGCCCCCGAAGACCTCTCCCCGTACGTGCTCGAGTCCATCCGCCAGACCATCCCAGCCGGCCGCTTCGGCTCCGCTGAAGACATTGCCCACATGGTGGTCTTCCTGGCCACCAAGGCGCCCTACATCACCGGCCAGGACTTCGCGGTCTGTGGCGGCCGCTCGGTCGCCGGCCCCATGCTCGCAGGCTGAACCATGGACGCCCGAATCTGTGTAGACGACCTCGAGGTGAGCTGTCTCATCGGCTGCCTCGACGCCGAACGACGCGTGGAGCAGACCGTCAAGGTCGACCTGTGGGTCGAGCTCGACATCACCCGGCCCGCCCTCACCGACTCCCTCGACCGCACCTGGAACTACGCCGCCATCGCCGACCAGATGGACTTCATCCTGCGCTCCGGACAGTTCTGGCTGCTCGAGAGCGCGTGTCGGGTGCTGCTCCGCTGGCTGTTGGTCCCGCCCGCAGACGGAGAAGGTCGGCCCGCAGCCACCGCCGCCGGCGTGAGCATCACCAAATTCGGCGTGTTGCCCGGCCGCGCCAAGCCACGCCTGACCGTCTCCGGGCGCGCCGCCGACGAAACCTTCCAGCGCGAGACCAACCCCTGGGGCACGGTCGACGTCATCGAAGAGACCGACCGCCTGGGCCTGTACCGCCTCGACGTCGCCCCCCGACACGGCATCCCCCACCACGTCCACCGGCGGATGCTCGAACATGAGATGGTGCTCACCGACGGCATCGTAGGATGGCACGACGGCACCGAGCCCACTCCGCTCGCCGCAGGCACCCGCCGCGACTGGCCCCACAACCTGCCCCACGGCTACTGGAACCCCCTCGACCGCGTGGCCAGCATCCTGTGCCTCGACCGCCCGCGCTTCGACCCCACCGATGAAGTGGTGGTGTCGGGCGCTCCGTCGCTCGCTGGGGTGCGGCCATGAAGCGCGCGCTGGTCACGGGCGGCGGCACCGGCATCGGACGGTCCATCGCCATCGCCCTGCACCAGCACGGCCTCGACGTCGTCATCACCGGTCGACGGGCAGAGGTCCTCCGGTCCACCGCAGCCGCCCACAACCTCGAGTGGGTGCAGGGCGACGTGGTGTCCGACCCCGAGGCCATCCTCGACCACGCCGGTCCCATCGACGTCCTCGTGAACAACGCCGGCCACTCCATCCGCGCCGCCATCGCGGACTGGACCGCCGAAGACTTCCACGCGCTGTACGCCGTCCACACCGTCGCTCCCGCCATGTTGGCCAAGGGCTTTGCCGCCCGCTGCTCCGGTCCCGGGCGCATCGTGCACATCGCGTCCACCCTCGCCTGCCGCCCCGCCCCGCACACGGCCGCCTACAGCGCTGCCAAGGCGGGCATGCTCGCGCTCAACCGGTCGCTCGCCCTCGAGCTCGCCCCACGGGGAATCACCGCGAACGCCCTGCTACCGGGCATTGTCCCCACCGACATGACCGCCGGACGCCTCGACAGCCTGGTCCAGCTGCATCCGGTGGGGCGCTTGGGGACCGGGCCCGATGTCGCCGCTGCCGTGGTGTGGCTGGTGGACGCCCCCTGGGTGACCGGCGCCGAGATTCCCGTCGACGGCGGCCTGCTCATCCGCGAGTAGCGCCTACCGGTCGACCGGGTGGCAGCCGTGGCCGTGCCCATGCCCGAGCGGGACCGTGTGGGGGTCGATGCGCGGATGGGGCACACGGACGGGAGGTGGTGGTCCCATCGCAGCCGTTCCCTCGGCCACCCGGCGGGTGACATGGGCAGCTGCCAGCGACATCTCGTAGAAGAGGGTCTCGTCGATGTTGGACCGGGAGTCGCAGTCCTGGTGGTAGCAGGCGTCGAGGGGTTCACCGGCCCGTCCGCCGAAGAGGTCGGCTTCGGTGGAGCTCTTGGACACTTCCGCGCCCGAGAAGAGGCCGCCTGCGGGGATGCCCGCCCAGATGAACGGCCCGTAGTCGGAGCGGCCATCGAAGGCGGTGGGCAGGTGGGTGAGCCCCTGGCTGTCGAACCAGGCTTCGAACAGGGCTTCGATGTCGTCGGAGCCCGGCGGACCCGCGTACCCGGTGGCCGAGCCGTCGCCGTCGTAGATGAACCGACCGCCGTTGGGGCTGCCGATCATGTCGAAGTTGAGGTTGGCGTAGTGGCGGTCGATGTCGGCGGACGACAGCTCGGAGACGTAGTGGTCGGAGCCGATGAGGCCAATCTCTTCGGCCCCCCACAAGGCCCAGCGGATGCGTCGTTCGGGGTGGAGGTCGACCGCCACAGCCGCTTCGGCCGCCGCCAGCACAAAGGCCGTGCCCGTGCCGTTGTCGTTGATGCCCGGTCCTGCGGTGACGCTGTCGAGGTGCGCGCCCACCACCACGAGCTGGTCGGGGTCGCCTCGGTCGAGCTCGGCGAGCACGTTGGTGACGCGCTCTTCCACGATGCCGGCGTCCACCACCACCCGAACCTCTACGGGCCCGGCCTCCAAAGCGGCGTAGAGGTCGGCGCCCACGTCGAAGGAGGTCCCGAGCACAGGCACACGGACGGGGATGCCGGGGTCGAGGGTCCAGCTCTCGACGGCCTGTCGCCCGGACTGCCCCTCGTTGTAGATGAGAACGGCGACCGCACCAGCAGCTTCGGCGTACTGCACCTTCTCGGAGAAGCTACAGGAGCCCCGCTGGATGAGGGCCACCGAACCGGCCGGAAAGCCATCGAAGTCGCTGGCCTGACAGCCGGAGGTGGAGCTGTTGGACGATGCTCCGGGCGGCATCACCACATCGACGGCCGCCAGAGCTGCGGTGACATCGCCGCCAGCGCTGTAGGTGAGCGTGCGGAGGTCGGCGCCGGGGTACGCGCGGCTGTCGGGGGCGATGCGCGACAGCTCGGGGGGGCTGTCCTCGTCGAAGCCCGACAGGGTGAAGGTCTGTTGAGTGACCGTGTAGCCGGCGTTCTCGAAGACCGACACCGCGTAGGCCACGCTGTCTTTGTAGCCGTCGCCGAAGGTGTAGCGGGTGTGGTCGTGGGTGTCGGCGATGGCCTGCAGGGCGTCGAGGTGACCGAGCAGAGCCTCCTGCGTGAGCACATCTTCGAGCGGGGTGGTGGGGACGAGGTCCCCGGAGTCGGCTGTGTCGGCAGAGTCTGCCGAGTCCGGGTCGTGGGTGTCGAGGTCGGTGGGGCCGGTGGTGCCTTCCGAGCCGGTCTTGTCTGCCGGGCCGTCCACCACTCCGGTCGCGCACGCTGAGGACAGCAAGAGAGCGAACAGAGCAACAGACTTGGGGGCGCAGTGCATCGCGGTCTCCTCGAGACGGGTCGACCAGCACATGCCTGGAGGCCCGCGAAGAGATCTCCGCGAGTTGTGAAGGGGGCGTCAGTTGGTGACGACGATGGACTGGGCCGCCTTCAGGTTGACGTCGGGCGCGCCGGCCCCGAGCACCACCGTGAGGTTCTTGGGTTCCTTGCCCTGGTACGGAGCGATGTCGGGCATGGTCATGGAGATGCTGTTGCCGGTGATCTTCGCGGAGATGTCGGGCATCGTCATGGAGATGCTGTTGGACGCCGTGACCACCGAGGGCTTCGTGAGCCCGCCCTTGTCGACCTTGATGGTGATGTCGGCCTTGGGCACGTTGAGGTCGAAGCTCTCCATCGACCCCCGGATGCCCACGGTGCCTTGGCACTCGCGCACCTTCACCGTCTTGTCGAGCCCCTTCACCTCGAGCTTCACGTCGGCGGGAAGCTCCACCTTCAGCGAACCCGAGCCCGTGCCGGACACCGAGAACTCGGCGCCGTTGCCTTCCGGCTTGCCTTCGAGCTTGAGGGTGGGCGGTGCGCCCGAGAGCGTGGCCTTGGCCTTGTCGCCCCCCGAGCACACCACCTCGACCGCCACGAGCGGCGCCATCACCACAATCCTGGCGCCCGGCGAGCCGAGCCCGGGGACTTCCTTGACGGTGTCGGCGTGTGCCGGCGAAGACGCGAGGACAAGTGCGAGGAGCGTGTTCATGAGCCCAACCGTTGCCAGGGTGACCAGGGATGTGTGGAGCCCGTCACCGCGATGACGTGGGCCCGAGCCGCGGGCTACGTGTATCGTCTGCAGGACGGATCTGGCGACCCGTCGACATCGCCCGGCGAAACAGGCTCCATGGACGCACCCCTCCACATTCGTTTGGGCGCATTTCGGCTCTCCACCGCGCTCGGCAGCGGCGGCCAAGGCACGGTGTGGGCCGCCGAGCACGTCGACACCGGCATCCGCGCAGCCGTGAAGATCCTGACGGGCGACCGCGCACGAAAGCCCCGTGCCCTCGGAGCCTTTCGCCGAGAAGTCCGAGCGGCCGCACGCCTCGACCACCCCAACACCATCCAGGTGCTCGACCAAGGCGAGCTTCCCGCCACCGCATCCCACACCGACCCCCGCCTCACGCCCGGCAGCCCCTACCTCGTGATGGGACGGGCGGCGTGCAGCCTGGCGATGGTCGGCCCCCCCCAGCGCTGGTCCCACATCCAGGCCGTGCTCCACGGCGTTCTCGACGGCCTCATCCACGCCCACGCCCGCGGCGTGCTCCACCGCGACGTCAAGCCCGGCAACATCCTCTTCCCCGTGCGGCCCGAGACCCCCGACGACTTCCGGGCCGCTTGCCTCGCCGACTTCGGCCTCGCGGTCGACCGAACCCTCGGCGTGCCCCTCGATGGCATCGCCACCGCCGGCAGTCCAGCGTTCATGGCCCCGGAACAGTTCACCGGCGACTCGGCCGAGATTGGCGTCGAGACCGACCTCTACGCCGTGGGGTGGCTCGCCTGGTGGATGGTGGCCCGCGACGCCCCCTTCGGCCACGACACCATCCAGTCCATCCGCAAGCAGAAGATCTCGGGGCGCTTGCCGCCGTGGCCCGACTCCGGGCACATCCCGCCGGGCCTCCAGGCATGGGTCTTTCGCCTCCTCGAGACCGACCCCCTCCGGCGATTCTCATCTGCTGCAGCCGCCCGCGCGGCCCTCGACACCCTCGACGCCACCGACTCCGGTCTCCAGCCACCGCCGGCCAGCCCCACGCAAAGGGTCCACAGCGACCCCACCCTCGACTTCCTCACCCTCGCCGGTCCGAGCGACGACCGCTCGCAGTGGGACCCCTCCACCCCCACGCTGCACGAGTCGGGCTCCACCACCGAGGTCGCCCCCGACATCGACCCCTACGAAGTCGCCCGTGCGCTGGGTCAGCACGGCCCGGCAGCCCTCCAGTTCCTTCCGTTGCCCGAGCACTACCCGGTCGCGCCGCCCAACGAACACTGGCACCTGAGCGGCACCGGACTCGCCCTGTACGGGCTTCGGGTCACCCGTCCCGTCGGCCGAGAGGGCGTTCTCGAGGCTCTGTGGGCCGACCTCCGCTCCACCACCGAGCTGGGACTGGCCCGCCATGTGTTGGTGCACGGCCCCGCCGAAGTCGGGCGCACCACCGTGCTTCGAGAGCTGGCGTGGGCAGCGAGCAGCACCGGCGCCGTCATCGTTCTGGAAGTGCGCGCCACCGACGGCATCTGGAGCTTGTCCCGCACACTCGCGCGCTACTTCGGGGTGGTGGGCCTGCATCCGGTCGACCAAGAACGCCGTCTGGCCCGACGTCTCCGGCAGATGGGCCTCGACGACCCCGTCGACATCGCCGCCGTGATGCGCCTGGTGCGCTGGCCCGAGACCGGCACGATGGCCCGTCCCACCGACTCCACCGAAGCCTGCCGCGCCCTCATCGCCGCCATGACCCGCCGGGCGCCCGTTCTCGTCATCGCCGACGACATCGACCGGCTCGACACCACCGCCCGCGACGTCCTCCGAAGCGTGGGCGGCCAGGCCCTCGTGGTGTGGAGCTGCCGCGATGAGGTGGCCCACGGAACCTCGGCCACAGGCGCCTTCCTCGAACGACTCGCGCCCATCGGCCGGCCGCTGCGCCCCCTCACCACCGACGAAATCCGCCGGTCCGTGCAAGAGGCTGCCGGACTCGCGCCCCCCTTCGCCCGACACGTCGCCGAGCTGGCTGAAGGCAACCCGGGGCTGGCCCACCACATCGTCGCCGACCTCATCGGTCGGGGTGCCCTCCAGCTCGACGCACAGGGCTGGACCTGTCCCCAGCTGTCGACCCGCACCCTCGCACAGGTCGACGCCGCCGGCTGGGACCTCCACCTCGACCGGATGGCCGACCGTCACGGTCCCCACGCCCTCGAGGCCTTCGCCGCCGCCGCCGCACTCGGCCATCGCATGGAACGCAGAGCCTGGAAGCGGGTGGTGGCCCGGCTCGAGCTGTCCGTTCCCAGTGGTCTCCTCGACGACTGGGCCGACCACGGGCTGGTGCGTCTCGAACGCCGCGGCGAACACATCGAGTTCGTCCACCCGGTCCTGCGGCAGCGCGCCCTGTCTCGCAGCGCGCTCGGCCGGCCCCACCTCCACGGAGTCTGCGCCGAGACCGTCGAAGCGATGGGCGGTGACGCCGCCACCATCGGTGAACAGCTGCTGCTCGCCCACCGTCCCGTCGAAGCCCTCGAGCCGCTCCTCCAGGCCCTCGAGCGGTCACTCGACGGCATCGGCAGCAGCTCGCCCACCCACCTCGAACAGCTCGCCGCGGGGTGTGTCGACACTCTCCAGCTCCCCGATGACCACCCCGGGGCGGCCCGGCTGCGCCTCCTCCGTGCCCGCGTGGCTGTGCAGCTGGCCGCATTCACCGATGCAGCAGCGCTCGTGCAGCCCCTCGTCGACGCCCACCCCATCCACGATGCGGTGGGCGCACAGGCCCGGCTCGTGCGCATCATGGCGGCGCTCGGGGTCATGGACCTCCCCACGGTCCACGCGCTCGGCCCCCCCCTCCTCGATGCCCTACCCGCCCGGTCTACCGAACACCTGAAGGCCCGCCTGGTCATTGGTACCGCCGCGTCGTACGCCGGCCAGGGAGCCCGGGCACAGGAATGGCTGGAGCCCGCGGTCGACCCCCGCTCCACCTCCCTGCTGCAGGGGCGCCTGCGGGTGCAGCTGGCCATCGCACACAAGTCCCGGGGGGAGCCTGCCCGTGCGCTCGCTCATGTGGACGCAGCAGTCGACATCTTCGAGCACCGCGCGGCGCGTCGTTGGCTCGGCCAGGCGCTGAACGAACGCGGCGACCTCCATCGCTACCGCGGCGACCTTGGCCGAGCCTCGCGAGACTATCAACGCGCCGAGGCCCTCTTCGGCGTGCTGGCCACCCCCTACGCCCTGGCCCCGCGCATCAACGGCGCCTTGGTGTCGCTGGCCCGCGACCGCTACGACCAGGCCGAGACCACTCTGCGGCTGGCCTACGGTTCCGCCACCCAGCTCGGACTCTCCGGGTACGCCTACGCCGCCTGCTTCGGACTGCTCGCGGCCACCGCCGGACGCGGCGACCCCACATCGTACGACGAAGCCCTCGGCAACCTTGGCCACCTCGCCTCCACCGCTCACTTCGCAGACGCCGACCTCGCCGAATGTGCCGAGCGCAGCGGGCGGCTGTGGTTGTCTCGGTCCGACTTCCGACGCGCCGAGAGCGCACTGAACCGCGCACGGGACATGTGGACCGAGCTGGGCAAGTCCGACCGCTCGGCCACCCTGGACGCACTCCTCAGCGAAGCGCTGGCGCCCCGTTCAGGCGGCGGGCCAGAGTTGCGTGGGTCTGTTCCCCCATCGACACCTCGATGAACACCACGCCCCGCACACAGGCCGACACCCGCCCGCTCAAGAGCGCCTTGCGGTCGTCGGGGAGCTCGGCCACGATGGCAAAGGCCTCTCCGGCAGCGGCCTCGATGCCCCGCAGGTAGAGCGTTCCACGCGAGAGGGTGGACACCCAGTCGGCTTCGAGGTCGGCCCACTCTTGCCACGCCAGCCGGATGCGACCGGGCGTTGCGTGGACCGACGCCCGTGTGAGGCGGACCTGGCGGGTGGCGATGCGCGCTGGGGAGGCATCGGGACGGCGCCTGGGGGCGTGCTTGGGGGGCTCGAACGGGCGCACCACCCGCTCGGTGACCGAGTCGTCGACCAGGGAGGTCATGCCGCCGAGAACGACGTCGGTGGGCTGTTCGGGATCGGCGTCCGTGGTGCGACGGCGCCCTTCGAGCCACACGCCGAGGCGGTGTTGGTCGGCGTGGGACATGGCCCGAAGCTCGACGGTGTAGCGGAAGGTGCCGTGCAGCGACTCGCCCGAGTGACGCGCACGGTGGACGATGACGTCGGCGTGGACGGTCTGGAAGTGGGTGGGGTCGTCGGCGTCGAGCTCCCACTGCAGCTGGGCGTGCGACCCGGGCGCCACCTTCCCGCGGCTGGTGACCAGCAGGTGCGTGCCGTCGATGCGCCAGGCAGTGCCGAAGACCTGCTGGTTGGCCAGGGTGAGCGTGACTGTGCTCTGGAGGGACTGGGCCACGGAGACCTCCGGGGGGACGAGACACCGCGTGGAACATCTTCGGGGGACCGTGTGCCCGGCTCAAGGCCTCTGACTGGAACCTGTCCGAACGTGACACGCCGTGACCCGCGGTGATGAACCGTGACGCCCGTGATCCCGGGTTCCGCGGCCCGCCAGCACCCCTGGCAGGGCCCGCCGACCTGTCCCCACCCACCGTGACATCGCGCCGCGGACCCGGTACGACGCCCCAATGAGCTCTCCAGTCGAGTCCGGCGGCCTGCGCGTGCACCGGAGCAACCGCGTCGAGGTCCACGCCACCCTCCTGGCCTCGTTCCTCCAGCATCGCTCGGGGCCCACCGACCCCATCCGCCCCGACACCGTGGTGGTCGGCAACCGAGGCACCGAGCGCTGGCTGGGCCATCGGCTGGCCCACTCCCTCGGCGTGTGCGCCAACGTGCGCTTCCCCTTCCCAGCCGGTGTGATCCACACCCTCATCGCCTGGGCACTGCGCGGCTCCCCCCGCCCCACCAGCTGGTCGCACGACGCCCTGCACTGGGCCGTGGTCGACACGCTGCGAACCCTCGACACCACCGATCCCACCTGGCGCCCGCTCACCGCCTGGATGCTCGCCGAGTCCCCCCTCATCCCGGGGGTCGTCGACCGGCGCACACTGGGCCTGTCACGCCAGCTGGCCGATGTTCTCGACCGCCTCATGACCTACCGCCCCGAGTGGGTCACGGCCTGGGACACCGCAGTCCCCACCACCCTGCCCGACGGCGTGGCACCTTGGCTGCCGGCCCTCTGGCGCAGCGTGGTCCACCAGCTCGGCCCCGGACACCACGCCGAGCGCATCGTCGAGGCCGTGGCCGCCCTCCGAACGAGCACTCCGGGCCGAGCCCCGTACTCCCACCTGCACATCTTCGGGCTCGGCTCCCTGCCGCCCGCCTGGCTGGAGCTGCTCGGAGCCGCCGCTCTGCACCTCCCCACCGACCTCTACCTGCTCACGCCATCCAACCAGTACTGGTCGGATGTCCGCCGGGGCAGCGCCGCCCTCCCCTCCCCGCTCCTGATGGCCCGGGACCGCCTCGCCAGCCGCCTCGAAGCCGTCCTCCCGCCCGACGACCCCGTGCTGCCCGGTCGCACCCGTCCCAACCCCACCCTCGCCACCTTTGGCCGCATCGCCCGCGACTTCCAGGCCGTCCTCGAGCGCCTGCCCGAAGGCTACCGCGACGCCCCGCACGCCGAAGCCGAGGTCTTTGTCGACCCCATCGTCGACTCCGACGCCTCCGAGGGCCCTCCCGGGACCGCCCTGCAGTGGCTGCAGTCCGACATCCTGCACATGCGGCATCCGGCCGACCACAAGGCCCGCCTCGACGACTTCGAGCGCCGCCGCCTCGACCCCACCGACACCTCCATCGAGCTGCACGCCTGCTACGGCCTCACCCGGCAGCTCGAAGCCCTCCGCGATGCGCTGCTGCACCGGTTTGCCGCCGACCCCCACCTCCAGCCCCGCGACGTGGTGGTGCTCTGCCCCGACATCCAGAAGGTGGCCCCGCTCGTGTCGGCCGTCTTCGACAGCGGCCGCAGCCCCGGTGCCCCCCCTCCGATTCCAGCCCGGGTCACCGACCGCACCGTCCGCGAGGTGAACCCGGTCGCCGAGGTGGTCCTCCGGCTGCTCACCATGGGCCCCGACCGCCTCGATGCCCCCGGCGTGCTCGACCTCCTCGCCCTCGAACCGGTGGGCGCCCGCTTCGGCATCCCGCCAGAAGACCTCCCAGAAGTGGTGCAGCTCGTGCGGGCCTCGGGCGCACGCTGGGCCCGCGACGCCGACCACCGCGCCCACTTCGGCCAGCCCGCCGACCCCCTGTGCACCTGGCGCTTCGGCCTCGAACGCCTCGCACTCGGTGTGGTGATGGCCGACGACCCCACCCTGCCACCGCCCTTCGGCCTCCTCCCCGAAGACCGCGCAGGCGGGGTGCCGTTCGAGCTGGTGGGCCGCCTGCTCGAGTTCATGGCCGCCCTCTCCCACATCCTCGACCAGCTGTCCGAGCCCCGGTCCCCGGCCGACTGGGTGCACACCCTCGACGACGTCCTCGACCGCTTCGTTGCGCCCACCACCCCCGCGGGCTTCCGCATCCGACAGGTGCGCGAGGCCGTCCAGAAGCTCGACAACCTGCCCGCACCGCTGCCTCTGGCCCCACGCCTCCGCCTCGATGCCCCCGCCGTGGCCGCCTGGCTGGAGCGTCCCCTCGGCGCCGACACCGGCCCCCTCGGCCAACAGACCGGCGCCGTCACCTTCTGCTCCATGCTCCCCGAGCGCGGAGTGCCCGCCAAGGTGGTGTGCCTGCTGGGCATGGACGACGGCGACTTCCCGCGCACCACCTCGAGCCTCGGCTTCGACCCCACCGCCACCCACCCCCGTGTGGGCGACCGCGACCCCCGCGACGAAGACCGCTACCTGCTCCTCGAAGCCCTCCTCGCCGCACGAGAGGCGGTGGTGGTCTTCTGGACCGGCCGCGACGTCCGCTCCAACGAAGTCATCGCGCCGGCCGTCCCCGTGGGCGAGCTCATCGACATCCTCGAAGCCAGCTTCCTGCCCCCGCCCGGCTGGTCGTCCGTCCAAGAACACCTCATCATCCACCATCCCCTCCAGCCGTTCAGCCCGCGTGCGCTCACGCCCGGAGGCCTCGCACCCAAGCCCCAGAAGCCCGGAGCCGCCCCCCACAGGCTGGCGTCGGTTCGCTGGACCTACGACCGCCGCCTGGAAGCCAGTGCACGACAGCCCCGCGACCGTCGCCCGAGCGCCCGCCTCTTCTGGCCTCCCGAGCTCTTGTTGCCGGCATCCGTGGGCGCACCTGACCTGCCCTTCGACGAGCTCCTGGGGTTCTGGCGACAGCCGGTGGCGTGGCTCGTCGAGCGAGAGCTGGGCTTGTGGCTCCGCGACACCGCCGAGCAGCTCCCTGGCCGCGAGCCCCTCGAGCTCGATGGACTGGAGCGGTACGGGCTCATGTCCGACCTTGTGGCCGGTGTCTTGGACGAGGCCCGCAGCGTCCGCGAGCAGGTCCTGACCCGTCACGCCGCACGCGGACTCCTCCCTCCCGGCATGCTCGGGACGATGGCGGTGGACGACGCCTGGGCATCGGTCCGCCGGGCGTCCACGCTCCTCGAACCGCACCGCACCCCCACAAAGCCCGCCCGCATCGAGGTCGACCTGGGCGGCGCCGGACGGCTCACCGGAAGCCTCCCCGACGTCGGAGATGGCGTGCTCACCGCCATGGTGGTGGGGCAGAACGAAGGCCGAAAGGTCCTGCACACCTGGCTGTCCGCTGTGGCCCTCACTGCGTCGGGCATCCCCACCCGCGCCATCGTGGCGTGGACCGGCTCCAACACAAAGAAGCCCGACATCATCGCCTACGTCCCCTTCGACGGCGACCGCCACGACGCCCGCGACTACCTCCACCAGCTCGCCGCCTGGCGGGCCGAGGGTCGGCAACACCCCCTTCCATTCGGGCCGCGCTCCAGCTGGGCGTTCATGGCGAAGAAGGTGGGCAAGAGCAGGGTGGGCGACCTCGGCAGCGTCTCCGAGCTCACCCCCAAGGCCCGCGTCAAGGGCAGCAAGGCCGCGCTCGACCACTGGTGGGGCTCCGAGCGCCTCCGAGGCGACCTCCACCATCCCGCGCTGGAGCGGGTCTTCGGTCGCTCCTGTCCCATCGTCGACGAACACAACCTGGTCACGGACTCCTTCGCCACCCTCGCCTTCGGGCTGTGGGGCCCCCTCCTCGCCGGGGAGGCGTCTCCATGAAGCCCTCCAAGCTGCGCACCTTCGGCCCCGACACCCCGGTCATCCCGGGCATCACTCTGCTCGAAGCCAGCGCCGGCACCGGCAAGACCTACCAGATCACCAACCTGGTGTTGCGGCTGGTGGTCGACAACGGCGTGCCTCTGCCTCGAATCCTCGTGGTCACCTTCACGAAGGCCGCCACCGCCGAGCTCAAGGACCGCGTCCGCCAGCGTCTCGTCGAAGCCCAGCGGGCCGTGGAGCTGCGTCGCCCCGACGACACCGACCCTCTGCTCGCCCGGTTCGTGGCCGAGTCCATCACCGATGCCGAGCGCAGCCGACAGATCCGGATGCGGCTGCGTCAAGCCCGCGAGACCTTCGACCAGGCGCTCATCTCCACCATTCACGGCTTCTGCCAGCGCATGCTGCAGCTGCACGCCTTCGAGACCGGCACCGCCTTTGGTCGGGCGCTCGAGACCGACGCCACCGCAGCCCTCGAGACCATCGTCGACGACTGGCTGGTCCACCGCCTGCACAGCGCCGACCGGGAGATGGCCCGCCTGCTCCGCGACGGCTGCAAGGTCGCACGCGCCCCCCTCCTCGACCTCGCAAAGCTGGCCGTGGCCGACCCCGACATGCCGCGACTGCCCGCCACGGCCCCCACCACGCCAGCCACCTGGCTCGCGCACGCTCGGGCCCTCGCCGACGGCATCCACGACCCCCAGCATCCCGCGGCACGGCTCACCGCCCTCGTGCTCGGCAGGCGCAAGGCCTTCAACGGCCACACCTACCAGGTCCGCCACGCCGAGCCCCGCCTCGACGCACTCAAGGCATGGCTGGCCGACCCCACCCATCCCCCCGACCCGAGCTCGGCCGAAGCGCGCTGGTTCACCGCCACCCAGCTGTCCGACAAAGCCACCTCCGAGGAAGGCCGCACCCTGGCCGCACACCCCTTCTTCGCGGCCTACGAGGCGGTCATCGACGAAGGCGCACACCTGGCCACCGGCGAGCGCATCGCGTTCGTCGACCACGCCCGCCAGGCCATCGCCCAGCACCACAAGGCCCACGACTCCCAGTCCTTCCACGACCTCCTGCGCGACCTCGACCGCGTGCTGCGCCACCGCACCCGCGGCCAGCCCCTCTGCGACGCCATCCGAGGCCGCTACGACGCCGCGCTCATCGACGAATTCCAAGACACCGACGCCCTGCAGTGGCGCATCTTCGGCCGGGTGTTCGGCGGCGTGTCCGACCGCACCCGCAGCCACTACCTGTACCTCATCGGCGACCCCAAGCAGGCCATCTACGGCTTCCGCGGCGCCAACGTGCATGTGTACCTGGCCGCCCGACAGAAGGCACCGTCACGACGCCGCTTCACGATGCGGCGCAACTACCGCTCCGATGGCCGGCTCATCGCAGCGATGAACCACGTGTTCGACCGCACCGGCATCTTCGGAGACACCGGCATCGACTACATCCGCGTCGATGCCCACCACACCGCAGACCGCCTCGACATGGGCCCGCAGGCATCCCCGGCCCTGCGCGCCCCCCTCCAGCTTCGGTGGGTCGACGAACGCGCCAAGGGAGGCAGCCCCTTCGAGCTCTTCGGGAACACCCCACTCCCCGAGCTCCTGGCCAGTGCGTGCGCCGCCGACCTGGTCGACCTGCTGTCATCGAGCGCCAGCATCGACCAACGACCGGTCCGTCCGGGAGACTGCGCCGTGCTGGTCCGCAGCCACCGCGATGCCACCACCGTCCACAGCGCACTGGTCACCCGGGGCGTCCCCGCGGTCATCTCGAGCCAGGGCCAGGTCTTCACCACTCCCGAAGCCCTCTCGCTCCAGCGCTGGCTCAACGCCCTCGCGCGTGCCGGAGACGACGCTGCAGCCCGCGTTCTCGCCGCCGACCCCCTCCTCGCCTGGAGCGCAGCCGAGCTGCCCGCCGCCAGCACCGACCCCACCAACGACGCCACGGCCGACTGGTGGGAGCGCTGGCTGGCCACCCTGGCCTGGTGGCGGGTCCGGTTCCTCCGCGACGGCTTCATGGCCACCTTCCGGGCCCTCCTCGACCACATCCCCCCGTGGAGCCGTCCCCCGCTCGCGGTCGGCCCCCGCGTCCTCGGCACCGAACACGGCGACCGCCGCATGACCGACCTCCTCCACCTCGCCGAGCTGCTCCACAGCCAGCATGTGGCGTCGGGTGGGGGGTTGGTGGGGCTCCACACCTGGCTCGAGCGCCAGCGTCACGACGGCCACGCGGACTCCGAAGCCGCCGAGGTCCGCCTCGAGACCGACGCCGAGGCCGTCCAGGTGGTCACGGTGCACAAGAGCAAGGGCCTCCAGTACGGCGTGGTGTACGCCCCCTTCCTGTGGAAAGACGAAGGCGGCCGGAACAAGCCCCCGGTCGTGGCCACCGCCCCCGACGACCCCACCCACCGTCGGCTGGTCCTCGCTCAGGAGGGCGACCTCGCCGAAGAAGCCACCGCCCGCGCCGACGCCGATGCGCGCGAAGAGGGCACCCGCCTGCTCTACGTGGCGCTCACCCGGGCCCGCCACCGGTGCGTGGTCTACTGCCCGGGCATGAAGGGCTCGAAAGACCGGCGCGTGCACGGGCCCCTCGGCGCAGTGCTCCATGGGTCGCCTCCCGACCAACCCCACGGCACCACAGACCGCATCGCCCACGTGGTCGAGCGCTTTGAGAACGACGGCCTCGAAGCCCCCACCGTCCAGTGGAACGAGCTCGTGGCCATCGCCGAGAGCAGCGTGATGGACGGCGCACCCACCGTCGCCGTGCGTCCACTCGACCCACCCCACACCCGTACATGGCAGCCACCCGTGCGGCCGCGTGTGCACCTCGCCGCGAGCCGGCTGGAGCGCATGGTCGACGACGGCTGGCGGCGGCACTCCTACTCCGCCCTCACCCGCGCCAACCTGGCCGCACGGGCCGAGGAAGCCATCGACCCCGCCCGCGGCCTGGGCTTCGACGACGACGGCCAGCACGGCGGACGTCACGCCTCCCACCACATGCCCGCGCCGCCTGCGCCCCCGCACATCGACCGCCTCCCCGACGTCCCTCTCGCGCCGTTCCCCGCAGGCGCCGACGCCGGCACCTGCCTCCACGCCATCTTCGAGAACCTCGACTTCCGCGTGGCCCACCCCGACACCCCCGACCCCGAAGCCCTGGAAGCGGTCGCCCGCCAGGAGCTCGGCCACCACGGCTTCTCCGACCCCGAGCACGTGGCGCTCGTCACCGAACACTTCCCAGCGGTCCTCACCACCCCCCTCGGTCCGCTGCTCCCCGACGTCCGCCTGTGCGACATCGCCATGGCCGACCGCCTCGACGAGCTCCGCTTCGACTTCCCCATCGCCGGGGGCGAAGCCCACGGTCGCGCCGACACCCACTACGAGCGCGTCAGCCCCGAAGCCCTCCGCGACGCCCTCGCCACGCGGGGGCCCTGCGACACCGTGCCCATGGCGTGGATCGACCAGGTCGCCGGACTGGGCTTTCCCCCCATCGCCGGCATGATGACCGGCAGCATCGACCTCGTGTTCCGCCAGCGCACCGAGACCGACCCCATCGGGAAGTGGTTCGTCGTCGACTACAAGTCCAACCGACTCGACCCACACCACACCGGCCGCACCCCCCTCGCCCACTTCCACTTCGCGGGCATGCGCTACGAGATGGCCCACCACCACTACTTCTTGCAGTACCACCTCTACGGTCTGGCGCTGCACCGCTTCCTGCGGGCCCGGCTGGGTGATGCCTACGACTACGACACCCACTTTGGCGGAGTGGCCTACCTCTTCGTGCGCGGCATGACCGGCGCCGAGGCCACCGACCCCACCCGGCCAGGGGGACGTCCCGGCGTGTTCACCGACCGCCCTCCCCACCACGTCATCGCCGCGCTCGACGCCGTGTTCGCAGGCACCGGAGCCCAGCCATGAGCATCAGCCTGCATCCCTTGTCGTCCAGCGACCGCGCGGCCGGCTGGACCGACACCCTCCAGGACGCATGGCGCAACCGGGTCACCCCCTTCATCGACAGCGGCGTGCTCACCCCTGCGGTCGTCCAGGTGGTCGACCTCCTGGGCCGACGCGCCGGCGAGACCGACCCCGACGTCCTCCTGGGGCTGGCCCTGGCTGTCCGCGCACCGCTCCATGGCCACGTCCGCGCCACCCTCCCCAACGAAGCCGTCGACACCGAGGCCGAGCGCCTCCCCGTCCCCGACGACCCCGACACCCCCCTCCCCTGGCCCGCCGCCCGCGATGCCTGGCGCCAGTCCGTCCAGAACAGCCCGCTGGTCGCCGCTCCGAGCAGCCGCCCCGACCGCCCGTTCGTCCTCTGGCACCACGCGCTGTACCCCCACCGCACCTGGTCCGACGAACACCGCCTGGCCGGCCTCCTCACCGAACGAGCCCGCACCCGCACAGCCCCCGCCAGCGCCGCCCTCCTAAAACAAGGTCTGCACGCCCTCTTCCCGGCACCGGTCCCGAGCGCACCGCTCGACCGACAGCTCCTGGCCGCCGCACTGGCCTGCCTCCGAGGCTTTTCCATCATCTCGGGCGGTCCCGGCACCGGAAAGACCTGGACCGTCCGCAACGTGCTCACGCTGCTCTTCGCCCAACACCTGGCGTCGGGCTCAAACCAGCCTTTCCGGGTGGCAGTCGGCGCGCCCACGGGCAAGGCAGCGGCCCGCGTCCAGGAATCGCTCACCAGCGGCCTCGCCGAATTCGTCCAAGAGCGCGGCCAGCACGCGTTGCCTCCGGGCACACCTCCCGACGCCCTGCTGCAGTTCCTCGAGACACTCGCCGCACGCACCGTCCACCGCCTGCTCCGGGTCGACCCCCGCAACCCCGGCCGCTTCCGCCACGGCCCCGGCCACCCCCTGCCCGTCGACCTCGTCCTCATCGACGAGACCTCCATGCTCGACCTGGCCCTCATGACCCGCCTGGTCGAAGCGGTCCCGCCCGGTGCTCGGCTGGTGCTGCTCGGCGACCACCACCAGCTCGCAAGTGTCGACGCCGGCTGTGTTCTCGCCGACCTTTGCCGTGCGGCACGCTTCGACGCCCCCCGCCTGAGCACCGCCGTCCAGCACGACCTCCTCACCGATGCCGGCCTCACCCCCGGCCCCGACATCTCCACCACCTCCGAGCCCGGCCTCTACGACTGCGGCGTCCAGCTCACCGTGAGCCGCCGCTTCACCGCCGACAGCGGCATCGGCGCCGTCGCGCGCACCATCCTGTCCGGCGATGGCCCAGCCGGACGCACGGTCCTCCAGTCCCCCCGCTTCGGCGACGTGGCATGGTCCCCTCTCGGCGAAGACGGCGGACCCACGCGCGCTTTCGCCAAGCTCATCGTCGACGGCTACGGCCCCGTGCTCTCTCGGCTCCTCGCAGGGCCGCGTGGTGTGCCCGAGCGCGACTTCCACCAGCAGCTGCTCACCCACTTCGACCACTTCCGGCTGCTCTGCGCCCACCGCAACGGACGCCTGGGGGTCCACGGCCTGGTGGAGCTCACCGAAGGCCTCCTGAGCCGCAAGATCCGAGGCTTCCGCCCCCGCGGTCCCACCTACATCGGTCGCCCGGTGCTGGTCACCCGCAACGACTACGGCGTGGGCCGCTACAACGGCGACATCGGTCTCATCGTCACCCGAGACGGCCGCCCCACCGTTGCGTTTCCCGACCCCACCTCGGGCGTGGCGTACCTGTCTCCCGCCCGCCTCCCGCCCCACGAGACGGTCTTCGCCATGACCATCCACAAGAGCCAGGGCTCGGAATTCCACCATGCGGCCGTGGTGCTGCCCAGCCGCCCCAGCCCCATCCTCACGCGGGAGCTCATCTACACGGGGGCCACACGCGCGAAGCGGCGCCTGACTGTTGTCGGCACCGCTGAGGTGTGGGATCTGGGAGTGGAGCGTCGGGTGGCCCGCGCAACCGGCCTGGCCGAGCGCCTCGTGGGCACCGACCCGACCGGGTAGACCGAAGCGCTGCTACTCGACCTTCTGCAGCAGCTTGTTGCCCACCGTGAGGCTGCGGTCGGCGTCGGAGACGATGGCCGTGGCCGAGTACTCGTCGACCCGCACGATGACCACGCGACCGATGACCGAGTAGGGAAGGTCTTCGTCTTCTTTCTTGATGTCGACGTGGGGGTCGCGCTGTTCGACCACGTGGAAGGAGTCTCCCACCCGCACACCGTCGGCGCGTCCGCGGTCGATGAAGACCGTCTCGCCCGGGCCCATGAAGTGCGCGGCATCTTCCACGCGCTCGACAATGGTGCCGTCGAGCTGGCCATCGGGGGCCTGGACCTCAATCTCGATGGCCACCGGCATCTGCGGCCCCACGAGGTCGCCGCGGATGACTTCGGACCACGACTGGCGGATGGCAGCGGTGATGTAGGGCTCGCCTTCGACCACGTGCACCACGCGAGCTTCCGCCACGATGCGGTACAGCGAGCCGTACTTCTGGCCGCGGCTGGTGGGGTGCTTCACGCGCTTGCGGATTCGGCGGTACACGGAGACCACATCGCCGCACTGGAATGCATCCGGGTCGTCTACCTTCAGGTAGAGGAGGTCGCGCTCGGAGAGGTACGTCTGCTGGCCACGGGCCTTGGCCACTTCGCCGTAGATCTCGACATCGCCGCGCTGAGCGAGGAAGCCGGTGGCGAGGTAGCTCCGCAGCGGGCGCTTGGCCTCGAAGCGGACATTGGGCCCACAGGCTGTCTCGACCGGCACGATGGCCGGCAGCTCCGCGGGGCCGCCGTCGTCCAGGCCGTCGATGCCGATGTCGGGGGGGTCGTACAGCGTTCCCATGCGGAACTTGATCTGGTTGCCCGGGTAGATCCAGTGCGGGTTCGTGACCTGCTCGTTGATCGACCAGAGGCGGGGCCAGTAGTACGAGTTGCCGAGGAACCGCTCGGAGATCTCCCAGAGCGTGTCGCCCCTCTGGACGATGTAGACGTTCGGCGGACCGAATTCGGCAGAGCCGAAGGAGAAACCGTCACCGCCACCGAACTCGTCGAAGTCCTGGGCAGTCGCCGGGTTTGTGATGAGGGTGGCGGCCAACAGTGCGCCACCCATTCGCTTCCACATCGTGCACTCCGCGCAGCCGGCCGACCATCTCAGATCTGGTCGCCAGCTGTCAAGTCGAGGGGCCTTTGTCGCCGACGCGACCGTAGTCGTCGAGGTGCCGCACCACGTCATCCAGCTCTGGGGTCGAGACCTCGAGCAACACCGAGTCTTCCAGAGCGGTGAATCGGTGCACGGTGCGGGGCGGGAGGTGAATGCGATCCCCAGCGACGAGGACATCGTGCTGGAGGGCATCCGGAGAAGGACCGCGGGCCACTTCGATGCGGCCGGACATCAGCCGGAGCGTCTCTTCCTTCACCTCGTGGTGCTGGAGGGAGAGCCGGTGCCCCTTCTTGATCACCAGGAGCTTCCCGACGTAGCGCTCGGTGTGGGCCCAGATTTCCTCGTGGCCCCAGGGCTTGTCGACCCGGCGAGGAAGGGAGTCGGTCATGGGGCGCCCGTCAGCGCAAACCCATCGTGGCCGAGGGACAGAGACAGCTTGGCCCGAGCGGTGTCTGCTTCGGTGGCATCGGCGAAGCCGCCCACGCGCACGCGGTACCAGGACTGGCCGTCCACGAACGAGCTCACCACGTATGCGGGCCAACCGGCCTCGATGAGGTCGTCGCGGCGCTGGCGGGCCACTTCCACGTTGCGCGTGGTGGCCACCTGGACAGACCACCCACTGGTGGGAACATCGCCTCCCACCGGAGTGGGCGCGGGCGGCCGGCTGTCGGCGAGCGGCTGTGCTTCGACCGCCTCGCCGTCTGCTTCCGGGGCGTCGTCGACGATGACGGTGTCGGCGGCTCCCGTGAGCGCCTTGGGGAAGTCGAGGTCGGACTCGTTCGACGGGGCGATGGCCGTTCGGGCCAGCTCTACCTCGCGGAGCATCGACTCCAGGCGGTCTTCGGCAACGGCATCGGGGGTGAAGGGCGAGCTGGCATCGACTTCCACCTGGACGCCGCCCAAGCTGCCCACCTGCATGCCAAGCAGGAACGCAAGCGCTGCGCTCGAGGCCATCGCCACACCCAGTGCAGCGAGGTGGCTGTGCGTGATGCGAAGCTCGCCATCTTGGAGGGGGCGCCGACTGCTCGCCATGGAGACTCCAACAGACCGTGACCGAGGTCCGAGTGGGGGGACCGCAACCCCACGTGTATCGGAGCGTGTCTTGCGTTGTCAAGACAGTCGCCCCACTCCAACCCAACGAGATGCGTGGGGGTCAGTCCGCCCACGGCGCATCGGGGATGCCGATGTCGTCGGTGAACGGTTCGTCTTGGTGGTCGGCGTGCCCGTCGAAGGGCCGGAACATGCGGACATCGCGTGCCACGACCACCACACGGCCCCACTGCTCGACGTCGTGCGCGATGCGGTCGAGCGCGCGGCGGACCTCGGTGGACTCGTGCGACACGGTGGCCACTGCCAGGACCGCATGACCGTGGTCGTGGAGGTGTCCGACTTCTGCGACGGACAAGCTGCCGCGTGCACGAAGTCGGTCGCGCACATGGGCAACCGCCCGGCGACGGTCTTTGAGCGACCGCGCGCCGGGTATCTGGAGCTTCAAGCGGAGAACACCCACCCAGGTGTCCTCATCAGGAGCGAGAAACAGCATGTAGCAGAGGTGGTCCGGTAGACCACCCGGGGGTCAAAGAGGGCGGGGCCCCGACGTATCACACGTCGGCAGCCACTTCCTCGTTCGAGAAGGCTTCGATGACGTCGCCGAGCTTGATGTCGTTGTAGCCGTCGAGGTTCATACCGCACTCGTAGCCACCGGAGACCTCGCGGACGTCGTCCTTGAAGCGGCGCAGCGAGCCCAGGCGACCTTCCCAGATGATCTTGCCCTGACGAATCAGGCGAATCTGGTGGGAGCGAGCGATCTTGCCGTCGTTGACGAAACAACCAGCGATGGTGCCCACCTTCGGGACGCTGAAGGTCTGGCGGATCTCGGCGGTGCCGTGGACCACTTCCTGGATGTCGGGGCCGAGCAGGCCCTTGAGCGCCTTCTCGATGTCTTCCAGGGCCTCGTAGATGACCTTGTAGGTACGAATCTCGACGCCGAGACCATCCATCGTGCGGCGGGCATTGGCATCCGGACGCACGTTGAAGGCGATGACGACCGCCTGGTTGGTGTGGGCCAGGGTGACATCGCTCTCGCTGACCGCGCCAACAGCGCTGTGCAGGATGCGGATGTCGGTGCCGTCGACTTCGATCTTGTCGATGCTGCCCTTGAGGGCCTCGAGGCTGCCACCCACATCGGCCTTGACGATGAGGTTGAGCTTGAGGATTTCCTCATCGGCGCCACGCTTGAGCAGCTCTTCGAGCGTCATGCGACGGCCTGTGCCGAGCGCCTTCATCCGGGCTTCTTCTGCGCGGTGCTCGGCGAGCGCCTTGGCGTCCTTGTCGCTGCCAACGACGACGAAGTTGTCGCCAGCTGCGGGAACACCCTGCAGGCCCATGATCTCGACGGGCATCGAGGGACCGGCCTTCTTGAGGCGCTTGCCGCGGTGGTCGGTGAGGGCGCGGACGCGACCCCACTCGGTGCCCACCACGAAGTGGTCGCCGCGGTTGAGCGTGCCGTGCTGGACGAGGACGACTGCGACCGGACCCTTGCCGCGCTCGAGACGCGCTTCGATGACGCTGCCTTCGGCGTGGCGGTCGGCGTTGGCCGTGTATTCCTCGACCTCGGCCACCAGCTGGATGGACTCGAGGAGCTCATCGATGCCGGTACCCTTCATCGCGGAGACGTCCACGAAGATGGTCTCGCCACCGAACTCTTCGGACACCAGCCCGTGCTCGAGCAGCTGCTGGCGCACCCGCTGCGGCTGGGCTTCGGGCTTGTCGCACTTGTTGACCGCCACGATGAGCTGCACGTCGGCGGCCTTGGCGTGGTTGATGACTTCGATGGTCTGGGGCATCACGCCGTCGTCGGCGGCAACCACCAGGACCACGATGTCGGTCACCTGTGCACCACGTGCCCGCATCGCCGTGAAGGCGGCGTGGCCAGGGGTGTCGATGAAGGTGACGTCGGTGCCCTTGTGCTTCACCTGGTACGACGAGATGTGCTGGGTGATGCCACCCGCTTCGCCAGCAGCCACGTTTGCACGCCGAATCCGGTCGAGCAGCGAGGTCTTGCCGTGGTCGACGTGGCCCATGATGGTGACCACCGGCGGACGGCTTTCCTGGGTGCCTTCTTCTTCGGCCACCTGGATCATCAGCTTCTCTTCCTGGAAGGAAGCGTTGACGACCTCGTACTCGAACTCGGTGGCGACCAGGGTGGCCGTTTCCATGTCGAGCACGTCGTTGGCGGTGGCCATCTGGCCCATGCCCATCAGCGTGCGGATGACCTGGCCAGACTTGACGCTCATCGAGTGGGCGAGCTGCGACACCGTGATGGTGCCAGCGACCTCGACACGACGCTTGATGGCCTTCGCCTGGGGCGAGACCTTCTTCGGCCCACCGCGCTTGCGACGACGGGGGCGCCCGCCGCGAGCTCCAAAGCGGTCGTCCATGCCGCGACGCATGGACATGCGGGACCGGCGACCGCCAGCTCCACCGCGTCCACCGCGTCCACCGCGGGCACCACCGCGACCGGCATCGGGGCGACCACCGGGGCCACGCCGCTGCTGGCCTGCACCAGCGGCACCGCTTCCCCACCGGGACTCGCCCTGGCCTGCACCAGCTCCGGCACCAGCGGGACGGGAACCCGGACGGGCTGCGCCACCAGCGGCGGGACGGGTGCGGGTGCGGGATTCCTGCGCCTGACGAGCAGCGGCCTGGGCGCGCTGACGGTTGCCGGACGGGTCGTCGGGGTCGTAGCCCGGGGGCGGACGAACCACCGCGGAGCCGAGGCCCGGGTAGCGCTTGCCCTTCTTCTGACCAGCAGGGGTGCTTCCATCGGCGCGCGGCAGCGACCGAGCCAGCTTGGAGCCGAGCGACGGTGCCGCAGGCTCTTCCTTCTTGGCTTCGGCGGGGGCCGGCTTCGCCTCGGGTGCCTTGGCCTCGGCCTTGGCTTCCACCGGAGCCGCCTTGGGGGCTTCAGCAGCTGCAGGCGCGGCGGCGGCGGCCGCAGGCTTGGGCTCGGCGGCCTTGGGAGCGGCCTCGGGCGCTTCGGCGACAGCCGGAGCCGGCTTGGCTTCCACGACCGGCGCAGCCTTGGGTGCCTCGGCTTCGACCACAGGGGCGGGCTTGGGCTCGGGAGCCTTCACCTCGGCTGCGGGCGCTGCCGGAGCGGGCGCTGCGGGTGCCGGTGCAGGCGCGACCTCGGGGGTCGTGGCCTTGGCTTCGACCGGGGGCGTGGCCGGTGCCGGAGCAGCGGCCTTGGCCTCGACCGGAGGCGCAGCAGCAGCCTTGGGCGCTTCTGCGACCGCAGGAGCCTTGGGCGCTGCGGGCTCCGTGCGACGCAAGCCTCGACGACGGACCGTGCCGCGGCTGCCGCTCTTGGCTTCCGCAGACGAGTCCCGACGGAGCGAGCTGCCGCCGGTGGTCCGCTTCGGGCTGCCCGCGGTGGGCACCGACGGCGGACCGCTCGGCTTCGAGGACGACGAGCGACGCCGGATCACTCGTCGACCGACGCGTGTCTCCACGTCACCACGGCCGCCTGCGGCCGATGTCGGCGCAGCGCTCGGGGTGTTGGAGGCCGTGCGGGCAGGGCGCCGGGTGCGCGAGCTGCCTCGGATGACACGGTCAAAGAGATCCTTTTTCGACATGCAGACTTCTTCCGCTCGGGGATGGACCGCCGGCGAGTGCGATGCTGTGAAGCAACGAGTGGTGCGGCCGGAGACTGCGCACCGGGGAGCATCCCGAGGAACGGGGCGCTCAGAGCGACGACGGGTCGGCCAGTGGCGCCGGCGAGTAACCCAACTCGTGCCATCGCCGCAAGTCGAGCAGCAGCGCACGGGTCGGTCGACTCGGAAGAGCCACGAGGGCGTGTATCCGTGACCGCCCGAGCAGACAACCCACACCAGCAGCATCCCAAGGAAGCATCGCTCCCGGAGACGAAGTTTCGCTGGACTGCCACGATACCAGCTGCGGCAGGTGGTCGGGGTCGGACGGTCGGGGCAGCCGGACCCGTCCGCTGCGCCAGGCCCGCCGCAAGCTGCCGGCGACCTGATTGGCGAGATGGTGCGACACGGCGTCCAACAGGCCCACCCCCGACCGCGGCGTTCGACGCAGGCTTCGGCGAGCCATGCCAGGCTTGGCTTCGAGCTTGCGCAACAGATCGGCCTCGGGGCGTACCCAGGCAGACCGGCCCCCCCCGCTTCGCTGCGCCACCGCCAGGCACCCATTGTCGTCGAGGGTGAGGCGGACGAGGCGTTCCAGCGGGTACCGGGAGCGGCTCACAACGCAGGAGCGGACACGCATCGATTGGACCGAGGTGTAGGTGGGCGAAAACGGCAAGAGCCGCATGGTGCCGCGCACATCGGCGCAGTCAGCCATGCGGCTCGGACGATCCCCGAAGGGCGACTCAGGCCTCTGGGGGCAGGTCGTCGGCCGACGGGGGAAGGTCGGCTTCGGGCTCGGGGTGAAGCGGTGCCTCGACCTCGGGGGCCTCGACCACTTCCTGCTCTCGGGCCTCCTTCCGCTCCGCTTCCTCTTGGATGAGGATGTCGAGCAGATCTTCGGCGGCGTCGATGACCTCGTCGGCGTCGTCTTCGGTGAGATCGAGGATGTTGGCGATCTCGTACGCTTCGGCGTCGTACAGCTCCTGGGCGCTGCGGAAGCCGTGGCGGATGAGCTCTTCCACCTGGTCGTCGTGCAGCAGCTCCAGGCGGCCCAGCTCGCCCATGGCCCGGTCGACCATGTCGGCGTGGCGGGACTCCGAGAAGATGTCGATGCGCCAGCCGGTGAGCTGGGCAGCGAGGCGCACGTTCTGACCGCGGCGACCGATGGCCTTCGACAGCTGGTCGTCGGGGACGATGAGCTCCATGCTGTGCGTGAGCTCGTCGATGTAGACCCGGCTGACCTGGGCCGGCGCGATCGCGTAGACGATGAAGCGGGCGGGGTCGGGGTGGAAAGGAATGATGTCGATGGCTTCGCCGCGAAGCTCCTGCACGACCGCCTGGACCCGGGAGCCCTTGAGGCCGACGCAAGCGCCGACGGGATCGACATCACGGTCCATCGACGAGACGGCGATCTTGGCACGGTGCCCGGGCTCGCGAGCACACGACTCGATGCGCACGATGCCTTCGTCGATCTCCGGGACCTCGAGCTCGAAGAGCTTCATGAGGAGACCGGGGTGCGTGCGGGACAGCTCGACCTGGGGTGCGCGGGAGGCACGGGTGATGTCGAGCACGTACGCCTGGATGCGGTCGCCCTGGCGGTAGGTCTCGGTGGGGACCTGCTCGCGCTTCTTGAGGATGGCCTCGGTGCGACCGAGGTCGACGATGATGTTGCCCTTCTCGAACCGACGCACGATGCCGGTGATGAGCTCGCCCTTGCGGTCGCGGAACTCGTTGAAGGTCATCTCGCGTTCGGCGTCGCGGATGCGCTGGATGATGACCTGCTTGGCGGTCTGGGCAGCGATGCGGCCGAGGTCTTCGATGCGAAGGATGAAGCCGAGCTCATCGCCGACCTGGCAGCCGGGGTCTTCGAGGCGCGCTTCGTCGAGGACGATTTCCTCGTGCTCGTTCTCCACCACATCGACAACGGTCTTGAACTCGATGAGCTCGACCTCGCCGAGGTCTTCGTTGTATTGGGCCTCGAATGTGCGCTCTTGGCTGTACCGCTTGCGGGCGGCGGCCACCATCGCGTCTTCGATGACTTCGATGAGCGTGTCGCGGGGGATGGACTTGTCGCGGTGGACGATGTCGATCAGGCGGGCGAGATCGCTGATCATGCGGGGCCTCCTTCGACCACAGGCAGGCCTTCCTTGCCCAGCCGAAGGAACTCTTCGGTGGTGAGGACGAGCTGTGCGCGGTCGATGTGTTCGTAGGGAACGCGGTGTGCAGGCTTGTCGGGATGCTCGAGGACCAGCACATGGTCGCCATCGAGGCCGCGGAGCTCGCCCACGTACCTCTTGCGCCCGGTGTCGGGGAGCATTCGCACCTTGATCTGGAATCCCACAAAGCGCTGGTAGTCGACGGGACGTTCGACCGGGCGGTCGATGCCGGGGCTCGATACTTCGAGGCGGTACCGCCCGGGGAGGGGGTCCTCGACGTCGAACTCGGGGCTCAGCGCGCGGCTGACCTGTGCGCAGACCGCCATGTCGACGCCACCGGGCTTGTCGATGAACAGGCGCAGGACCGGGCCGGTACGGTCGCCCGTGATGTGCACGGCCACGAGGTCGCAGCCGAGCCGCTGCACCGTGGACTCCGCGATGGCACGCACGTTTGCCCGCAATGCGCGGCGGGTCTCGGCGGGACTCGGGTCTTGGGATGCGTCGGTCACGGGGGTGTCCTCGAGGGGCAGTCGCGGGTTGCTGACGAAACCACCAGACAAAACAAAAGGAGCGGCGGGGCCGCTCCTGCACGGAGAACAGGGATTCGGACGCACGGTCTATACAACGACCGTTCGCACGTCAAGGGCTGGGCGGAACCGGCTCCGGAGCACTCTGCTCTACCGCATCGGGAAAGCTGATGACGAGGGCGTCTTCGCACCGCTGAGCCGCCTGTGCCCGGGCCACTTCGTCGGGTGTGAGCGGGAAGGGGGAGGCCTGGACCTCGTACTCCAGAAATAGCGCTGCCACCTCGCGCGCAGCCGCCCCCTCGGGCGTGCACGACCGTCCCGCCCAGAAGTCGAGGATGGCCTGCCGACGGGCCTCTGGCGTGGGAATCGGTTCCCCTCGCCCACCCCCCATGGGCGTCCCCTGCCCCCACAAGGCGTCCAGCTCATCGGGGATCTGGCGGTTGAGCCGCTCCTGCGTGGCATGCGACGCAATCGCCGCCTGCCAGTCATCGAGCGGGGCATCCATGGCGTCCAGCGTGCGCTCTTTTTGCGCAGACAGGCGAGCGGGGCTCACGAGGCGACCGCCGAGCTTGATGCACATGAGCGCAAACGGCGGAATGCACGAAATCCAGACCGCCTTGGTCTTCCCTTTCACCCACGGCTCGAAGCGAACCCGCGAGCGACGCATCACCACGAAGCCGTCCTCGTAGACCACCACCGTGGGCTTCCACGCCACCTCGGGCCGGTAGACCGTGCGGTTGTCTTTCTTGACCCCCGACTTGTAGCCCATGTTGCGGAGCCGCCGGTCGAGCACGCGCCTGCGCCGCACCACCTCCATCTCGCCGTACACCACGATTTCTTCACCCGTGGTGGACGGCCCGTCGGAGGCGCTGCTCGACGACTCGGCGGACGAGTCGGCCTCTTCCGCGGCGAACACCCCCACGGAAAGCCCGAGCCACAGCGCCGAGAACAGTGCGGTCATGGTGCGCTCAGGTCCCCGAGAACTGCACGTCGTCGAACAACAACGTGGGACAACGCCACGCGCCGAGCAGCCAGGTGTCGTCGGCGGCTTCGACGAAGCGCATCATCAGGTCGACGATGTTGCCCGAGACGTTCATCTCGCTGACCGCGGCCACCCGCTCGCCATGCTCGAGGAGCGCTCCCCGGATGCCGAAGCTGAAGTCGCCGGTGGTGGGGTTGGCGTTGCCGCCGAGGAAGCCGTCGACCAAGATGGCCTTGGGCAGGCCAGCCGCGAGCTGGTCGACCGATTTTTCACCCTTGGGCACCACCAGGTTGGACGCGCTGCCGGTGGTGGGGTCGCGCTCGAGGCGACGGCCGTTGTACACATCGATGAAGAAGGTCTTCAGCACGCCATCTTCGATGACTGCCCGACGGGTGGCTGGGCGACCGTCTCCATCGGTGCGACGGCTGCCGGCTCCCCGCGGAATCAGCGGTTCGTCCCACATCGAGAAGGCCGACGAAGCGACCGCGGTGTCGAGGCGGTCGGCCATGCACGACCGGTGCTCGTAGATGGCAGCGCCGGAGAGCGGTCCGACCACCGTGCCGAGAATGCGGGCCACAACGCGGTGGTCGAGCAGCATGGGGTACCGGCCGCTGGTGGTGGGGCGGCTGCCGAGGCGGGACAAGGCGCGGGCGCGGACGTCGTTGGCGAGGCGGTCGATGGACCAGAGGTCGGCGCGATGCATGGTGCTGCACGAGCTCCAGGCTTCGGGCAGCCGACCGTCAGCTTCTTCCAGCGACACCGACGTGGCCATGCCGAAGCTGGTGCGCTCGCCGTCGGTCTCGAAGCCGTTGGTCAAGGCCACAGCACGCCGGCTCCGGCCTTCCCAGGCATAGGCGGTGACCGACCGCACGTTCTGGTCGTTCATGCGCTCGCGCACGGTGGACTCGACGGTCTCGGCGCGCAGCCGGCGGGGCTCGGGGTCGCCGTCGACGAAGGTGCGGTCGACCAGGTCGAGGTCGATGTCGGCTTCACCCTGCGACGCGCGGTCGGGGTGCCGGCGGTTGGGGTCGGGCTCGAGGTATCGGGTGGCCGCCACCGCACGCTCGAGGAAGGACCGCAGCGCCTCGGGGCGAAGGTCGCTCGTGGAGTGCGAGGAGAAGCGGTCGTTGACCAACAGCTCCACGGACGCCGACAGCGAGCGCGACTCCTTGGCTTCTTCGATGCGGCCATCCCGACGCGACAGCTCCGAGTACGCGCTGTGCGAGACCCCGGCGGTGGCTTCATCTGCCCCCAGCTCACGGGCCTGTCGGAGGATGTCGCGGGCGATGCTGGCGAGGTCGAGCTCGGCGTGGAAGGGGCTCATCCCACACCTCCAACCGTGAGGCTCGCGACCCGGACCGTGGGCATGCCCTGGCTCACAGCCACGGACTGGCCGGCCTTTCCGCAGGTCCAGCCGCCGTCGTCGAGCTTCATGTCGTTGCCCACCATGTCGATGCGGGCGAGCGCTTCGGGACCGTTGCCGATGATGTTCACGTCTTTCACCGGGCGGGTGAGCTTGCCGTCTTCAATGAGGTAGCCGTGCCGCATGTAGAAGGAGAAGTCGCCGGCGCCGATGTTGACCTGCCCATTCTGGAAGCTGACGCAGTAGAGGCCCTTTTCGACCGATGCGATGACTTCTTCGGGCGCGTGCGGGCCATCGAGCATGAGCGTGGCGCGCATCCGGGGCAGCGGAGGGTGCCGGAACGACTGGCGGCGGCCGGAGCCGGTGGGGTCGACGTCGTAGTGCTTCGCGCTGATTTCGTCGTGGATGTAGCTCTTCAGCACGCCATTCTCGACGAGCACCGTGCGCTGGCCCTCGTTGCCTTCGTCGTCGACGTTGACCGACCCCCGGCTGTTGGGGATGGTGCCGTCGTCGACGATGGTGACCTGCTCGCTGGCGATGCGCTCGCCCAGCTTGTCGGCGTAGATGCTGGTGCGCTTGCGGTTGAAGTCGGCCTCCATGCCGTGCCCGATGGCTTCGTGCAGCAGGATGGCGGACGGACCTGCCGCGAGGACGACGGGCATGTCGCCGGCCGGGGGCTTGCCGGCATCGAGGAGGAAAATCGTGCGCTCGACGGCTTCTTCGACGAGGTGGGCCTGGCGGGCGTCGCTGTAGAATTCGAGACCGGCACGGGCAGCCACGTTGTGCCCGCTGGAGTCGCGCACATCTCCCGACATGGCCGTGCAGCGCACCATTCCGAGGGTCATGGGGCGGTAGTCCTGGAACAGGCGGCCGTCGGGGCGGACCACCATCACCACAGACGCGGCGTCCTGAAGGTAGGCGTCGACCCGCTTCACACGACCGTCCCGCGCGAACGCGGCTTGTTCCCAGGCCCGCACCATCCGCACGCGGTCGTCGATGCCCACATCCACCCAGGAGGTCTTCACGGGGTTGCGGTCGACGAGGGACCGCGGAACCGGTGCCGCCGCCACCCGCCCGGGCGTGGACCGAGCGATCTCGGCCGCCGCACGAGCAGCCGCGAGAAGGGCCTCGGGGCGGAGGTCTTCGCTGTACGCGTACCCCACCTGGTCGCCCACAACGACCCGAACACCCATGCCGAGGTCGACGTGGGTGTTGATCTGGTTGACCTTTTGGTCGGTGAGCGCGACGGAGGTGGACTGCGTGTGCTGGAAGAAGAGGTCGCAGTCGTGCCCCCCCCGCGACAGCGCCGCGTTGAGAACGCGCTGCAGAACGCTGGAAGAGATGCCGAGCTCGGCAAAGTGGGCACCGGGGGCACCCTCGGGACGGGCGAGGCTCATCGGCTCCTCGAATTCGGAGAGGGGCGCTGTGGGGCGGACGCGGACCGGGGCCCGCGGGGTGTCACCACGACACGCCGAGAATGGCCGCACACTGCGGTGCAGCGGCGGTGGCTAGATGGGCGAGGCGCAGCTGCGCACGCGCTCTCTGGAGGTTGTGTGTACCCGGTTTGGGGTAGGTCGTGCGGTCTTCGCGGAAGTAGCTGTTGTTCAGGGCGTCTGCGGCAAACCGGGCCGCCAGCTCGAAGCAGATGCGGGGGGTGGCGGTCACCAGAGCCCTGCGCTCGTCGGCGGTCAGCGCCGGTGCGGTCTCCAGGAAGCCCTCCGCGCTCGCCCGGAAGATGTCGAGGTCGAAGACCACGGCGTCGGGGTTGCTCTCGCCTGCGGGGTTGCACCACGACCGCCACATGTCTCCCAGCTCGCACGCCAGCTCCATCGGTCCCACCGTGTCCAGGTCGATGAGGCAGACGGCGCGCAGCCCGGTCGAATCGAACCGAACATTGCTGATCTTGAGGTCGCCGTGGCAGGTCCGGTCGGGCAACCCCGTCACCCCCCGCCACGATTCCCATCCGTCGAGTATCTCTTGCGCGACAGGCGCCACCTGGTCGAACAAGGGATGCCCGCCGTGACGGTGGACAGCCTGGCGCAGGTCGTCGATGCGGGCCGGGGTGTCGTGGATGTGGCGAACCGGCGCATGACGTGGCGCATTCCAGCCATCGAGCGCCGCGTGGAAGCGACCGACCAGGCGGGCTGCCTCACGTGCTTGGTCCACGCTCGTGATGGCGTGGCAGGTGGCGCCCGGAATGAACGAGAGCATTCGCCAGCAGCCCGTTCCGCCTTCCACCTCGGGGCCGGGAACCCACAGGCGACCGTCGAGAGTGGGGACGACCGTGGGTGAGACGAGTCCCCGATCGATCAGCCGCTGGGTGAGCAGGTGGATGTCGTGCTGCACTTCGGGCGCGAAGATGGGGTTGACCCATTGCAAGATGCCCGAGACCGGCTCGCCCACACACCAGGTGCCGTTGATGAGGCCCGGATCACCGACAGGGCGTACGTTGTCGTGGGCTCCCCAGGCGCGGGCGGCCAAGCGTGCATGTTCGAGGGGGGGAGGGGCCACTGCACATCTCCAAGCAGGCGGCACAGGGTAGCCCGGACCGCTGCCCCGCGGGAACCGGTGGGACTGGCGCCGGTTCGTGTCAGCTGACTGGAACGTGACAGAACACGGGCGCAATTCGCCCAGATCGGGTACAGGGCCGCGCGTTCGCCCCAGGAGGCCAGATCATGAATCGTCGCGCCATCCGGCTTGCTGCGTTGACTGCGATCGTCGCCGTCACCATTGCGGGCTGCAAGAAGAAGCCCGAGCCGCCGCCGCCCCCCCCCCCCCCCCCGCCGGCCCCCCCGCCGCCGCCCCCGCCGCCGCCCCCGCCGGTCCAGAAGACCGTCGAGGCGCTCAAGCGCGTGTACTTCGACTACGACTCCGCAATGCTCACCTCCTCGTCCAAGTCTGCCCTGGACGACGTGGCACGCATCATGTCGGCGAACTCCGCCGTGCGCATCGAAGTCCAAGGCCACTGCGACGAGCGCGGTACCACCGGCTACAACATGGGCCTCGGCACCCGTCGCGCCAACACCGTTCGCAACTACCTTGCGTCCAAGGGTGTGGAGCGGAGCCGCCTCTCCACCGTGTCCTACGGTGAAGAGCGTCCCCTCAAGGCCGGCGCAACCGAGACCGCTTGGAGCCAGAACCGGCGCGCCGAGTTCAAGGTCACGGCTGGCGAAGACGTCCGCGGCACCACCGGCCGCTGAACGTCCCGCTCGACTTCGCGCCCCCCGGGCTGCGCTCTCAGGCGCTGGCTTCGGGGGGCGTCGCCGTTCTCACCCCTACGAGCTGGCCCGGGCGAATCGGTCGTCGAGCGGCGAAGCACCGGTCTCCACACATCGCGCCCGTCCGGTGGCCGCCAGCTGCTGCAGCAACCGCCAGGCCAGCCGAGCATCCACGCCATCAGGCGCCAATTCCCGCGCAGACCGAGGCGCTTCGGTGAGCGCAGCCTGCAGGGCACCAAGCGCCGCCAGCGCCACCTTCGCCCCCCGCTTCCCGGCTTCCACACCGGGCTGATGGTAGGCGTTGATGTGGATGAGCTCGGCGTAGAAGCCCACAGCTCGCTCGAACAGCGCCACGAGCTGCCCCACGCTTTGCGCGCTGGCATCCGCCACCTGGATGTGCACCGATGGCCGGCCTCGCTCGCGAAGCGCAGCCTGTGTGCCGAGCAGAAAGCCCACCAGGTGGTCGTCGACGTCGAGCCCATGGTCGACCGTGATGCGCGGCCCCCGTTCCCGGGTGTCGATGAAGTGCGTGAAGGTGTCGTCGCGGCCGTCGCGGACCTGCTGCACGTAGGCGTGTTGGTCGGTGGAGCCCTTGTTCCCGTAGACCGTGAGCCCCTGGTCGACCCGGCTGCCTGCGCGGTCGAGGCGCTTGCCGATGCTCTCCATCACCAGCTGCTGCAGATACCGGCCCAGCAGCGCGAAGCGGTCGCGGTAGGGCAGCATCACGAGCGCTCGGTCGCCCCGTCCGTTCCCAGCGGCGTGCCAGGCCAGTGCGAGCTGCATCGCCGGGTTGCGGGCCACCTCGGCCACGCGCGTGCAGGCGTCCATGTCCCGCGCACCGGCCAGGAAGCCCCGCCAGTCCCAGCCACACAAGGCCATTGGCACGAGGCCCACAGGACCGGTCACGCTGGTGCGGCCGCCCACCCAGTCGAAGATGGGGAAGACGGCCCGCCAGGGAGCACCCGCAGACCGCGCGAGACGGTCGAGCTTGGAGCCGGGACCGGTCACCGCGATGGCGTGCTCGGCGAAGGGCACGCCGGCCGCTTCGAACACCTGCATGGTGGCAAGCATCCCGTTGCGGGTCTCGGTGGTGCCGCCAGACTTGGACACCACCACCACCACGGTGCGGGCGGGGTCGATGGCCGCGAGCTTGCGCGAGATGCCCTCGGCGTCGGTGTTGTCGAGGCACACCAGCCGTCGGGGGTCGGCTGAGGTGTGCAGGGCATGGTCGACGAATTGGGGCCCCAGTGCCGAGCCACCGATGCCCACCACCAGCACCGTGTCCCAGTCCGCTGGCGCGAGGTCGGTGTCGAGCCGGGCCCACGCATCCGTGATGGCGGCCCGGATGCCTTCTGATGGTGCCAGCTCGGGCGTGCGCAGCCAGTAGTGGCCCACCTGCCGCTGTTCATCGGCATTGGCAACTGCACCACCTTCGAGGGCGGCCATCGCCGTAAACGCCGCGTCAACCCCATCCTGCCCGAGCTCCGGGCCGTCGGTGAGGTCGAGCACAACGCCCAGCCGGGCATCCCGAAACATCCGCTCGCCGCTCACGGTCCGACCTCGGCCACCCCGAGGCGCACCACTTGATTGCCGGCGTCGTCGACCACATCAAAGTGGACCGTGACCGTGCCGTCGTCTGCCGCCTTCCGAGCCCAGATGCGTGTGGACAGCGCGCTTCCGTTGAGCACCGGGCGGGCCCACCGCAGCCCGAGCCGCTTCAGCCGGAGGGGGTCGGAATTGCCCACGGCGTCGAGCACCGTGCGGCCGGTGATGGCCATCGTGCACAAGCCGTGGAGGATGACGTCGGGGAGGCCACCAGCGCGGGCGACTTCAGGGTCGAGGTGGATGGGGTTGCGGTCGAGCGACGCCTCGGCGTACCGGTGAGACTGGTTGCTGGCCACCTTCCACGTGCGGACATGCGACGGCGGACCCGCAGGCTCGGACCGTCCTTTGGCATCGCGCCGACCCGTCCCCACAGGCGCCACCACCTGGCCCCGGATGTAGAAGCTGGTGCGGGCCTCGACCGCCAGCTGGTTGTCGACGAAGCCGCGCATCATGGCTTCCACCAGGAGCCCCTTGGACTTCTGCTCCACGTGCGTGAGCGTGCCCCGGAGGTGCATCACGTCGCCCACCCGGACCGGCTGGATGAACCGGGCATCGTGCTCTGCGTGCACGAGCTTCAGCATGTCGAGCGACAGCTCCGGGTCTTCCATCACCATGAAGAGGAGGTCGCGCATCGGCCGCACGTGGAACATCGGCGACGCAATCGCGCCATCGCCGTAGTACCGGATGTGTTCGTCCTGCGTGGCCTCGGCGTACATCGCCACGGCACCGGCTTCCACCAGAGCACAGCCACCATCGTAGGTGCGGCCCTTGTGGGCCAAGAGGGCACGGGCCGCGGCGGCCTCCGCTTCGGTCGACATCATGGACTCCCCGGGGACGTGGGCGCATCCGACCCTCGGCCGGCGCCCATCCCGAGTATCGTGAACCCGAGTGCGGGGGCACGCGGCCAACGCACCTGGACCGCCCGTGCCCACCACCGACCTCCCCCACCTCCTGGCCCTGCTCCTCTGGGTGCCCATCGTGGCCATCGTCCACGAGCTGGGGCACGCCCTCGCCGCCCGTCCGGCCGGCTTCCGGGTCACGAGCTTCGGCATCGGCCGCGGACGTCCCATCCTCCGCGCCACCCTCCCGGGCGGGGTCGTCTTTCACATCGGCTGGCTGTTCTTCACCGGCGGCGCCTGCGTCGCCATCCCCCGGTCGCCCGAGTCCGGCCCCCGCGCAGCCTTGTTCCATGGCGGCGGAATCGCGGCCCAGGTGCTCTTGGGTGCCCTGCTGCTCGTCCTTCCCGAGGGGCCGTCCACCCCCTGGCTCGAGGCCGGCGGCCAGTTCAACCTCCTCGTCGCAGCCTGGAACCTCCTCCCCTGGCGCATGGGACGAATGGCCAGCGATGGATGGTGGCTGCTGTCCCGCCTCACCAGCGGCGCCGTGGCCCCTCGACGCGCCCTCTTCGAACAGCGCGACGCCATCGAGAAGGTCCTCGCCTACGAACGCCGTGTCGGCAGTCCCGTGGGCATCTGGTACGGGCACCGCATGCTCGCCTGGTGCGACCTCCTGGCCGACCGTGTGGACAGTGCCCACGCCCGCCTCCACGACGCCGCCCCCCCCCCCGTCCCCGACCCCCACCTCGAGCGCATCGACGGCCTCATCCGGGCCGAAGCGTGGCAGCGCTCTGGCCACCCCCTCGTCGCCCTCCGCACCATCGAGACCCTCCGCGAAGCCCCCATCCCCGCCGACGACACCGCCGACCTCCTCGTCGTGGTGGAAGCCCGCGCCTGGCTCGCACTCGGCGACCTCCACCGGGCCCGACAGTGCGTGGCCCAGCTCGCCGGAGTCGGCGGCGCCATCGGTCGCGAGGCCACGTCCGTCTTCCTGGCCATCGCCACCGCATCCGAAGACCAACCCGCCGTCTACACCGCTGCCACGCGCCTCTCCAAGGCCAGCACAGCAGGCATGTTCGACCCTCTGTCAGCCGCCCGCGCCCTCGCGGATGCCGTCCCTCTGGCCCCCGACCACAACACCGCCGCCCGCTGGCGTGCTCGGGCCGTCGGCATCGCCCGTGCCGCACTCCAGCAAGCCAGCCCCGAAGACCAGCCCGCCCTTCAGGCCGCGCTCACCAGCCTGGTGGAGCCCCCGCGTGAGCCCCGAGACGCCCACGCCATCACGCCGTGATGGTGGGAACCTCGCGCAGCCGCATCTCCAGCACCAGCGCCCCGAGCAGCCAGCGCTCGGTGCCCGTCCGGCGCTGCCAGCGCGCCTGAAGCAGGAACTGGGCGTTGGTGTCGCCGTCGACCGCGATGTCCATCACCAGCTTCTGGCGCGGGTTTGCGGCAAAGGGAACGTCGAGCGTGATGCCATCGGTTCCAGCGCCCACGATACGGGCTTCCGCCACTTCGATGCCCGACCGCCCCCGTGCCGGTCCGCGCCGAATCAGTGCGGGCCACGACACGGGCAACGTGCGTGAGCCGTGGACCTCGCCGAGGGTGTCCGGGACCGGGTCGCCGTCCATCCGCGGGGCCACCATCGCGCGCCGGTGGACCAGCTCCAGGTACCGCTCGAGCACGCCGTTCGACCAGCCCCCCAGCAGCGCATCGCGCATCTCCAGGTAGGGTCCGAGCTGGTCGACCCAGGTGCGCACCTCTTCGGGCACACCATCGGCCGGACGGGGCACCAGCAGAGGCGGGAAGTCGTCGCGGGAGCGCCTGCTGGGAGGCGCGGCCACGTCGATGTCGTTGCTGCGCCGGGTACGCGGCCGACCCGCTCCACGCTTGGGTTCTGCGTAGTGCGAGTGTTCCCGCTGCATCCGCCGCAGCCGGGCCGCGATGGTGTTGGGCAGCAAAGACAGCGCCACGAGGTCTTCCGCACCCGCCTGCAGCCACAGCCGCCGTTCATCGGGGGTGGGGTCGTGTTCTGTGGTGGCGATGACCGGTGCACCGGCGGCTTCCCGCGGAATGCCCCGCAGGACGTCCAGGCCATCGGTGGCCGAGACCGCCACCAGCGCGGCGTCCGGGCGCCAGCCCTGCGCAAGGTCGACAATCGACGCGAGCCGCTCCCGACTTGCTGCCGGAAGGGGGCGACCAAACCAAGCCACCACTGGACGGCGACCGGAAGTTCGGTTGAGGGCGGACATCGAGGAAAGCGACCTCGGGCACGGAAAGGGGCGCCTGACCACCAGCAGTCTGGCCGCCCGTCCCCGCATCCTACACGATGGCGCATTCGGGCGGTTGCCCACGCCTCACCGGACCGCCACACCCGACGCACCGAGCGGCCGCGTTAGGTCCCCGCCGGCGGCAGCGCCTCGCCGGAAGCCCGCTTCCCGGTCGACTGGATACACCGCCGCCGCGGACTTCTCGCACCCCCCATCCGGTGCTTCCTCCACCCGAGCCCCCCCCTGGAGCCGTGGGTGCGCATCTGCATCCTCACGCGTGGTGATCTGTTCCCCACCCACCACGGGGCGGCGGTCAAGATCGTGCGCACCGCCGAAGGACTCGCCCGAGAGACTGGCGAACCGGTCGCCGTGGTCACCGACGACCGCGACGTCTGGCTCCGCTTCGACGGCACCTCGGTCGAGCGCATCCCCTACACCCCCCGCATCCGCGCCGCCGAAGAGTGGCCCCCCCTCCCCCGCCTGGGCCGGCTCGCCGAACGCGCCGTCCAGCGCCTCGGGTACCCGCGCGAAGAGACCTTCCTCTACCGCCCGCTCCTCGACCCCGCCTGGTGGCTCCGAGCTGCCGCCGTCGGACGTGCCCACCAGGTCGACGTCTTCCAGGCCGAGTTCCCCGGCTACGGCATCCCCGCCGCGGTCGGAGCCCGACTCGGTCAGCTCGCTCGCCGCGTGCGCCGACACACCGGTGTCCCCCGCTCATCCATCGTCCAACACAACGTGGAGTGGGACCGTCTCGCCGAATTCGGCCACACTGCCCCCGGCATCCGCCACGCCGAGCTCACCGCCCTCCGGTCCGTCGACGACATCATCGCTGTGAGCGCCGACGACCGCCGACGCATGGTCGCGGCAGGCATCCCCGCCCACGCCATCACCGTCATCCCGCACGGCGTCGACGTCGCCCCCTTCCGGATGGCCCGTGCCCACGGCATCCGCGAACGCTACGGCATCGCCCCCGAGGCCCCTCTCCTCTTCTTCCACGGCACCCTGCACTACTGGCCCAACACCGAAGCCGTGCGCTTTCTCGCCGAACAGCTCCTCCCCCGCCTCACCCCACGCTTCCCTGGCCTCAAGGCCCTCGTCGTGGGCATGAACCCGCCCCGCTACTACGCCCACCCCGCAATCGTCTTCACCGGCGCTGTCGACGACCTCGCCGAGCACATCGCCGCCGCCGACCTCTGCATCTGTCCCCTCGATGCCGGTGGCGGCACCCGCATGAAGCTCCTCGAGTACATGGCCGCCGGCAAGCCCATCGTCTCCACCACCAAGGGCGCCGAGGGCATCCAGTACGAAGACGGCCGCGAGCTCTGCATCGCCGACGGCCCCGATGCCTTCGCCACCACCACCACCGAGCTGCTCACCCACCCCGCCCGTCGCCAACAGCTCGGCCGCGACGCCGCCCGCTTCGCCCTGCGCTACGACTGGGCCGCCGTCGCCCGCGCCTATGTGTCCGTCTACAGCGGCCACCGCCGGGGAGCCGACTGGAACCAGCACCTCGAGGCCATTCCCACCGCCCCCGTGATGCCCGTCCCCACCGACGAACCCCACATCGCCGCCCACCTCCCCTCCCCTCGGTCCGCCAGCAAGCCGCGCACCATGCTCCTCCTCGTCAACCGAGGCTGCAACCTGCGCTGCGCCTTCTGCGACCTCTGGGACCGCCCCGACCGCATCCGCCGCCACCGCCTCCAGCCCGTGCTCGACGACGCCGTGGCCATCGACACCAAGGTGCTCGTCATCACCGGCGGCGAGCCCTTCATGCACAAGGAGCTGTGGGACATCGTCGCCGACGGCAAAGACCGCGGCCTGTCGGTCAACATCACCACCAACGGCACGCTCCTCGACCGCCACTGGGACCGCCTCACCCAGAGCCGCGTCGACTCCCTGTCGTTTTCGCTCGACGGCCTCGCCCCCACGCACGACCGCCTCCGCGGCAAAGACGGCGCCTTCGACACCACCCTCGCGGCCCTCGCCCGCACCCGCGCCCACGGCCTGCCCGCCAGCGTCTACTTCACCGCCACCCGCGACAACGTCTCCGAGCTGCTCGCCGTCTGGGCCCTCGCCCGCGAGCACGGCGCCCGCTTCGACTTCTGGCCCGTCAACGACGCCCCGCAGCTCGCCATGACCACCCCCGAGGCACGCGCCGCCTGGCGCCACGCCGTCGACACCATCGCCGCGGTCGACCCCGACGTCGCCTCCAAGGCCCCCTACCTGCTCGCCGGCACCGACTACCACGACGGTCAGGCCGTTCCCGTGCGCTGCCTCGGCCTCGTCGACCAATACGGCGTCAAGTACACCGGCGACTTCCTGCCCTGCTGTGTGTGGGAAGGAGAGGGCCTCACCCTCGGCAACGTCTTCGACACCCCTCTCCGCGAGCTGTGGAACGCCCCCAAAGTGCAAGCCTTCCGCGAGCGCATGTTCCGCCACGGCTGCACCACCGGCTGCTACAACCACTCCCTCTACGAATTCCAGCAGTCCACCGCACTCGACTTTCGGGTGTCCTGAGCCCTGACGCGCCGCGCCATCGATCTTTTCCGCACGGGATGGGAGAATTCGCTTCAGGGGCCCCCCACCGGACCGATTGCCAGAGTGCTGAGCACGCGGCCGGCCGGGGGAATGCAGGGGCCTCCGTCCGGCCGCGGCCCGGGCTTCCTCGAGTGGACAGGCTCGAGTGCCCACAAGCTCGGCCAACCACGGGTACGCAGCGTGACGGAACACCTCCGAGCCCGCCTCCAAGGCGCCCGGGTCCTCGTCATCGAGGACAACGAGCAGATGCAGCGGTTCGTTGAGCGCACGCTGGGCCCCTACGACGTGAAGACCGTCGCGGTCGACGAAGGCCTCGACGGCTTCGACCAGGCCCGGCGCATGACGCCCGACGCCATCCTCCTCGACCTCGGCCTCCCCGACGTCGACGGCATCGAGGTTCTCGGCCTCATCCGCGGGTCCAAGCGCACCGCCGGCATTCCCGTGCTCATCCTCACCGGCCGCTCCGACCCCTCCGTGCACGCCGCCGCCCTGGAAGCCGGCGCCGACGACTTCATCGGCAAGCCCGCCGACCCCCGCGTTCTCGTCGCACGCCTCGCCAACCTCGTGGGCCGCGCCCGCGCCGAGCGCTCCAACCGGCGCCTCCTCCAGCAGCGCAGCCGCTACGTCTCCCAGCCCGCCCGTCGCCAGGGCATCGTGCCGCGTGCCACCGAGCGCCTCGACGCCACCATCCTCGTCAGCGACCTCCGCGGCTTCACCGCCACCTCGTTCTCCACCGACCCCGACGCCATGTTCCAGGCCGTCAGCACCGTGCTCGCGGGCCAGGCCGAGATTGTGCGCCACTACGGTGGATACGTCGACAAATTCTCGGGCGACGGCATGCTCGCCGTCTTCGGCGACACCGCCGGTCCACACCAGGCCTGCGCTGCCAGCCGGGCCATCCTCAAGTGGGCCCGCGACTCCGACGTCGTGCCCCTCTGGAACCCCATCCCCATCGGACTGGGCATCCACTCCGGCGCCGTCCTCCGGGGCGACCTCGGCAGCGACGACCGCCGCGACCACACCGTTCTCGGCCCCGCCGTCAACATCGCCGCCCGCCTGTGTGCCGTCGCCGGCCCCGTCGAAGCCATCGTCAGCGAAGACGTCGTCCGGGCCGCCCGCGCGCTGGGCACCGACCGCCACACCTTCACCGGCATCGACGAGCTCCGCCTCAAGGGCCTGCCCGGTCCGCTCCCGGCCCGCCGATTGGTGTTCTGACGCAGGGTCTGCAGCCGCCCAACAGGGTACCGGCTCCCCCACACCTCACGGGAGCCCGCCATGCCCGGCATCGACACCAGCCGCCAGTTCGTCCCCGTCAACATCGCCGTCCTCACCGTCTCCGACACCCGCACCGAGGCCGACGACCGCTCCGGCGCCACCCTCATCCAGCGCGCCACCGACGCCGGCCACACAGTCGCCGCCCGCCGCATCGTGAAAGACGACGTCCCGTCCATCACCGCCGCCCTGCGCGCCTGGATCGACGACCCCACCATCGACGTCGTCATCTCCACCGGCGGCACCGGCGTCACCGGCCGCGACGTCACCCCCGAGGCCTTCCACAGCGTCTACGAGAAGGAAATCCCCGGCTTCGGCGAGCTGTTCCGCTGGCTCAGCCTCGAAAAAATCGGCACCAGCACCATCCAGTCGCGGGCCACCGGCGGTGTCGCCAACGGCACCTACCTCTTCGCCCTCCCCGGCAGCACCGGCGCCTGCAAAGACGCCTGGGACGGCATCCTCGTCAAGCAGCTCGACTACCGCTACCGCCCCTGCAATTTCGTCGAGATCATGCCGCGGCTCCGCGAGCACATCACGATGCGCAAGTAGCTGGACCGGTCGGGCCTGCGTCCCGCCCGGCCCGGCGAGCCAAGGTCTCGCCGGGGCCTCGGAGCCTGCGTCTCCTCGGCGGGGCCCCCTCCGCCTCGCTGCGCTCGGCACCTCCCCCTGAAGGGGGAGGACAGTGAGAACGACGATGTTCTCATCCTTCCAGAGGGAGGTGGCGGCGCACCCGAAGGAGGGGCCCCAACCCACAGTCCTCCCCCTCCCAGGGGGAGGTGGCGGCGAAGCCGACGGAGGGGGACCCAACCCACAGTCCTCCCCCTCCCAGGGGGAGGTGGCGGCGAAGCCGACCGAGGGGGCCCCCAACCGAGACTCCTCCCAACCCACAGTCCTCCCCCTTCCAGGGGGAGGTGGCGGCGAAGCCGACGGAGATTCTCTGTTGTTCGTCAAGCAGCCTTCTCAGAATTTTCGACGAGCTGGGCGTACTTCGGGGAGTACTTC
>Ga0213833_1000374_pt1 | contig 50476 bp, 68 predicted proteins | sample SWATP21_FD_160575 | JGI IMG/M metagenome (GOLD analysis project Ga0213833, IMG submission 160575) | Coastal seawater microbial communities from Marineland, Florida, United States - SWA TP2 #1 | ecosystem: Environmental > Aquatic > Marine > Coastal | place: USA: Florida | collected 2016-08-14 | reverse complement strand
TGCATAAAGCATCGAAATTTGGTGCCTCGATTCTGATACGACATAAAAAAAGCCCCGTAAAGAGGCTTATATGAATCCGTTTTTTTGCTTTTCAATGGCTTGTGCAACGGTTACCCTTGTTAGCCACAGGTATTTATTTCCAATACTCTATTTCCCTAGTTTCTTCGTAAGCTGGCGTGAATTTCTTAGAATCAGCAAAATGCTCTTTTAAAGAAACAACTTTTTTAATCCAGTTACCTTCCTGGTCCAAGATGTATTTGCTTTTGAATTCCCGATTTAATTCTGAATTTTCAAACGCTTTAGAAATGACAGGATTACCATATTTGTCATACTCTGTAATTTCTTGAAGGTGTTCTTTCGTATCCGCACTGATGATGTAGCTTGTCCGTTCAGTCAAAGTTTTTCCATTGTACTTAGAGGTTGATTTGAATTTCATTTGACTGTTTCCGTTGATGCTTTCGGTAATATTTCCAGAGCTGTCATATTGATAGCTATAAGTCTGGGGCTCGTCATCGTTAGAAGGAAGAACTTCTTTAAAAATCAAACGGTTTTTTCCATCGAATTTCTGTTTTGCGGTCCAAACGACGGTATCACTATTTTCAATGCTTGTCTGCCTTAATAGCTGATCATTTTCATCATATTCTTCGATGTATTTAAAGTTTATGGTGTCGTTTATTACAACATTACGAATAGCTAAATTATTTAGGGTGTCATGTTCAATCGTCATCAGAGATTTGTGTGGACGAAGATGATGAGTGGTTAAGGACTTTACGAAAAATTGATTTTCGTCAAATTCATTTGTTGTAGTTTGGATCAAACTGCCAAAATCGTCATAATATTCAGTCCTTTTCGTTGAGCCAAACTCTGTAAACTCCTCCCTAAGGGTTTTTATGGGTTCACGAGTCTTTTTACCATCTGAATCCAGATAGGTCGCTTTGTAATTGGTGATTGACTTAACTTTCCCAACAAGATTTTTAGACTCCCAGTCAGTTCCTTGCTCAAAGGCTGAAAAATCCTGTTCTCCTGATGATTCTTTTTTACAACTAGATAAAACTAAAAGTTGTAGGACTAGGATTGAACTGAAAAAAGATTTATTCATACTTGTGGCTAACGTTTGCGGTAAGTGTAGTAGCACTAATTAAAGCGCAAAAGCCTACCTGTTTCCAATTAATTTTAATGAATATAACAATATTTCATGAAACCCATACAGCTATTACATTTACCGCTTGTTATACACTGGCATTTGTTACCTTCTGTTATAAAACTTTTAGTCTATGCACTTTCTCTGCTCTTTTATGATTTTTCATTTTTTTTAGATAAAAACTAATAAATTAAAAAGTTTTTATATATTTGCATCGCTTTCTATATGCGCATTAACGCATATGTTTATTGTATTGAAAAGATGGATGAATGCATTAAAGTATTTAAAGCCTTATCGGATACCAAAAGATTAAAAATCATTTGGTTGCTTATTAATATTGATAAAAAAATTTGTGTTTCAGAAGTTGTTGAGGTACTGAATGAATATCAGTACAATGTATCTCGACGTTTAAAAATATTAAAGGAGGCGAATTTAATTTCGGAGGTGGGAGATGGTAAATGGGTTTATTATAATTTAACTCCAATTACCAGTGAATTTAGGCACTTGGTTCAAGAAGCTATAAAAGCAATGCCTACTAAACAAATGGAAAAAGAAATAAATAAATGTAAATCACTACTGGCTAAGCGTGATAATTAAAGAGAATAATCAACATATTTCTTAGCCATTGGGAAAAATATGTAATTGAATTTTACGAACATAACATATGTGGATAAATGCATATGTATTACTAATATTTGGAATGAATATTATGAATGAAAAAAAATATAATGGATTTTGGTAATTGTTTTAAGAGGTTGTACGAGTAATAAGGATAGAACACATAAAAAACCAAAATTAAATTGTTACTAACTAAGCATATGAATTCAAGAATGAACGAACTAATCATTTTTATAGGGATGGGAAAATAAGCAAAAGGTTTTTTTTTACCACAACATATGTAGATAAGCGCATGTGTATTACTAATATTTAAAATAAATATCATGACAAAAAAATAAGAAAATGGATTAAATTAATTTTTTCAAAAAAACTTGAAAGAAGGATTTAAAGTGTAAATGAATAAGTAGATGATTATCAGATAGACGTGATAATTATAAATAGAATTAGTTGATTAAAAAATAAATAGGAATAGTTTTTTTACAAATATACATGTGCATATGTACATATATGCATGTGATTTAAGAATAAATATCATGAACGAAAAATTAAGTTTAGCATTAGATGAGTTTTTACATGTAGGTGTAGGTTTAGTAATTATTATTGCATTGGTATCGGTTGTTACTGGTTTAATAAGAGCCTTTGTTCCACAAGAGAAACTTCAGAAGAGATTATCAAAAACAGGTAAGTTTGGTGGCTTAATGGGGGCATTGCTAGGTCTTCCCACACCATTTTGTAGTGCCTCTATGGTTCCAGTATCAATGGGGATGGTAGAGATGGGAGCACCATTTGCTATGGTTTTTTCTTTTTTACTTTCAGCGCCATTGGCAAATTTTGTTGTGGTAGGTTTTATTTTTGGTGTTTTTGGGTGGAAAGTTGCATTGGTTTACTTTCTCATTGTTTTTATCGGTTCGGTTTTATTCGGAACTCTTTTTGGAAAAACATCGATTAAGAATGAAGTTAAAAGAATCAACCTAGATTCCAAAGACACTAATGTTGAAGATTCATCTCAACAGGTTGTAAGTTGTGGAACTTCATCAAATAATAATTCATCTCAACAAGTTGCAAGTTGCGGTACTTCATCAAATAGCGTATGTGGTGAATCTAATCCGAAATTGAATGAGGCATTTTCGTTTGGTTGGGCATTGTTCAAACGTATACTTCCATATGTTTTAATTGGGGCGGTTATAAGTGCTGCTTTAGTAGCATTTGTGCCAGATACTTGGGTTCAAAAATATCTAGGAAATGATAGTCCACTTGCTATCCCTATTGCGGCAGGAATTGGTGTTCCTCTATATCTGCGAATTGAGATGGCTATTCCTATATTAAAAGCACTTATTGTGAAAGGTATGAGTATGGGCGCGGCAATTGCTTTAATAATTGGCGGAACGGGTGCTAGTTTACCTGAAATAGCAATCATCTCTTCAATGTTAAAACCAAAAGCAATAATGGCATTTATTCTTTCGGTTATGACAATGGCGATTGTTGGAGGTTTTATCTTTTACTTTTTCTTTTAAAGTGAAATTTATGAGATCTTTTAAAAATATTATTAACTTCCTTTTCAAAGCTTGTCCTTATTCTTTTATAGGAAGAAAATGTTTTGACGCAGTTAAGGGAAAGACTAGATCACATACCAATAAAAACTTGAATGACAGAATTCTGTCATTCAAGTTAGGTATAAAAACAGGACGTAATATTATATTGATTGGAGTATTTTGCCCTATTCTTTGGTATTCAATTTTATCAGGAGCAAATAAAAAGTTTATAGAACTTAATTTAATACACTCTGCAATTATTGTAGGTTTAGGTCTTTTAGTTATGCTTGTTAATTATATCGCATTATTCAATTATCGAAGAACAATCTAAAAGTGTTCGTTTTGCTTGTGTATAACTACTGGATATCCGGAAAGTTCCGCATAACCATATTGATGTTGGATAAAAATAGTACTTTTTCACTATAAATCGATATCTTCATATTATTATGTCATTGCCTGATTTTGTGAAAATATTGGAGGTTAAGCGGTATAGCAGGAACACTATAGAGAGTTACTCTTCCATCGTAAAGATGGCGACTCAATTTTTTGAAAAGCCACTGAACAAGATTGATGAAACCGAACTTCACAGGTACTTCTATCATATGGTACACACCAAGAAAGTATCCTATTCCTACCAGAAACAGGTAGCGATGGCCTTGAAGCTGTATTACAGAGAAATTTTCGGTCAGAACATTAACTTGGAATATCTATTTCCGAGTAGAAAGCCAAATAAGCTCCCCGTAGTCATCGCAAGAAAGGAAGTTCTTAAAATCATTGAAAAAGCCAACAACATCAAGCATAAGAGCATGATAGCCGTGGTCTACAGTGCAGGCTTAAGGGTAGGCGAGTTGATTGCACTTGAAATCAAGGATATAGATTCATCCAGAATGGTGATACATATTAAATCAGGAAAGGGCAACAAGGACAGGATAGTACCCTTATCTGAAAAAACCTTGTCAATGCTTCGTGAGTACTATAAAGAATATACGCCCAAACGATACCTATTTGAAGGCCAAAAGGGAGACAGGTATTCTTCGTCAAGTTTCAACAAGCTTCTCCAGGCTGCTGCCAAAAGGGCGAGAATAAATAAAAACATCACCGCGCATACCTTGAGGCACAGTTACGCAACGCACCTATTGGAAAATGGTACCGATATTAGAATCATCCAAAAACTTTTAGGGCACAATTCCATTAAGACGACCATGATTTATACCCAAGTTACTGAACCTACTTTGTTGAATGTGACAAGTCCTTTTGATGATTGAACCGCTCCATAAATTGGCCGTTTTTCGGTACAACCGAAATGCCCTAAAAAAATATCTTATCCTAGTTCCATTTATCGTTCTTTTTAGTAGTTTCGTTATATAACCTTTTACGGAACTAAAAATGGTAGTAGGATATGCCAGGGTATCGACACCCGAGCAAAAGCTTGAAGCACAGATCGATCTGTTAAAAAATGCTGGTTGTGAGAAAATTTATAAGGATATAGCAAGCGGTACCCGGGACGACAGAAAAGGATTGAACGAAATGCTGAGATATATGCGAAAGGGGGACACTATCCTTACCTATAAAAACGACAGGGTTTTCCGTTCGCTGAAAAATATGGTTGAACTTATTGATAGGTTCAATGAGGCAGGGGTACATTTCAAAAGCTTGAGCGAACCGGAATTCGACACCACATCGGCCAACGGTAAATTTTTATTACAGATTTTTGCGGCAGTTGCGGAATTCGAACGCAACCTTATCAGTGAACGCACAAAGGTGGGGCTTGATAATGCAAGAAAGCGGAACAAGTTGTTGGGCAGGCCCAAAGGGTCGAAGATTGAAACAATCGAAAAGTACCATTATGCCAAGCATCTGTACGGGAATCAAGGAGTATCGATTGATTTGGCCTGCAAACGGGCAAAAATCGGTAAGACCTCTTTTTATAGAGTAGAAAAAGAACTTTCGTCAAAATCAAGTAGTTAATCTCAGACAAGGCTATGTCTTACCTCACATCACTTAGCATAACTACAGAAAGAACCCATCCGTTTCCCTATGATGTCAGTGCAATAAAGTTTGCAAAGGACGTTGATGTATCCGCACCTGTTACCTTTATTATAGGTGATAACGGTACCGGAAAGTCCACATTGCTCGAAACATTGGCACTTCGTTTACAATTACCACATATGGATGGATTTGGGTATGGTAAAAATTGTTTCAAGGCAGCCCGTTCGTTGACGCCATATCTGCATTTAGATTGGAAAATTGAAAAACCCAGAGGATTTTTCTTCAGGGCAGAGGACTTTGGTGACCTCTTGAACAGTATCGACAGAGAGGATGCCAGGCTCCATGAATCCTTCAAGGATATTTATGGAGAAGTTCCAGACCATATCATCCAAGAAATGAAGGACAACCAAAACTATCAGATTTATCGAATGCGATTGAACTATGGTCAGGATCTACAAGGTTTTTCTCATGGGGAGGCCTACCTGAAGATAATGGACGATACTATAAATGGAAACGGGATATTTCTATTGGATGAACCGGAGGCCGCTTTGTCACCATCCAAACAGTTGTCCTTGCTTTATTTTATCCAAGAACATCTTAAATCCCATATGTCCCAATTCATTATAGCTACACATTCACCTATGCTTATGGCATATCCCGGAGCCAATATATATGAGGTGACCGACAAAGGAATGAACAAAGTATCTTTGGAGGAGACAGAACATTACACTATTACAAGGTCGTTCCTGCAAAGTCCAGAAAGCTATTTGAGGTTTTTCAAGTAGAAAGTCCGGTATTATAATATGCGGTGCCGTCAAAAAATGGATACCACCATTTATCCCTTGTATTGGTTTCTCCTATGTTTTTTCCAGTTCCTGGTACGTTTTGAATACTTCGAGTTGGTCGTTTCAATCCCGTGGGGAAAACAGTAACAACAGCCACCCATCTTAAGATAGTTGTCAATCCTTGATAAACGAACATTGGATATTTTCTTTGGAAAATCAATATGTCCTTCAGGGGTAAGTCCAAAAGCCCTTTCAAATCGTTTCGTATATTTCACGATTTCAATGTTTTAAGTGAATACTTAAAACATTGAGCCTTTTAGGAATTTGGAAAGAAACATAATCGGTTGATTTCCGTAAAGATAGTCCATAAAACAGTTTGGGCACAAGTTATATTCAAAAGCTATGAAATGGTAGTGTAATCCCGAAACAAACGAATGTTCTTAAGCATTTGCAGAATAGTAGTTTGGTTAATCCAATTGGACTTTTGGCCAACTTTTGAGATGTAACCATTGTATAAGAAGTGCCAGTGTTTTCAGTACCTGTGAGCTAAGTTGTCGTTTTATGCAGCTATGAGGTCACTAGGCCTTGATGGGGACTTTACCGTTAAACGCATCAAAAAACAAAAAGATCATATTGAACTTTTGCCAGAAAACCCAAAGTACAGGCCCATCCGGATCACAGAGGAAAACAACCTGGTAATTTGGGGCGTTGTAACGAACATTGTAAAAAGGATCCATAAAAAATAAGGGGCCAGTGGCCCCTTGTAATTTAAATTTGTGCTTTTCTTTATTCCACAATTATTCTGTGTGTCTCGTCAATCTCCCTGCCAATGATCTTTAGAAAGTAGATACCTTTGGCCAAGTTCGATACGTCCATTTGCATGTGTCGTAACGGTCCCTTGAAAACCGATTCTTTTACGGGGTTCCCGCTAAAGTCAAGTAGGGTTAATGTTACATCTTGAATTTCTTGATCATTATTTTCATTTAAGACCGATTGCCCAACACCCATATTTTCCTCGGAAAGCGATATGTTTATTTCAGAATCGGCCGGGTTTGGATATATGGCCATACGATGTGATCCAGAACATTCCTCATAATAATATTCTTGGTCGGAACCACCACAACTGGCAATAACGCCCAAGGACGAGCTCCCTCCCTCGCAGGGATACCTATGGCTGAAACTTCGCGAGCTTGTGGTGCTTATCAACTGATTGTTGATATACCATTTAAAGGGAGCGGACCCCCCTGTTACGCTGCCGGAAACATAAATGGCGCTTCCCTCCCATTCCACAGTACCAATGGTAAGGTTCACACTTCCTGTGTTCAACACAAGGTTTTTTCTAATAGTGAAATCGACACCGCATCCATTCGTGATCCTGGCCTGGATCCACCCCGTAGTGCCCAGTCCCGAAAGCGAAAAGGTACATGGGTTGGAGCCCTGGGAAGAATTTCTTGTAATATTGCTACTACTGCTCCAAGTGATGGAGGCCCCAGCGGGCAGGTTTGTTATTGAATATGAAGAACCGCTCGCACAAGTGGTCGTAGGCCCGTTTATAAAGGCGCTTCTGGTCGTATTGGTAGTATTGGCCCCCGTACCGCAGGGATCCAACCAGTTACTCAACCTTGTGGCATTGGTGCCCCCTCCCGTCCAAGAGAGATTGAACCTTCCATATTCGGCCCTTGGTTGACTGCAATAGGACTGGGATGGATTATAATTCTGGTTTCCGTGCAATTGTCCCACAACCCTTCTGTTCTGATCGAAAATGGGGGAACCGGAAGACCCGTGTTCCACGACACCATCGTCAAAGTTGACCAACCACCTATTGTTCGCCCCGTTCCAGCTTGAAACCTGAAAGGCATTGTTCTCTATCGAAATTTTCATCATGTCGCCCGAGGGATGGTGGATACCGGCCCCGCTGGTCGGGGTGTTCACCCTTCTGTCCCAACCTGCCCATGTTATCTCCTGATTTCCAACCGGCGATTCATCGAGCTCCATCAGGGAAAAGTCGGTCGGGAACCACGCCGCCCTGAATGTGGCATCGTTATAGGTATAGCCGGCCGAGGCGGTTCCCGAGGTGCAGCTTACTGATTTGAACTGGAACTTGAACATCCAATCTTCGGCTGCCGTTCTTTCCGCGGCGGTTATAGCTCCATTGTTGTTTGTGTCGATACAATGGAACGCACTTAGAAAATATGGGCGGAAGCCGTTATTCGTTGACATTAATAGCGAACCGCTACAATGTTCAAAACCACTGGACAAAAGGACAAGGGCCACGGCATCCGAAGAAGCGTCCCAAGCCCCGAAACATCCTATATTGTTGTTACAGCTCTCAGAGGCTCCCGGGGTACCGTTCAGCATCTCGCCAATCCCCCTATAACCATGAACCACCCTTTTTATGGTAAAATCCGACTTACTATCATTATCCGGTTCCTTCAGGAACAATGTAACACGCTCTCCAGGAATGATGTCGGTCAAAAATACTCCCTTGTCCTTGTTGTTAAGGGAAGTTACTGGCCCATATACTACAGTACCCTCTTCATTGAAGGCATACAATTCCGCACCTTCCGCCAATTTCATTCCTTCCAATACAAAGTTTATGGACAAAGCACCCTCTGAATAGAATTCCATAGACCATTCCCTGAAGCCGTCATTTACGCTCCAATCCCCATCTTTTAATTTAATATCAAGATCAAAGGGCTTGCCAAACCTAAAGGGTATATCCCTACCGGCATTTTTCCGGTCCTCCGCCAACATCTGTTGCACATCGAATTTGGGAAGGACCTTGTTTTTTTTGGATTTATAATCATTTTTAAGTCCAAGTCCCACTTGTTTGCCGTTCCTCTCCGGAAAGTTTTTAGTCTCTACCTGGCCGAACGAAATAGTTGTAAGGCAGAATGTCAATAAAACAATGCATAAGCGTAAATGTGTTTTCATGGTTTTTAGTTTATGTTGAAGGTAATCTTGGGTTTAAAATCATTATTTGTGGATATTTTTTTTTGTGAAACCTTAAACGAAAAATTCAAATTGTGTTCTACATCGTATTCCCCTTTTGGCAAAACATCATTGCTTTGCCCTTTGCACAAAGGATAGACCGGCTTTAATGATTCTGTCAAAATCCATGGACAGGTAAGCTCAAAAGTGTCGCCCGGACCGATAACAATTTCTCTGGGCGCGTTGCTGAATTCGCACCAGGCCCCAGTCTGGGGCGTACCCATATCTTGTTGTTGGGTTTTTTCCGTGACCTGGAAAAAATCCTCATCTACAATATTTTGTTCAATGACTATAGTATCCTGTGATGTATTCGTAAGGGAAAGGCTGAAAACTATGTTTTCTCCTTCTTTAAATTGGGTTTTGGCGACGCCCGTTGAATCCAACAAGCAGAATGCCATTTTTAGTTCCTCAATGGAACTCTCAGTACAATTATCCACTGAGCGAACCTGAAAATCTCTTATACCCTCATTTTCGTTCGAACAAGAAATAATGGAAAGAATGAAAGCGACGATCAACGTCATGGTCAAATTGAATTTTGTTTTCATAGATGTAAATTATTAAATGACTTATTATCAATTGTTAAGCGTTTGTTATTATAAGATTAATCTTACGAATGTGTTTGGTTTATACTTATTAGGGATGTCTTTTTTGTGAACTGGTTGCCGTTAGGAATGTCAACAAAATGTTATATTTATTCATCAAACAGCCCATATGTGCTTCCATACGAGAATCGATAGGCCCGTTGCCGAAATAGAGACCCATTACAACGTTTCCCGCACCGAAAAGGGAATGGAGCTGGAGGAGGAACTTCTTTACCACCATTCGGATGGGTTCAAACATCAGGATTTTTGGGTAATCCCGCAGGAAAGCCCGAAACACATCACCCCGATGATGTGGGGAATGCTGCCGCCTTGGGCCAAGAACGAAAACCCTATGGAGGACCTTAAGGAAATCAAGGGCCAGGGCCTCAATGCCCAGAGCGAAAAACTCTTTACCTCAAAGATGTACAAACCGAGCTCTTTGAAGCGTAGGTGTGTCATCCCGTTGACCGGCTTTTATGAACCGCATACGTGCCAGAAACCAAAGGACTATAAAGTGCCGTTCCTATTCGGCGCAAGGGAGGCCACGTTTTTGAGCCTTGCCGGAATCTATACGGTTACATCGAACAAATATGTATCGTTCTCCCTATTGACCAGGGAAGCCGAGCCGAGCTCCATGTATGCGCAGATCCACAACAAAAAAAACTGGCAGGGGCAGCACCGTCAGATCGTTCCCCTGGCCGATGATCAGATAGAGGCTTGGCTCTCGGAAAAATTGACCGAAACGGACATCGACAGGATCATCCATGACAATCTTCCGGAAGATGGCCTTACGGCCCATCCGGTCAGCAAGGATATTTTCTCCAGAACGGTCAGCGCCGATTATCCCGGAATCGAAAAATTGGTAGACAATCCCAACCTAAACCTGGACTATTCGCAATGGGCATAAAGGAATTTTTGGGCCTGCACGAAGAGGACCAGTGGGACGAGTTTTGGGACAAATGTGTGTTTTTGGCCCACTTTCCAGACCTTGAAAAAAAACACCATTTGTACCGGCTATTCGATTTTTACGTAGAGCTTACTTCGGACCATTCTGGAATGTTCCCCGTACTGAACGCTTTTGAATCCGGACCAAGGCTCGATAAGTACCGGAGCGTGAACCTTGACAAGATCTTGGGCGACCTCCGTATCAATTTTCCCGAGTAGGGAAACCGAACAGTTCCCTTACTTCCACCCCCAGGGCCTTGGAAAGTTCAAGCACGGTGCCCAGGGTTATGTTGATTTGCCCCTTTTCTATTTTGGAAATATCACTGTAATCCACATCACAAAGTTGTGCCATAGTACGGTAACTCAACCCTTTTTCCTTGCGGAGCTGTTTCACCCTCATTCCAAACCTTTTTATAAAATCCGATTGGTCCATCCCCGCAAGTTGCAGAGAACGTCAAAAAATAGTGTGGGCGAAAAAACCCACATTTTTTGTTTAAAATACCAAGGGACTTTTATATTTTAGGGCCGTAACCCCTATGAACATGGACCTATACGATTTTTTTATGCTCAACGAGAGCGAACAGACGGAAACCTTGGTGCAATCCGGCCAGCTTGTTGCCATGAAGTACAACGCCATCACCTATTTAAGTTTGTTCAGCGTAAGCACTTTTTACGTGGAATTCGAGTGGGAAAAGTTCACCAACAGGATGGTGGGCAAACAGATATTCAAGTCGGGTGCCGAACTGGACAAATACCTTCCGGATATCGACCTTGTCATTTGACGTTTTCCCTACGCTGTACCACTCCTTCAATAATTTCCAAATACATGGCCTGCTTGCTCACATCGTCGTCCAATTTGTTGTTTTGGGCGTGCCATCCAAAGGCATAGCTCGATGCAAATTCCGCAACATCGCCGACCCCCAAGCGGTCGTATTCCGAAAGGACGTGTTCCCAGTCCAGTCTATATGGTTTGGCATCGACCATGCCCTGTAATATCAAGTTCACTTTTTGCAAAGCCCTATCCATTAATGTTCCCGTGGCCCGTATGAACCCAAACCTTGTCCTGTCAATTCTCATAAGAGGATACTTTTAAGATTGTCCATTTTCTGTTATTACTTTTGCTTCGGGGGAAACTTTGTTGTTATAATAGAAGTTGATGGCCAAGAGTATACTCAGGCCGATCGTGATATATAGTTTTATGTTGGGATCATTGAATTCGGTCTCCCTCCAGGACATGGCAATGACAACCACTTGGTACAGGCTCAAAGCTGCCGGCACCAAAATAAAGGGGCGGTACTTTTTCCCGCGTGAATCAAAAAACCATCCTATCCATCCCAGATGTGCGAAAAGATAGAGGCAGAACAGGTAGACCAAGATCCTATAGTTCGCGAGCCCCCTTACATACCCCTCATTGTCGGTCAACATTTCCTCAATCCCCAATTTTGGGACCCATGCATACGTTTCCCCGCTCCTGTTGGTTATGAGATCATGATAAAACGGTAGCGTGGCCATCAAAAAAAGCAGCACCCAGCAAACCACCTTACGGAGACTATAACCTCTTTTTTTGATGGTCATATATCCAAGGACGATCGAGAGGATCCCCAAAAAGACCAATTTGGAAACCGGTTCGTTCAACAAAGACCTCCTTAGTCCGAAAAGGATAAGGAATATATGATAAAGACCGGAGGCCGTGGCCAATAAAAGGGCGCTTCCGTAAAATCTTTGCCTTGCACTTTGGAACCACCCCGCCCATCCTATCGTGGCAAAAAGGAAGATGAAAAACGTATAAAGGAACACCCGATAGGTGGAGAAACCCAAAACGTTCCCGTTCACATCGGTCAATAGATCCTCTATTCCAAGTACCGGGACCCAAGGTTTAAGGCCGCCGTCATCGGTCAAAAAATCATGTAGATATGGAAGCGTTGACAACAGGATAATGGCCAACGCCCCCCAAAAGGTATCAGGTATCCTGATTTTTGATTTCCTTGCCGTCGATTGCCTGTTGTTCCGTTGCATTCTTGAATAGGGCCTCATCCTCCGCAATATCGTTTTTGGTGCAGGAGGTGGACAAGCTAACGGTTGACAATAAGACTACGGCAAGAAGAATTTTTTGAATTTTCATAACTGAAAAATTTTAGGGTTAAACTCCCTAAATTTAATCAGCCGCCTTGCTTATTTGACCGTCCTTCCGCTAAACTTCTCCAATAAGTATTAACAAATTTTAACGTATATTCCTACGTTGTTATTGCTTTAAATCTCGCATAAATGTACAACAAAGGACACTCTTTGAGTGTCCTTTGTTCCCACTTTTTAGTGAAACGCCCTGTTTTGGAGGGATTTGGCAGGTAATCACAAGGATTCGTGCCCGACCACGAAAATGTTTGTCGGATCGTCGATCTCGATATAGTTTGCGGCGTCCTGTCCCGTGTTCAAAATGGTCTCAAAGTTTTTCATCTTTTTTGTCTTTTGGGTTAGGAGCCATTTTTTGGCGTGTCCGCAGGGAATTGGCATTGAGCCAGTGAAATTGTACTTTTCCCGCAACGCCCTATATTTGGCGATCGGCCCCAACTACAAAAAGATGCTTTGGTACATGGAAAATGGACTACAAAAAGGACTACCGCAGCATTGCGTTCAGGGTCATCTTCACAGTGGACGGGAACCATCCCGATAACCTGGCATTCGCGGCGCAGCCCTTCGAAATGTTATTGGGCGACAAAATCAGCAACGACCCCAAGAACTTCCTTGTTTACGGCAGGGTCGGCAAGGGGGTAAGACTGGAGGTGGGCTTCAGGGGGTTCACCTTTGAAATGGACCAAGAGCTGCACGATAGGTTGGGCAGGTTGTACACCATGATCCAGAACGAATACAGGAAGATCATCATCAAAAGGCTTTAGGGGGCATCCGGGCGGGCCATTGCTCCAATCATTTTAAGCCGTTCCGGGGCATTAAAGGGCCTGTGGGAGCTTCATAGGTCGCTTCCTCGTCCCAATGTCCCAAATAACCCCTTTAAAATGGATTTCCGCGACTGTCCCTGATGCATCCCGCTCTGAGGAATGGTCAAACAAGCAAACACTTTCCAGGACATATCATTTTTCCGCAGGCAAAGGTACGACCGCGGGGCGGCACACAATTTCGCAAACTCATTGCTTTGGCACCCCTTGTGCGGCCGTGTAGGGGCCAACGAGAAAAATGATCGTTAACCTTTAATCCAATTATCATGAAAGATTACAGAATGAGCACCTTCAGGGACTTTGTGGGAGAACTCACGGCCATCTACCGAAGGACCGAACTCCCAAGTGTCAACATCACCCGGAGCCAAGACGCCGCAGACTTCATACGGCCCATGTTCGATGAGATCATGGACGACCACGAACAGACCAAGGTCATACACCTGTCCCGCTCCAACGGGGTGGTCAACGTACACCATTGTTCCCAAGGGGACGTAGCCGGCACAGTGGTCCCCGTGAAGCTCATACTCCGACACGCCCTGATGATACAGGTATCCGGGATCATCATGGTCCACAACCACCCATCGGGGAGACTGAAACCATCGGAGGCGGACAGGAAGATAACCGAGAAATTGAAGGCCGCCTGTGCCCTAGTGGACATCCAGTTCCTTGACAGCATCATCATCACCCGCGAGGGTTATTACTCGATGGCGGACCAGGGGGACTTTTGACCCCTTGGATATTTGTACGCAAAAGCGTACATTTGTAATATCTTCAAAACTCCTTGTTATGGATTATGGACAGAACCATTTGCGCGACTGGTTGAAGGAAAGGCCCTGCCTTTCCATAGGTTGCATCGAGCGTACCTGCAACATGACAAAGGGCACCTTGCGGCATTTTATCAATGAGCGCAGGGGTGTTCCCGAAAAATTCATTGCACCTCTTATCAAAGAATTGTCCAGATACGGGTATGTCCCGATGGATGAAGAATAGGCGCGAGCCCATCCCCTCCCCCGCCCCACCAGTTGAGGGCCACCACATTTTTCCACAGGCAAAGTTACGACCGCGGGACCACACACAATTTCGCCCGCTCATTGCTTTGTCGCCCCTTTTGCGGCCGTGTAAGGGCCATGAGAAAAATGTTCAACCCTTAAACAGTACATCATGGCAAAAATCCATCTACCCCAGGAACTCAAGAAGTTCGGGGACATTTTCGACACGCTTTCAAGGTCGCACGGGACCTATTACATCTTCCAAGATTTTTTGGACTTTTCCATCAATGCCTGGTCGCTCAACCATCAGGCGGACATGGATACCATCAGAAAGAAGTACGACCGCAGGGAACTCGACCTTTTCAACGAGCTCATCTTTGAGGCTATCAGGATCCTGGACAAGACGATAGTATCCGATACGGATGTTTACGATGTGTACGGAACGTTCTATGAGGCCAACAGCCTTACCAACAAACATTTTGCACAGTTCTTTACCCCGATGACGATATGCCAGTTCATGGCACAGATTCTAAGCCCTACTGGACCCGAAAACTTCAACGACCCGTGCTGTGGTTCCGGTAGGCTTTCCCTTGCGGCCAACAGTGTTAACCCGGGCATGTTCCACACCCTTATCGACATTGATTATACCTGTGCACGGATGAGCGCACTGAACCTGATGTACCACGGCATCCACGGCATCGTGATCTCCGATAATGCCCTTTGGGCCGGCAAGGACTTCCGAGGGGCCTTTATCGTGAACCGTTGGCTGAAATACAGCGGGGTCCCTCAAATAGAGTTTGTGGCCGACATCAACCGGGCGTATGGGTATGCACGTAAGAAATTGGGGATGCCCGAACCATCACCGCAAAAGGGCAAAGGTCCCGAAAACAGGAACACCAGTGCCCAGGAGGTTGCGGATGTGATAGTGGATTCCAAGACCAACCAAATCAGGTTGTTCTGAAACGATTGCCCAAGGGCATCGATGAACTGTACCAATAAGGAAGTCGTGCCGTCCTTCCCCTTGCACTACCGGTGCCGCTTTGACACGGCTTTTGCGGGCAGGGCAAAACCCGCGCCAAAGGCGTTCCTTGCCGATCGCGGCAAGGACTTCGGGGGGACGGCACTCCACATTTCTCTGTAGCCTTTCCCTTTCCTCGGCGGAGCCTCCATCCATCGACGGCAAATATAGTCCGTGCCCGATGAGCTGGCCGGCAATGCTTTTCCGGAAAATAGGGTTTCCCTGGCGGGATCCTCCCGATTTTCCGGCATGGTCGCAAGCTCCCAAAAGCCTTTTGGCCGCTCGGCACGTCCAGAGGGTATGGCATCGACGGGGGCGATGACTCCACCTCGGGGAAAGGCAACATCTTTAAGGGCTCAGATATATCATAAAACCTTATTCCATTGCGGTTTATGATAGAAAACAATGATTAAAATAAATGCTTTAAATACTTGTATTACTTGTAATACTTGTATTTATTTCGTATATTGTATAGGAATTAAAACAAGTATTAATCCTTAAAACCTTAACAGTTATGAGTATCAAAAATCAAGTCGTTTTAATCGGAAATCTCGGGGGCGATCCCGAAACAAAGGTGTTCGATAGCGGAAGCAAGAACGCCAAGTTTTCACTGGCCACAAACGAAACTTTCAAGAACGATGCCGGGGAAACGGTCAACCAGACCGAATGGCACAATATCGTTGTTTGGGGCAAACGTGTAGCCGTTGTGGAGAAGTATCTACAAAAGGGCAGCGAGGTATGTATAACGGGGAAATTGACGTACCGCTCCTATGAGGACAAGGACGGGGTAAAACGCCATATCACTGAAATCAAGGCCAACGAAATCGTGATGTTGGGCGGCAAGAAAGATGCCCCTGATGCGAATGATTCCACCGACGATAGCAAGGAAGAGGAATAGCAACGTAAGACAAAAAGGGCGCAGCCTTTCAACTCATGCGCCCTTTTTTAATCATAACCTTAACAGTTACAATTATGCAGCGTAAAAATAATCAAAAAAGACCTTGGTTCAATTTTACCAAGAAGCGGGGATCCACCGTTACCATCCTACCGACCGATGTTATAGTTGAACGCACCAAGATCGGGGCGGTCGAAAAAATCCATGTCATAGACGCCCAAGTGGTCGAGGCCAAAAAACCCACCTTTTTGCTAACGGGACTTGTTTCCAAATTCTTTGCATCATGGAAATGAGCAAAGAAAGGATTCGGCACGAGTTGGCGGGCTTTCAGGCAACTGGCCAGTTGTACAGGTATCCATATTTCAATTTTATCTATACCGACGGGATAAAGCTCATGGCGGAACTATGTAAAGCGGATTGGCTCGTAACCGATTCGGCGATACAGGCAATGGACCTGATGAATCAATCCGCTTTTGTTACCATTGATTTGTTCAAGGAGGGCGATACCGCTAAAATAGACTATTCGGACGGTAACGGGAACATCCTGCACCGTCAAGGGTACAGCTTTACTGATTTTCCACTGGAGACCTTTAGGATGTACTTTGTAAATAACACCTTATTGCTTCCAAGCGAGTATTGAGGTGCGGAAATTTCCATGCCCAGGACAATGGCCCCGAAAGGGGCCCTTTGTACCATCCGGTCCCGTCATGGTTTTTGCGATAAGGGCAAAAACGCACGCCAGGACCGGGCCTTAAATCGGAAGTCGTGCCGTCCTTCCCCTTGCACTACCGGTGCCGCTTTGACACGGCTTTTGCGAGCAGGGCAAAACCCGCGCCAAAGGCGTTCCTTGCCGATCGCGGCAAGGACTTCGGGGGGACGGCACTCCACATTTCTCTGTAGCCTTTCCCTTTCCTCGGCGGAGCCTCCATCCATCGACGGCAAATATAGTCCGTGCCCGATGAGCTGGCCGGCAATGCTTTTCCGGAAAATAGGGTTTCCCTGGCGGGATCCTCCCGATTTTCCGGCATGGTCGCAAGCTCCCAAAAGCCTTTTGGCCGCTCGGCACGTCCAGAGGGTATGGCATCGACGGGGGCGATGACTCCACCTCGGGGAAAGGCAACATCTTTAAGGGCTCAGATATATCATAAAACCTTATTCCATTGCGGTTTATGATAGAAAACAATGATTAAAATAAATGCTTTAAATACTTGTATTACTTGTAATACTTGTATTTATTTCGTATATTGTATTTAAATAAAAACAAAGACGATTATGGAAAATCAAACAGTTCAACATTTAAAGATCGGTTCGATAAAGACCGACCCCGGACAGCCGAGGAAAACTTTTTCAGAACAAGGGTTAAAGGAACTTGCGGAGAGCATTTCCGAATTTGGGGTATTACAGCCCATCACGGTACGCAAGACGGGCAAGACCTTTACCATCGTAATGGGCGAACGCAGGTACAGGGCGTGTAAATTGCTTGACCTAAAGACCATCCCTTGTATGGTCAGGGAATTGGAAAAGGATGCCATTTTGGAAATACAGATCATCGAGAACCTACAGCGCAAGGACGTTGAACCAGTAGAGGAAGCCGAGGCGATAGCCATGCTAAAGACCAAATTTTCCCCCGAGGAAATCGCCACCCGTATCGGACGTAACAAAAAATTTGTTTACGGACGTATCAAGTTATCGGAGTTGATAGAGGGCTTCAAACATTATGTAAGGAGCAAGGAAATGACCCTATCACTGGCCATTGGTGTGGCCTCTTTTCCCGCAGAGGAACAGCAGATGATCTTGGAGGGCATGGGGGGAGATTTCAAGGAAAGGTATGTGCAGAACGCCATAAACCAACAGGCTTTTGATTTGGCAAAGGCGCCCTTTGCACTTGACGACAAGAATTTGGTGCCAAAGGCAGGGGCGTGTACCCTTTGCCCGTTCAATTCGGCCAATCAGGGAAGCCTTTTTGGGGACGGCAAACAGATATGTACAAAATCAAGTTGTTATGCCACCAAAAAGACAAAAAACTTGCTCAACCTGATCGAGACGGTCAAAAAGGATGGACGGTTGTTGATCCCCAAGATCAACAAGTATGCTCTGGACAGCCAAGACAACCAGTTGTTCCTTTCCATATTGGGGGAAAATGGTTTGGAAATCCATTTGATGGGCGACATGGACATACTCAATGAGCCTGTTATGCCCACCGAGCAGTCCGTTCGTGACGAACACCATTGGAGGGAATTGACGGATGATGAAGTAAAGGAGGAACTCGAAGAACAGATGGAGTGTTATTCGGAAGAAGTCGAAACCTATACCAATGCCCCCGAAAACGGTTTCACAAAGGGAATCCTGATCGACCCCAAAACCTGCATTTGGGAGGAAGTCTATCTAAGGCATAAGGAAATTGCCAAAATGGAAACCAGTGCTGTTCCCATCGAAAAAAAGAAGATGGACGATTGTACGCCCACGGAGAAAATCCAAAAGATGAATGACAGGGAAATCCGTAAGAAACAAATCGAGAACAATAAACAGTTTGAGGAAGTGGTACGGATGGTAAGGGAATCGGACTACCATAACTCTAAAAAGACATTGACCACTGATGAAATGGTTGCCTTTTGCTTGGTGTTGTTCGAGAACCACATCGGGTGGCACAACCAAGAAGAGTTCTTTAGGGGGTTCCTGGGGAAGTCCGGAAAAAAGGGTGCGGCAGGAGTGGTCGAAGAGTTCCGGAAAAACTTCAAAAAGGAGGTATTCCACAAGTTGATACGGTTTGTAATGGCAAGGGAAGTCCACTTTGGGGAGCTGAACCACTTGAACAACAACGTGAACAGTTCCGTTTATACGGCAATCAGGCCCTTTTTGACCAAAGAGTTTGAAACCATTGAATCCGATTTTGAGCAAAAAAGAATCAAAAGGGAAAAGCGGTTGAATGAGCGTATCGCCGCTCTTGAAAAGGAGAACGAAATGCTAAAAAGCGCATAATACCCCCAAACACAGATTTTATGGCAACAATTGAATTTGAACAACGATTGAAAAAGGGAGAGAAAGGGTTAAGGGATGCCTTGGCCTCCCACATGGACAAAGGAACCAACTATGCCGATGTGAGGGACTTTATCCATGATGTGAGACAGATATTGATCAATCATGAGCTTTCCGAATTGTTCCAGACCGGGCATGGCCATAACCATGTTTGGATCAAAAGGGTGGGGGACAACGAACGATGGGCGATTATCACGGATTGATAGATACGCGACAGGTTCCTAAACGCAATGTTCGTTTTTGTTAAGGTTGGAGGTCCGCAGGCAATTGGTTTGCGGACTTTTTTATGCCCCAAAAAAAGGGCGGTTTATGGATGGCCGCCCTTTAAATAAAAACAAAGACTGGTTTAAACCGGTCCGTTCAAATATACTTCTTAATTGGGAGTCAAAAAATACAATAAATACAAGTATTTTAAGTATTAATTGTGTAACTTTGAATTATTGTACAACAAGTAATTATTGTGAAAGTTATATCCGTCATCAACAAAAAAGGAGGGTGCACCAAAACGACAACGTGCATCCACATGGCCGCGTACCTGGCCAAAAGGGGAAACAAGATTTTGCTCATTGACTTTGAGGCACAGCGGAATCTTTCTATCGGGTACGGGATCCCGGAGGATTATCCCTATACGGTTTTCGACATGTTGAATGGCAAAGCCGGTCTAAGGTTAAAGAACAAAAAAAGGAATCTGTACATCCTTGCAGGTTCCGATATGATCGATACCGAGGTGTACCCATTGGACATACTTAAAAAACGATTGGAGGTACTTGAGAAAATGTTCAAAAAGGAACATGATATCACTTTTGATTATGCCATAATTGATTGCTCCCCATCCGACCTTAAGAACAAGTATGCCAAAGGAAAGTTGCAGCCCAAGCTGAACCAGATTGCCCTTTATGCGTCCGATGCCTTTATCGTTCCCTTGGTTCACGAAAAGTACGCCGTTGATGGTCTTGCCAACTTTATGTATGATGCGGCCGCATTTAAAAAGGAGTTCAACCCTTCCCTTAAGGTGGGCGGGGTTTTCTTCAATATCGTGGAAGAGAACACCAGACGGTTCAAAAAATACTATCAAGAGGTTCAGGATTCCGTTCCCGATGATTATTTTTTAAAAACATTTGTGCGCAAGGATGTACAAATAGCGGATGCAACGGACGAGGGGGAAAGTATTTTTGAGGTGGCCCCAAAATCAAGATCGGCCAAGGATTACAGTAAATTGTGTAGGGAAATATTGAACAAAATAAATTGATGGACATGAAAGACAAAAGTTTGCAAGGAGGGTTTGACGAGTTCGATGAAAACGAGGTTGCCCTTAAAACAAAAAAACCAAAAAGGGTATCGTTCACGATTACCCATGACGCAGAGACCAAAGAACTGATGGACGACATCCAATGGCTCCAGCAGTATGTTGTTAAAAAAAGCCCGGTTTCCCAAGGAGATGTCATTTCGGAGGCACTGGAGCTCTTGGCGGACAAGATCGGCTATGACAAGCTGAAAAAGGAATACGCGGAGGATCTGGCCAACGCAACTATTACGGCGGGCAGAAAGAGTAGGAGGTAACACCAATTTGAATCAAATCATTTAGTCATGGATATTCAGGACATTAAAAAAATGCCAGTGGCCAAGCGTATTTTGATCGCTCAGGACATTTGGGACTCTATCGAGGACAAAGACTCCATTGAGTTGAGCGATGAAACTAAAGCGGAACTTGATAGCCGTATCGATCACCACAAGAACGGTAAGGCCAAATATTATTCCCTGGAGGAATCAAGGGAACGAAACGCCAAGTTGAGGAATGACCTATAGATTCCAGATTCTTGAAGCCGCCGATCAGGATATTGCGGAGGCCATCCTTCAATATGAGAATGTCCGTAAGGGCCTGTCGGTCGATTTTGAACTTTGCCTGGAGGAAGGATATGCCGATATATTGAACACGCCCCTTGGTTATCAGGTAAGGTACAGGGAGGTCAGGATCAAGTTTATCAGGCGTTTTCCCTATGGGATCCACTATATGGTCGAGGATGATATGATAACGGTAATCTCCGTTTTCCATCAATCCAGAAGCCCAAGGAAATGGTTTAAAAGATTAGGGGAAAAATAAATTTGCCATGGAACATCCGAACAAGGAACAAAGGGACAACCAAGCCAAAATGTTGGAGCAGCTCCCAAAGGAGCTAAGGGAAGAACACGCCCAAATCTTTCGGTTAGGTAACGCTGCTTACATATACCATTCGTTGGCCAGTGAAGAACTTGAACCTACGGAGGAAGATTTTGAAGAGTGGCTGGAGGGCCTTCCGGATAATGTTGGCACCGATATGAAGGCGAGGGGATTTGAAGAGTGCCGGGGCATATTCTCGTTCACCAGGTATGTGATGGAGAAGAACGACATCGGGATGGATGAATGGATGGAGCAAAACCTTTCCGAAGAGGATTATCGAGCCTATTCCGAAATGCACAGGAAAATGAAAGAACGCAATTCATAAATTGGGAAAAAGAGTCAGGACATATCCGGAAATCCAGACGGGACAGCTTTGGAGTGTGAATGGGCAGGTCTATGAACTGGTCGATATGCGGGTAACCGCTGTGGAGTCGCCCACTAAGTTTTTGACCACAGTATTTTTCAGGAGCAAAGATCCAAACAGTGAAAATCCTTTTTTTGAGGAAAAGGTCAAAACGGTACTTTCCGATCCAATTTTCAAAAGGCACATATTTGGCGGAAGAAGGGAACTGGAGGAATGGCTGCAAGATGTGCCTGGAGGGGTCAGTACCAGGCTCTACAACATCCTTCGCGGGCTATGTAAAAAGGAGTTCAACGGTATGGCGGACGATGTTTCCCCCTTTGAGCTCACCAAGGAAGGATTCTTGGCCCTAGATGGCGCGGGCAAAAAATCTTGGGAAGAATTTGAGAGGGCCAAAAAAGTGCACCAAAATGAAAACCCGAAAAAGCGAAAATTTTAATAGCATGGAAAGGCGCACCCAGGAGGAAGAGGATTTTTATCAGGCCAAAAGGATCTTTGCCAGTGCTGTTTGCACGATACTTGAAAAAGACGGGATCCAACCGGCCAAAAGAGAATTGGAAAAGGCATTCAACGAATCCACTTTGGAGCGTTTTCCCCGTGAATTGACAAAGAAGGCTATTTACGATACAATCATATCCTTGGAACGATCCCAGATCGTTTACAGGGATGAAAATTTAAACCACCCATAAATGCCCACAACCACTAAACACACAGAACTGCTCAAAGATAAATTGCTGGTTTTCCACATAAACATGGATTGGTCGGTCAATGATTTCAGGTGGATATTCGATTTCGTTATGGATAACGAAATCTACTATCTATGGAAGCACAGAATCGATAAAATAAGAATCGGGGAGAGGGCTTTTTATGTGGACGACAAGAACACCTTGATTCAAAGCGGACAAATTCCCGTAAAGTCGGTCAAATATGGTTCCGAGGGCTGGATTGAACTGATTTGCTCCGCTTCAATAGTCTCAGCGATAGTTGCATTGATCATTAACTACGTGCCGAACTGGAAACAAGTAGACGAAATAAGACAGATGCGGACAGAGAGAATGGAAAAGGAAATCCAGATCCTTAAAGAAGCCGGATTTACTGAAGAGGAGATCCAACAATTTCTCAGGCCAAAATTAAAGAAAATTTACGATGGTGTTGAAAAATTCAATTCGATGGTCATGAACGGTAAAATTACCGAGGTAAAGGAAAAGGATTTGGATGATGAAGAGGAAGAATTTCTATAAGAATACCGGAATATTTCAGGTTACAATCTGTAAGCTGTACCTGGTTGGTTTTTTGAAAAACTGTAAGATTCCGGGCCATTTTAAGGCGTTCTAAGGGACGAAAAAAACGTAAATGACTGTAGGGTAGGGGAATAGGGAGTTATATAACGGGTATTATGTCAAACACAAGGGTTCAAAGCCCTATTAAGATAATAAAAATCCAAACCGATTCAAAGCATGAATTTAAAACCCAAGGAATACATCAGGAACGAAAATGGGAGAGTGGTCTTGGCCGATGAAAACAAAATCCATATATCCGAAGCCCAAACTTTCGTGAGTTTCGAAAGAATAAATGCCAAGATGGAAGAGTGCAAAATAAGATGGGAGGGCAAATACTCCAATATGGATTTCTATTTGCACAAGGCCGATTTTATTGAGCATTGTATTAACAATAAAGAATAGCGAAATTGATGAGTATGGCAGAAAAGAAAAAAGATGGGCTGATAGCCTGGGAAAACCTGATAATTGCAGGAGGCGGTCTTTTGGACGTTGGGAACAAGATAAACGAAGCCAAAAAATCCGATAGACTATATGGAAAGTACAAGGGCAAACACGGTAAATGGATCTACTGGACCAAAGTTAAAATCCAAGCCTTGCCCGATGGCCACAGGAAACATTTTGTGGAAAATGTAAAATAATCCTAACAGGGAATGACAAAAAAACAGGAGAAAGAGTATGAGGACGAGATTCGAGCACTGAATTCCATTTTATTGGAAATGAAAGACCATGCAAATGCTCTGGGCCATGAGCGAGACAGATGGAGAGAGCTGGCCATTGTCCTGATGAAGAAACTGGGCATACCCTATTCGGAGGAAGAGGAGCCCGAAAACCTAATCGATAAACTTTAAATTTTGATAATGGGAAACATCATCGAAATGACAAGGGAGTGGATCCAGATGAACGATTATGAAAGAAGGGTCATTGCCCTATCCCACGCAAATGGTTTCACCAATAACGGCATTACCGTTACCGAATCCCACATGATGCGTTTACTGGACCTTGGCCAGCCCAAGTGTGTTTTTGGCTACGACGGCGAACAACTTAAGTATTCAAGGATCCACAAAGACAGCACCGAGGTAATGAGGGTGATCACCAACAACTATCTTATTGATCCCGGAATTGATGGAATAGAGGATTTTGAACTAATCGACGATGAATGATGGTGGATGTATTTGTGAAGGGAAGCACGATGGAGGAACCGGCGGCATCCGGGGAAATTGTTTTTGATGATGGGAAAGCCTTTAAGCTCCACACTTCGGATATTTTATTTGAAAAGGATAAATTCTATTACAGGACCAGATTATGAAAGTACAGGACAGGCCAACCACAATCTATGTTAGGGACATAGACGAAGCAACCTCCAAAAACTTTTCCAGGCTTAAAAAACGTTACGCCTCCAATTCCAATACAGAGGTAGTCAAGAGGCTCATAAACGATTTTGAGGGCAAAGAAGAAGAGTTGACCGAATGTAAGACCATGATCGCCGAACAAAAGGAAAAAATTGAACGTATGCAGCGAATCATCCTGGATTTTCAGGAATCCCGCAATGCCTTATTGAATTTTATGCCATGACCATGTTCGCATCGATTTTCCGGAACCGCCGCTGCAGGATCCTGCTCCAGTTAGTTTATGTTCGCATAAACCATCACTTTGGAGCTGGCCGCAGCTCATTTAAATTCGCATAAATGGCATACACCAGATATAGGGCCATCGTAAAAGTTCTTTGTCAGGAATGCCAGGCAAACGTAAACGCTAAACGCAGGATAGATACCGATTGCCGTCGGTGCCGTTTCCTGAAATACAACAATGTCAACAAGTTGAAGAAGTTTACAAAGTTCCTTCACACGGATTTCCCCAATTGGGCATGGTTCAACATCTACGAGTACAAAAAGGGAGAGCCGGGGAGAAAGCTGGCCAGTTACCAAAAGGGGAAGAACGAGCCCACAGACGATCAGATATAAAAAACGGGACAACCCGGGGGGGCCATCCCATTTCTTGAATCAAACTCGCGTTTGCTTCTTTCATTTCAAAGATAAATAATTCAGGTAATACTCCTTTGCTTTTTTGACCTTTTTCATCCGCAATCGGTTAGATAAGGACTATTGATTATATATAACGATGCCATTGCCGTTCATCGAATTGTAGGAAATTTATTTGTGTTGATGATGATTACCCTTTAGTTTAGGACCTCCTAAAAGGAACAACAACAATCCTTTTGATGAATTGGAAAATCCCTTGATTTATTGAAAATACAGCAGCTTGCCATCCCGTAACCGGAAAAACTCATTTATAATATAAATGGATTCATTCACACCGGGTCAGATGGCGGGGGCGGGCTGCTTTTTTTCCTTGCTTCAGATCTTAATTTTTTTAAAAGGTAGGTCAGGGCCATTATGCTTCTATGCAGTTTTCCACGTTTTATGAAATCGCTGGACCTTGTTTCGGCCTTTTTCTTGATAAGCCCATCCCTGAGCTCTTCAATTGAATTTTCTCTGTAAAGATCCGCAGTTATCAGTTTTGAGCGGACCTCCTTAATCATATCACCGTTTGGCCTGAAAAAGAGCATATTGATCATAGTTTCAAATTTATGACCTTCCAGCATTATTTCATTTATGAGGAGATATATTTTCGATGAATCGTACCTTGCTTTTTTGACCTTTTTCATCCGCAATCGGTTAGATAAGGTTCCGCCGAAGATGGTTCAGGTATCCGCAATCCGTTAGAATACGCATAAACAAAGGGGTTGCAGGGGCTTATGTAATCCGCAATCAGTTAGAATTGTGGTGTAGGGGAGGCCGGTTTTTGTCCGCAATCGGTTAGTTATGGACTTATTTTCCCTTGAGTTGGACATATTTTCAAATTTTAACGGCCCAGAGAGAGAATCTACATTTCTCCACAAATCCTCCGCAATCCGTTAGAATACGCATAAACAAAGGGGTTTCAGGGGTTTATGTAATCCGCAGTCGGTTAGAATTGAATGAACTGGAAAAATGGTCGTCCGCAAAGCGTTTGAATAGTAATCGGTGTCCGCAATGGGTTAGGCTATTCCGAATCCTTTTTGAAGATGTGCTCGTAATTGTCCAGGATAACCTTACTTACAGCATTGGGAAGATCATGCATCTTTTCAAAATTATCCTTGATGTCAAAGAAATGGGTATTTATGAGCGTTTTAAGGAAGCTGAACTGATATTTGTTCATAAGGCCCACCAAGCGGCTCTTATCCTCTTTAGAAAGCGTAAAATTAGCCTCAAATAAAGAAAATATCTCTTCTATCCTTTCCACATTATGACGAACCGGAGCTTTATTGTTGGTCTTATAGAACTTGAACGTAAAGCCAACGATTTTCCTGCCCTTTTTTATTTCGGAATAATTGAAACTCACATCCGCAATCTCGTCCAACATCTTTTTTGCCGGCTCAATAATCTTTTGCTTGAATGCACTCGATGTATTCTTTTGGTAGAGATTGTCCGGTATTTCGAGTTCATTTCTGAACTGTTGCAGGGAGTGGACGGTCCTGCCGCCCTTGTCGAACCACTGGCGGATGTAATAATAGAATTTGATGTTGTAGGTTCCCTGGAGGTTGAAGCTGCTCTCGGCGAGGTATTCGGTATATCCTTTGCTCAGGTCGGTCAAAAAGCCGTAAAACCCGGCATCAAGGTTCAATTTGACGTGCGAACGGCTCAATGTCCATTCGGGCTTTTCGATAACCCCAACCAGCTTCACGGTCTCCTCTTCTTTGCCGTCCACTTCCATTTTGCTTGATATGGGCAGGGTTTTTTCCCTTAGCCCGGCCAGTGTAGTATCAAGCCTTTCCTTTGCGTTGTCGGTATCGAGCATCAAGTCGCGGTAATGGAATTGTAGCGAGATATTGCCATTTAAATCAATCTGGGGGCTGTAATCGATTTCTTGGTGTACCTTTATCCTTTGCAGGACCCTAACAAGGACACGGTTCTCTCCAGCAGAAAAATTGAACTTGACAAAATTGGCCGTCAATTGATATGGCTGCCTTACCACATCAGGAAGTTTGATTTTTTTGTTGGTATCCCTGTCAACAATTATAGCCATATCCGCAATCGGTTAGTTTAAAGTAACCAAATATATGATTTTAAGTTAGAGTTCCATCCGCATTCAGTTAGATAATGTCCGCAATCGGTTAGAGTTCCATCCGCAATCGGTTAGAATAAAACGTTGTCAGCCCCTATAAAACAAGGCAAAATCGAGGTGCTGTAATTTAGTCTTTAATCCTGACTATTCTATTTAGTATTTCTATTATGAAAAAAACAATTTTGATATATCCTGTTAACTTGTTAATAAGGTTTCAAAAAAGGCATAATTTTCAACAAAAATTCCGCCATTTTTTCATAAAAATGCTTTGCTCCGCAAAATGAAAATGGTTTTTTGAAAAAGGTCAAAAAGCATCCGCAATCAGTTAGAGAACGATAGAAAAAATCTATCGTACCTGTATTATTTTACCATTTGCCAAAAGTCATTTTAAGTTAAAAAATTCCCTTAAAAATCCAACCATTTTTATTCGGGCCTTTGGATTTAGAAAATCGAAAAAGTTTGAATAATGATGAAAGGTTTTGCAATGCAAAAAGTTCGAAATTTACTTCGTGTGAATTTCATCGAAATATGATGTTGATTTTTGGAATGCAGTGGAAAAAGTCAGTTTTTTGAATTTCGGAACGTAGTGGAGAAACAAAAAAGCAAGCAGTAATCACGCAGAGCGAGATTAATGCTTGGTAATTTCCTGATAAACAGAAAATTACAAAAATAAATTAGTAAATAATTTACTAAATAATTAGTAAATTATTGTAATATTACCCTATGAGACCCTATTATATAAGGGAAGTACAATTACTAATTAGTTAGTAAAAAACGCTAAATTGCGATATTCAAGATAAAAATCGGATATTGCTTCAAAAGCAAAGCAATTACCATGAGAACAATGAAAATCGAAGAGGATGTAGCAACACGTCTGGCCGTTCTTAAACGGAAATTCAAAAGGAAATCATTCTCGGATTTACTGGAAAGTTTTTGTGATTTTTTTGAAGAATCAAGATTAAAACCAACCGACCTTGACAGTGCCCGTAGGCCACCATCTTTAGTGATAACGGAACGCACCAATAGGATCATTTCCTTTATCAAGACATCCGAGGAAAAATATCTGAAGGAGATCCTTAACCTGGTGGAGAAGTTGTATGTACAGATGGAGAAGAACAATCTCCAGCTTCCGGAAACCGCCGTACCAAAAAAACAGGATAAAAAATCGGTACAGGTAGCGGAACCACCCAAAGAAATTGTTGCTCATCAGGACCAGTTTATTGAACTGAAAACGGAGCTTAAAAAGGCAAAATCTGAAAAAGGGGAATTGGAATACCGTTTGGAGAACCAGAACAAGTTCATGAAAGAGCTTTTATCGAAATTCAAAAAACAGAGCATGACAGGGAACTGGACCATTTCAAATGAACAGTACCAACATTATAAAGAGGAATTGAGCAAACTATGATAATGAAAGTCCATAAGCCAAGCAGTACACCTGGAGCCGACAACAAAGGCAGTGTCAGTAAACTTATCGACTATTTGGAAAAAGAGAACAGCAGCCTCGAAAACGGAGGTTTTTTCTTTGGGAGGACCAATGATGACGACCGCTTTCAGGATATGATAACACGAACGCAAGCAGCTATGGCCATTGATAGGAACATAAAGGGATTGAAGAAAAAGGATTCAAAATTCTTTATGCTCACCTTGAATTTTTCCTCCAAGGAACAGGAGCATATGGCCAGCAAGATAGCCGGAAGGAAAATATCCGATGTAGCCCAATTGAACGAAAGGGAAAGGCAGGTCTATGAACAGAAAATGAAAATGTACACCCAAAAGGTCATGGATGAATATGCCAAAAATTTCAACCGTGGACTTACCGAAAAGGATATGGTCTATGTCTCCAAAATCGAGCACAACCGAACCTATAAAGGTAACGACCCCGAAGTGTTGAACGGCGATAAAAAATCCGGTGATAAAAAACCTGGGATGCACACCCACGTCCACATCGTTGTCAGCAGACAAGATGCTACCCAATCCAAATCATTGAGCCCGAACGCGAAAGAGTTGAAGGCAAATTCCCATCATGTCCTGAACGGGAACAAGGTCACCAAGGGCTTCAACCATGAGGTATTCAAATTAAAGACGGAAAGATTGTTCGATAAGGAATTTGCCTATGGAAGAAAGTTCCATGAAAGCTATTCTGCCAAGTCCAACAACGAATCCCTGAAAAGCGTGGCCACCATGTACAAAAACCAATTGACACCGCAGGAATACAAGGAAATGGCAGCACTTTCGGACAGCAACCTGAACATGGTGTATCGATATTTTACCAAACCAAACCAGGCTATGCTCCATAAACTTAACACCAATATCCAGAACCAGTTGAGCCTTAAGGCCAAGGTACAGGACCAAATGCTCAACGGCCTATGAAGATAACCTTACTCGATATTGGCCTTTTCATGATCTGCCTTTTTTACTCTTATGCTATATTGGAGTTTGTCCAAAGGAGGGAAAAATACAGCATCCTGTTAGGGGGAAACTTCATTATTGGACTTTTTCTATTTGTGATACTCCACGCACCGATCGTATATATACTTAAGGTCTTGGGGATAGGCCTGGCCGCTGCAATGGTCCTCTATATTCTTTTGAACCTTGGCAAATCTGAAAAAAAAGGGAAACGTTCCGACAAATCCTATACCGGCGACCCGATAAAACTAAAGACCAAAGACGGGGACACCATAAAATATTACGAGCCACTTGAAAATTTTTTGGTGTATGGCGGAGCTAATGCCGGTAAGACGGCCTCCCTCGGAAAACCGTTATTGTTGGAATATCTAAAATTGGGGTATTGCAGTTTTGTTTACGATGCAAAGGAGTTTGACTATTCCAAGACCATTTATGGATATTACAACACCCATGAGCAGAGCTCGAACCTGTTCTATGTGAATTTCAACGACCCGAACAAAAGCCATAGGTTCAATCCGACCAAACCGAGCCTTTTCAACAACAGCACCCATTTTGAGGAAGTAAACGAGCAGTTCCTAAGAAGTTTGAAGGGCCTGCACTCCAAAGACGATGAATGGTGGGGCGCTGCACTTGGTTTGTACAAGGGCATCAGTTGGATGTTCTTCAAACATTTTCCAGAACTGTGCACATGGCCGCATATAGCAAATTTTTTCCTGCACAGGGAAACTTCCGACCTGGTTGAGTTCTTGAATTCTGATAATAGGGCAAAAGGTTACGCTTCCGCGTTCCTTAAGGTACAGGACAGCGAAAGGACATTGGCGTCGATACAGTTCAACCTTAGCAACTACTTGAGCAAGATAGCGAACAACGAGGCTTTGTGCTATATCCTAACAGGAAACGATTTTGAGTACAATTTTGTCAATCCCGAAAAGCCTATCAGTTTTTGTGTTTGCAATTCGCACCAGATCTCCAACACGCTTTCCCCGGTCATAGGGGCCCTGGTCAACATTGCGGCCAAACAATTTGACCTTACAAATAAGAACCCTTTGCTTTTCTGTTTGGACGAGGCTACCACTTTCCACATACCTAATTTTGAGGGATTACCGTCCCTCTTACGTGAGTTCAAGGTCGCTTTCCTGATGTTAACGCAGAGTTCATCGAAAATAGAGAAACTTTATGGGAAACTCGATTTGAATAGCATACATTCAAATTTTACTAACAAGTTTTTTGGAAAGACGGGGGATGTTAACGCCGTTAAGGACTACCAACAACTTTTTGAAAAAGTGATGAACGAATATACCAGCGAATCAAGAAATTACGGCCAGAGCTATTCGGAGGGGACCACTATGACAAAACGCAAGGAATTCAAGTTCGAGGCCGATTTTTTCAGCCATTTACAACCGGGAGAGTTTGTGGGCATCGGGGGCCAGTCCAACTATATCGACTTTCACAAAAGGTTTGTGCCCTACGACCGGTCCCTGGACATGGAACCAAGGACGGTAAGGGAAAAGATCGTTACTGCCGCAGACCTTGACGAGAACCTTGAGACAATAATCAACGAAGTAAAATCCATATCAATTTAAATAGAAAATTATGAGAACAAACCTTAGAAAGAAAATGATCTTGGCAGCCACCCTGTTACTGCCCTTGTCCACGTTCGCACAGAACAGCTTCATCAACAACGCAAAGGATGTGATCAATGAGTACCTGATACCCATTATCATCATCGGGGTAATAGTATCGGCGGGAGCGGGTTTGCTCTACAACTTGGATGATTTTGTGGACAAAAAGGGCGATGGGACGCGCTCAAAGGCCCTTACCAACATTGGTTGGATAGTAGGTATAGCTTTGATAGCGATTCTGGCCTTTATTGCGATCATCAACTGGATAGCCGGACAATCCATCCAAATCAATTGATGGTATGTACGAATACAAGGTAATCAAAGGGACCAGGCGGACGCTCTACCTGAAAGGACTTAAGTCCCGGTATTTCTATTTCTTCTGTTTTATTGGGGGAATAGGTGCACTGGGCCTTGTGCTTACCGGGCTCAACGGCGGGTTGATCCTCCATCTTTTTTATGCACTGGTATTCGTGATAGCACTGTACGCATTTTTCTTTTGGTTGAGCCTTGAAAAGCCCTTTGGGGGAATAAAGCGGACGTATTCCGTAATCCAGAACATCGATTTGGTAAAAATTCTGAAGAAATGATAGTAAGCGCAGAAAAAGCATATTCCATTGATACCATTTACGGTAACACACTTATTTCCACGGACGGAAACCTGTCCAAGGTATATGTTATGCGCATGCCCGAAAAGTACAGCCTTTCGGAAAAGGATTTTGACCGCCAGCACATCCGTAACTATAAGGCATTCAGGTCCATGCCGGAAAATTCCTTTGTCCACAAACAGGACCTGGGACTTGTCAAATACTATGATGCCTCCCATTTGCCTGAAAACAATATCCTCCAGCGTGCCTACAAGAACTATGTGGACGGAAGGAAGTACCTCCAGCACCAGACATTGTTGATCTACACGCTAACGGGCCTCAAAATGCTTGCGCCCAACGTGGTAAGGAACCCTTTGGGGTATAAGGAAAAGTACAATAAAAAGGACCTTTTCAGAATCCAGTCGTTCGAGGAAAGCGTGCGGTCGAGCGTGAGCATCCTATCACAAGGGGCCATAGAGCTCTCGCCCATCGACGAATCCGAACTGATCGTTTATGTCAAGGAGTTCTGTAACGGCTTCACGGGGGAGAACACCGATATTGATTATACGGGCGAAAACGATAAGATGAGCATACTTGATAACAAGTATGAGATTTTGACCGTTCCCAGGCAGGAATATCTTCCGGATTCGATCTCCAATATCATCGAGGATTTCTCCGATCAGGAATTTGTTTTCTACAAAGGGTTTATGGATGATTTTGGGGAGACCTTCTGTTACAATCACATTTATAACCAGATCATTTATTTCAAGGGACATAACAGGATCAAAGGGGACATCGAGGCTTCGCACCTTACCCATGCCCAGAACCGGGGCTGGAGCAAATCGATTGAGGCCGATACCGAGGAAATTGGAGAGCGCCTTAAGGAAATTTCCCAAGACAATTCCAATGTTCTGGTACAAGCCAATTTCAACCTAGTGATATGGTCCGGGGATGAAAACGAGCTTAGAAAGGCCACAGAAGAGGCCAAGACCATTTTCCAGACCAACGGGATGGAATATTACAGGGCGTCCAATGTAACTATCCAAAACCTATGGCTTTCCTCCATTATTGGACGGAATACCCTGATAAATCAAAAGTTCCTTTTTGAACAACCATTGAAACAGGCTCTATGCCTGTTTACCAACACTTCCAATTATGTAACGGACGATACCGGTATCCTTTATAATGAAAGATTGTACGGGACACCTGTTAAGCGCGATCTGTGGGACGTCGATAAAAAGCGTATCAATGCACGGAACTCGATAAAGATAGCCCCGACCGGTAGTGGTAAAAGTTTTTCGATGTTATGGGAGATCTTCCAAGAGCTGATGTCCGGGATCATAGTTTGCCTGATCGAGATAGGGAGCTCAGGGGATCTCTTTGCAAAATTGTTCCCTGATATTTCGGTACAGATCAAATTCGACTTTGACAAACCCCTTGGGGTTAACCCCTTTCGTTTGGAACCAGGAGAGGAGATCGGGAACAGAAAGATAATGTTGTTGTCGGCCCTTTGCTTCAAGTTTTGGCAAAAGAAGGAGTACAAGGAAGATACGGACCATGATAGGGCCATGAAAAAACTGTTGCGCCACTATTATGAGCAGATACCCAGCGGCCATAGCTTCCCGTCATTTTACAATTTTTTGAAGTCCAAAAGGGAAATGGTCCTTTTGGACCTTGAAATTGAGGAACGTTTCTTCGACATGGGCAGTTTTCTCCATATTTGCGAGGATTTTCTTCCCGGGGGCATGTACGAAAACGTATGTGCAGACACGGACGTTACCCTGGAGAGCCAGGTGGCCGATAAGCAATTCATCCATTTTGAACTTAGCAGGATAAAGAGCGACCCTTTCTTGGTTTCCATCATGATCCATTTGATAAACTATGTGATCGACACCAAGATCTTGAGCGATCGTAGCAAAAGGGCCAAGATCAAATATGATGAGTTTGCGGAGACCCAGGAATTGAAGTCCGTTTTATCGGACGACCACGTTTTGGCAACGGTGGCCTTTTTGTACCAAAAGATCAGAAAGGAAAACGGAGGTGTGGACATTGTTCTGCAATCGCCAACACAGATACCCTATAACCAATATTTTAAGAACATCATTGCCAACCACCAGATCTTGCACGTCCTGGAGGGCAACGATTTGGTCTATAAGAACACAAGGGAACTTTTGGAACTAAAGGACCACGACGAATATTTGATGAAGTCGATAGAGAACAACTTCAAAACGGACAGGCCCTATTCGGAGGAATACCTTAAAATCGGCAACAAGTACCGTAACATAGTCAGGCTGCAAGTGCCAAGGGAAATCTATTACGCTTTCCAAACAGAGGGCAACGATTGGGACTGGATGCAGAAGGACTATGAAAATACGGGAGATATGGAACAGACTATAATAAACATTATCAAGAGAAAAAATGAGAAACTTAGTATTCGTTAGTATGGTATTGGCGGGACTTGCCGGTCATGCCCAGATACCCGTTACAGATGCGGCGGCCGGGGCATCCCTCACCGCCATCAATGCACAGATAACCACCGGAAACATGACCCTGCAAGAGCTGGTGTCCATCCAAACGGCGGCCAAGGGAGAGGCGGTCAACACGCAGACGAACACCCTTAACACGCTCAAACAGGCAGAGAAGATGTACGAGATCTACACCAAGATCAACAACGCCATCACCACCGCAAAACTTGTGGACGAGATTTGGGACACCTCCAAGAACATGATCCAGTTGACCTTTGATGTCCACAGGATCGTCAACAGCTCCAACCTTGACGGGGACGTTAAGCGCACACTGATCAATACCGGGACCGATTTGCTCAATCGTGCGGAGGCACTACTTGAGATCGTCAACAAGATTTTGGAATCCGGCACATTGAAGGGCGATGATATGGACAGGATAAATGCCCTGATGGACATTAAGGAGCAGTTGGACAAACAATATACCGACTTGCAGGCTTACAGCTTTAATTGTATTGAAATGAACGGGCTATCATCTGAATCGATGGCCAAAAACTGATGTATGGACGTAGAGGCCATTTGGAACATATTGGAGGGCTTGACCGCCACGGATGTTTACAGCGCTTATCGCGAAGTCATGCGGAACTTCAAGGTAATCTATGTAGGCACAGCCCTTGGTGTGGCCGCAAGCCTCTTCCTTTTGATCCGTGAATATGGCGATGTCATCTACGAGGCCATTGGTTTTAGTGAGGGCAGGAGGATCCAACCACCAAACTGGGCAAAACTTACCGGCATCATCCGTCCCACCATCTGGGTCGTGGTCATTGTTCTGGCCTACCCGCAGGTACTAAAGGGAATAGAGTACATTTTAGCGGGATTCCAGGATTCCCTTGGTGGACAGATCGGTCCAGAGAGCAATTTTCGTGACCTCTGGAGGGAAGAGGCCCTACGGTACCAAAAGTTGATGGCCCAGACATCCACCTGGGACATCGGGCAAAAAATGTCCCTAATCATCAACTACTATATTATACTGCTGATAAAGCCGTTTATCATTCTTTTGGAGCAGGATGCATATTCCCTGTTCCTGGCACTTCGTTACCTGTACCTTATCATACTGGAGCTTTTCGGGGGCGTGGCCCTTGCCCTTTATATCAACAAGGAAACAAGGACACACACCTATACTTGGTTGAAGCACATGCTATTTAATTATGCCATGTTGGGAGCCTTTGCAATGGCCAACGAGCTGGCCAACCTTATCATAGATTTTTACATCAACAGGAATTCGGTCTATTCATACAACATTTTGATAATAGCCTTTGGAGCGGTACTCAAATTGTTCCTGTTCAAACAGTCCTTTAACATTCTTAAATCAAACATTTTCTAACCAATGAAGTCGGAAAGCGAAACAGTGTACAATCAATTATCAAAAGCGAAACAACAGCAAAAATATATCTGGATATCCTCCATGCTTTTTGTAACGGTCGCCTTTATCGGGACGCTGGTGTTCCTTTACTACCAATCCAAGAATGTTGTGGTCATCAAGGAAAACGGCCAAAAGGTGTCGGCGGTGGTGGGCAATGAAAAGGAGACGTTCAAGGCCCTGGCCTCCGAACATTTGGACCGGGCCTTCAAGTATGCCAATTCGTTCGACCGCTTCACCTATAAAGACAACATGGCCAAAACGCTTTTCCATATGGATTCAAGGAGTGCGAATCGGTTGTTTTCAGAGTATGAAAACAGCGGTGCATTGGCCGACGTTCTTAGCAAGGGCACCATCTATGATGCTGAAATTTTGTCGGAGTCCATCCGTATAACTGGGGACAGGGAACCTTTTGAGTTTGTTTTCCAAGGGACCATCGATGTCAACGATGGTGGCCATGTAACCAAATATCTGGCCCAAGGTACGGGCGAGCTTATTTATTATACGCCCCATTATCCTGAAAATCCCACAGGATTTTTCATTACCAACTATACCCAAAAAACGAAGATATATGAGCAAAAATAAAATTAAGATACTCATACTTGCCGTCATTGGGGTTGTTTCAATCATAACGATCGTGGTTTCCATGGACGAAGGAGCCCCGAAGGACGAATTTCAGAACACTGTTCCCATTTCGTTGAAGGAGGATAATTTTTCCTATGATGATGTTACCAATGCTTACGACAAGGCCAAGAAAAACGGGGAATTTGAAAAGACCGAAACCCGGGACAGTAATGTTTATTCTGAGGAAAACGACCCCAAGGTGCTGGAGCTCCAGAGACAGATTGAACTATTGGAGGAAAAAAGGAACGGGACCGGGGGCAACGGGAATGTCCAGGGAAACAACGTTCAGGAAAACCGCCCTTTGACCGAGGCGGAAAAGGAGGCGATTTACCGATCCGAGCTTCTTAGGGCAAGGGAGGAGCGCCTGGCCAGATCTCAGGACTATTCAGCACCACCGAGCGAACCCGAGACCACGGGACCGGTCGAAAGCATGTTGGAGTTCCAAGCGGCCATCTATCGAGACCAGTTTATTCTTCCTGGGGACAGGGTAACGCTCATCCTTACACAGCCCGTAACCTACAAGGGAAACGTATTCAAAAAGAACACATTTATTTACGCCAATGCAAACATCCAAGGTTCACGGGTATTGCTCAATGTTACCAACATCGACCACGTTCCCATTGGGTTGGTGGCAAAGGATGTCCAGGACGGCAATATCGGGATGTACAGCGAAAGGGCCGGACAGTTGTGGAGGGAGTTCCAAGCGGATGCCCAGACCCAGGGCATCAATGACGTAACCGGGGAAATTTCCCAACAGACCAATGTGCCACTGGTAGGAACCGCGATCAGGGCGTTCGGAAATTTTTTTAGGAAGAAAAAGTATAAGGAGAAGGACAAGATCTTACTTGTGAACAACGACAAATTGATCTTGACCACACCATTAAACACGAGACTATGAGAAACAGCTACTTACTAATTTTTTTATTGGCAGGTTGCTTGGCAATGGCCCAAAACGATACCATCCAAGTTTCGACCAGTACGGCGGTCGTGATTTTTCCCACTGATATATCGGATCGGATATTGGGGGATGACATTACCTTTTTTATGTCGGAGCAGAACGACGGTGGCAGTGCTTTTTCCAGAAGGATCCTGAAACTTTATTACAATGAAAGCCCCAATGCGAAAAACCGTTATACCAATCTTACGGTAATCACGACAAACGGAAATTCCTACGAGTTTACCTTGGAGTATCAAAAAAAACCATCCAAAAAAACATGGTATATCAAGCCTGATCAGGCCGTTACCAACATACTTGGCACGCCCGTAAATTCCAATTACCAGAAAGAAACGGCCACGGCCGAAAGTGATATGCCAACCGGTTCCGGAACCAACGGAACTATCACGGATGATAAAATTCCGGAGGTCGAAGCGGCGACGGAAGAAACGATCAGTGAAGCCGCCAAACCTACCAAAGAGCTCTACGAGACCGATAAGGAAGAATATTACCGGTTAAGATCTTACTATATGCAATTCGACAAGGCCAAGCTGCCCCGTTTTTTTGCCCGTTCCGGCGATGTTTTCCTATGGTTGAAAGGGGTTTATTTCAATGAGGATGAAATCTATCTCCAGTTCAGACTGGAAAACCAGGAAAGCATCGATTTTGATCTGAATTTCCTGAAATTCAGTATCGCCACCTCCTATAAAAAGAGCAGTAGCAACCAAAAGACGGAAATCCTTCCTGCATTTCGCTATAAAGTTCCCAAGGAGGTCAAGGGAAACACTGAGAATCATTTTGTTGTGGTATTCAAAAAGTTTTCCCTGGACCGAAATAAAGTGTTGGTCGTCGATCTGGCCGAAGAAAACGGCAACAGGAACCTATCTTTAGAAATTGACCACAATCTTATCAATAACCCCTTCAAAATTTGAGCTTATGAGCAAGATGGCCTCTATGATAACAATATTGTTCCTATTGATCACCATTTGCGCAAAAGCGCAAATGAGGGGAAACCTGGCCTCTTCTGTCGGGGTTAGCGGTGGTTACGTGGAAGATGGTTTTGCGGCAATGGGAACGTTCAATTTCCACCCCAACCGTTTTCAATATTTTCAGATCAGTGTATTGGCGGCCTTTGCCAAGGACAAGGGCACGAACGACATACCCTACAATATTTTTACCATTCAGCCAGGCGTATATTACAGAGTGTATATATCGCCCAGACGCAAGAATTTCAGCGTTTTTCTTGGCGGGGGTGGGCTTTTTGGTTACGAGGTAATCAACAACGGTAGCAACGAACTGCCCAACGGGGCCATTATCAACGGAAAGAGCCAATTCATTTACGGCGCATATTTGGGCGGAGAGGCCGAGATTGCCCTTAGCAACGATTTTTCATTTTTGATAAAAGCAAACGAATACTATCATGTAAACTCAGATGTGGGCAACTTTTATCCCTATGCGGGGGTAGGGTTGCGCTACTTTTTATTTTAGAACACTAACTGGAACACTATGAAAAAAATTACCCCACTCCACATAGTTTCTCTATGCCTGTTTTGTCTTGTCCTTATCCTGGCTTGCAGCAAGGATTTCGATAGCATTGTTCAGGATTCTTTTGATTTCAGCTTTACCGAGGACCACGAAAACGATGGCTTTGTTTTTGAGGCCACCAAGACAGATTTTTCCCTGAAACCCGAGAAAGTGGTAACGACCGTCGCTTACTTCATGAAGTATAGTATAGAGAACGGTAAAGGATATTATTTGACTTCGGAGAATGACACCATACGCCAAAACGATACGATCTTTGTGGCGGATTTCGATATGTCCTTCAACTATATGCCCATTGACACGGGGGCCCATAAGGTCAAGGTCCTTGCCTGGGATTCCAACAAACTGGAAAAGGAACTGGAGCTGATCTACAATACCAGCTATGCAAGTTTCAGCTTCCTTCTCAACAAGGGCACAGACGATTTTATAATCAACAGCAAGAACCCCGTAAGCGCCACCCTTTTAAGGGACAAGGACACTGGGGACCCCACCAATGCCGGCAATCAGGAATTTGAGGTTTCCTACCAACTGGAAAACGGTACCGGCAAGCTCTATTTGGGCGATGATTCCTATGCCCCGGGGGATTCCTTTGTACTTCCCAAGGGAGTTACGGATTTCGGCTATCTGCCAGAGACGCTTGGCGAGCATAGATTGACGATGACGGCCAAGGCTCCAGATGGTGCCACCATCACAAGGGAGCTTGTCATGGTAGTCGGCAACCTGAACTTTACCTTTAGGGCCACAGCAGCCTCCACCCAGGTCGAGCTCGATACCAACATTGCCATCAATATCGCCCTCCAGACCCAGGACGAGGAAAGCGATGTAACCTATGACATCAGCCACTCCTTTTCCGTTGGCAGTGAGGGAGGCGGGACCGTCCGGGACCAGAACGGAGGGGTTATGGATGCCGGAACGTTCAGGCCCATTGAACCGGGCAATTACAATTTTACCTTTAAGGACGATGTTCTTGGCCAGCGCAAGATATACTTTGATGTGCGCGACAGCAACGGGCAGACGAAAAGGGACAGTGTTGAGATCGAGGTCGCAAACATCCCATTTACCTTTAGTGGAAACGCGGAGAGCAACCAGGTTTTCGTAAACCAAAGGACACAGCTCAACTTCAATATCAAATCCAATGGGAATACATCGAACATAGAGTATTTCCTTACCTATAACATTACCGAGGGAAACGGTAAAGTTAGGGGGGTAAACGGCGACAATATCCAGAACAATACGGACTATCAGGTCGGCCTTGGGAACTTCTCACTTTTCTATACCCCGGAAACCTTGGGAAGCCACAAGATCAGTTTTCTTATAACGGACAATTACGGCCAAGAAGTGGGGCCGGTGGAAATTGATCTGGAGGCGAAGCAACTGGAGCTGGACTTCAACGCTTCGGCCAATAGTAGTGAAGTGCTTGTGGGCCAACGGGGGGCCATATCCTTAAGCCTGATAGAGAAAGGAGAATACGATGGTGTTACCTATGAGCTCAATTATTTTATTACGGGCGGGGACGGCCAGCTCTACAATGGAAACTCACCCATTGCGCCAAGTCAGTATTTCACCGTAACGCCGGGTAGTTTCGCCTATGATTTTATAGGTCAGCAGGCTGGCACGTATGAGATTTCCTTTTTGCTCCGGGACAGCAACGGCCAGATTTTGGAGGAGCAGGTTACAGTTGTCGTGGGCAACAATGATTTTAGTATTACCATGACGCCCTCAAAGGCCACCGAGTTTTCTAACAACCCCGTTGGCATTATCGTTAACATCGATGAAGTTCCGGACGGGGCGAACGACACCTATTCGGCATTTTATTCATCGAGCCAAAACGGGTCAATGATGGTCAATGGAGTCTCATATGGACCAGGGGAAAATTTCCCATTGTCCCCAAGCTCGAACAACATTACCTATACCGGACTGGAGCCTGGCCAGCATAATATCGTGCTAAGCGTTGAATCAGGATCAGACGTTACACGTACTGCCAATACGACCATTACCTTTGACCAGGTGGACTTTACTTTTACGGGCGGATCACAGAGCTCCGATATTTCCGTTGGAGAAATCACTTCCCTGAACTTCAACATTTCGGAGAGTGTGGGGTCGTCCGACTATACCATGCGGTTCAGCATGAACGGCAACGCCATCATCAAGGATTCCAATGGAAACGTAGTGAGCCCGGGCAACATCTATAATGTGCCCAAGGGGAACTTCAACTGGAGCTTGGAGGGCACTGACGACGGTAATATAAGCATGACCTTTTATGCAAAGAACGACACAGGACTTGAAAAGTCGGTAAATATCTCCGTTGGTGTTGCGGCAAAAGACTATAATTTTACGGCTTCTGGATCCACCCAACAAGCGTACACCGAAGAGGAAATCGATGTCAACTTTAATATTTCCGAAATCGGGATCGGCGGGGACACCTACGAAATGTATTTCTCCGTAAGCGGCAACAATGGATCCTTCCTATATTCCGGCACAACTTATTCCGCAGGGGAGAGTTTTACCGTTCCGGTCGGTTCCTTTTCAGGTAAATACACAGGGACCACAGAGGGCAACCATAATATTACCTTTACGGTACGTTCCTCTTCCGATGTGGAAAAAACAGCCAACATTAATGTGAATTACGAGGTGTACGAGGAGCCGTTCACGCTCAATATCAGCCAGTCCTCCCAGGACAAGTACATCAATGACCCATTTGATATTACCGCTATCACAAATGCCACCTCTGGCCACGACCCAAGTGTTACCTATACAATGGTGTTCACCTTTACAGGGGCCAGTGCCGGGACCATGCGCTATAAGGGCATTTCATATAGTGAGGGGGAAACGATTCCCCTTGATTATGGCAGCGCACCGATGCAGTTCACTCCCGAGACGGACGAGAGCTTTGTGATCAATTTCTTGATAGAAAACTCCACTGGACAGTCCCAGACCGAGAGTGAATCTATACAAATGTTCAAAAGGCCGACCGTTTCCGCAAAAGGAGAGAAACACAACATCAGTTGCGGCGGGCTTAATGGATGCGATTATCAGGTAAGGATATACACTTGCTTCAGCGCCAATTGTTCCGAGGCATACAATGGTGCGAGTTTGGAACAGGTGGAAATCCGCATTTTCAATAGACAGGACAATCGCTGGGACACCAAAATATTAAATTACAATGATGCCAAGGGAAGCGGTGTGGACCGATATTTTGAAATGGAGACAGAACCCAGCGAGGGCAAACTAAAATATCTCGACCAAAACTATGAAGTTAGGGTAAGGGATTCCAATGGCCAATGGAGTGATTGGACATCTGGAAAAGTTGTAAGGGTTTAATCAAAAGTGGGGCAATGCCCCACTTTTTAACTTCGTTTGAACGTATATGTTATGACGACGTTTTGGTCATCCAGAAAATCATCTTGCTCGACTATGAGCCTATTTTGGGTAAACTCGATGATTGTCATATCATTTTTATTATCGAAATGAATGATTTCATTATTGATTAGTTCGTATTGATCATCTTCTACGTTAGCAAAAGCATCCACTTCTCCACAGCTCAAACCATTTTCATTAATAGTGAACAAATCTTTTCCTTCGTCAGCAGGACCGTCACTAAAAAAGGTAAGGTTGTCCTTTAGGCACTGGCGAATCTCATTGGTGTTGTACAGGTCGATGTTCACGGTCCCGTCCCCGTTGATGTCCACGGCGGTGTCCGATTCTATTGCCTCATATTCCCACTGGCCAAAGAGTGCTTCGTTCCTATCGCCCAACGATACCCCATCGTCATCATTACTGCACGATAACAGGCCCAAAACCATTCCAAATATCAGTAAGTGTTTTCCCATAATGTAAGATTTGTGTTAGGGGGGTAAAGATACAAAATCCAAGGGCACAAGCCGTTTGTTGTTAAGGGGTTTGCTATCTTTATCCTTTCATTGTCCCACAACAACGATGCCGAAACCGAAACACCATATTTTATGCGCCTTCTTACTTTTGGGGCTTTTTCCGGCACTCCAGTTATCGTTGTTGGCCCAGGCCAGTTCCCACAACAAAATGGGCGAAATGGTGGACAAATTCCTTTCCAAGTCCCAATCATACGACGATGTTGAAAGGCTCTTGGACATATTAGACAACGATATTCACTTATTTAGCGATAAGTTTCAGTTTGTGCCGTCCATTAATCCCCTAAATCCGGACCGATTGAAACGTTTCTCCAGTGAATTTGGCAAAAGGTTCCATCCCATCGATAAAAAGGAAAAAGCCCATTTTGGGGTTGATATTTCAGCCAAGGCAGGCACCCCGATTCATGCTGCCGCATCGGGAACCGTCAAGAGCGCCATTGAATCCAACAAGGGTTACGGCAACCAGGTCATCATAGAACACCGTTACGGCTTTAAATCACGTTATGCCCATATGTACCTATTTGTTGTCAAAAAAGGGCAGTCAGTCAAAAAAGGGGAAATCATCGGTTTTGTGGGAAGTACCGGAAAGAGCACTGCTGACCATATCCATTTTGAGATATGGAAAAATAACATTAGGATCGACCCCTACCCCTTTTGCTTTTTGGAATTTTAATACCTTTTGTGGCCTCTTTTTCTTTTGGCTCAAATCCATTTAATTGGTTTTGAGCGATTTTCGACAAACAACATCATATTTTAACGATCCACTTTTTTTAACAGGTAGGAAAAAGATTACCTTAATATCGTTTAATCTTTAATCCATTAGCCATGAAAAAACACTACTTCTTTAAAGAAAAATCCTCGATTCGACCTTTGGCCAAACTTTTGATCTCCATAACGGTTTTCATTATGTGTCAAAACAACGCCTTTTCACAGATCTGTGGTACGAGCAACATAACCGGCAGCACTTCCGTTATGTCAAAAACATCCGCACGGACAGCAAAGATCAACGGGGATGAGCCCATAGTCATCAATATGTATTTCAACATCCTTAATTCCGGCAGCACTTCGACCGTTACAGAGCAACAGTGCAAGGACGCCCTTGTGCTTTTGAACAACAGATACGCATCTTCCCATGTCGTGTTCAGGTACAATGGGTACCGGAACTACTACAACAACGCATCGGCGACCATCAATTCGGATACTGAATTCAACCAATTAAGGAACATCAACACCAACACCGCAAGCCTTCAGGTATTTTTTGTGGATGGGTTCAACATCAATGGCCAGACAGGTATCGTTGGGAAGGCCCAATTACCCGGCACGTTTATGGCACTTCGGAAAGACGCCAGGGACACTTTTGTCTTTGCCCATGAAATCGGGCACAATCTCAATCTTTACCACACTTTCCACGGACAGGCATGTGAGCCGGACCCCAATATTCCGGCAGAGTTGACAAATGGTACAAATTGTGCCACGGCAGGGGATTTGGTTTGCGATACCCCGGCTGACCCATGCATGAACCAGAACAATGTAAATGCGGCATGTGCCTATACCGGTGGTGGCGGTTTCAATCCGGATACCAGAAATTTTATGTCCTATACCACCTATGCTTGCGGGAACAGGTTTACCAACGGCCAAATTGATAGGCTAAGGGAGGCCCTGGTACTTAACAACTCACTCCAGACCATACAAGTTGCGGCAAGCCAATTGGCCAAGCCCCTTAAGATTACTTCCACTAGGGCCAACTATACACGTACACCCATTAGCGGCGGCTGTTATGAAATATCCTACCTTGAAACGGATAAATTGGAGTTCCAAAAGGGCTTCAACTATACCATAACGGTTATCCATCATCCACTTAACAATACTACCACCCACAACTATACATCAGCACAGACCCCTTTACTCAACATATCATCAAACTCCTATAATTACACATCCAAGATAACGACACATACGCCGAACCCAACATACAGCTCTTCGGGGAACGCGGGCTTTGTTTTTTATATAGACTGCCCCATCTATTTCCCGTTGATGTCCGCCAACACCACCCCCGTCCAGTCCGGGGAAGGGAGCAATATCCAACCTGGACTCTATCTGGTGCCCATACACGATGAAAAGAAAGAGGAAGTGATCGAGACCCCTAAAGTATTGATACAAAATGATTAACTTTATCTAAATTGAATCTAGCGCTATGAAAAACTTTAAGATGGTCGCTTTTTCCGTGCTGTTGACGCTGATCGGTTGTGATAGCGACGGACAGGACATTAACGATGATGGTACCGACCTACCGTTTTCCTCCACCAACCTCAAAGGGGATTGGGTCAAGAGCGCGGAGTTTGTCGGAGAACCAGGGGATACCCTTGGTAGCAAAACCCCGTCCGAGGACATCCTTTCTGCCCTGGATGCCTGCCAAAAGGACGATATTTTTCGCTTTGACGTTGGTTCCTCCGACCAAGGTAATCCCTATGTTTGGGGCATAGGCCAAATAGCGTGCGAGGGTCAGACCGCCGATGATTTTATCGAGATCGGGACATGGACGTTGGACAATTCGGGCAAACTGGACATATCCTACTCCGATGTAAGCGAGCCATATGTTGTCGTATCATTGACAAGCAAGCGATTGTTGATAAGAAAGTCCTCCGGAACAATGACCCCGGACGGCACCGTATTTCCATTTACCGAATATATCCGCAGGGATTAAGGGAACGGGTGTTTAAGTTAACATTTTAGGGAACGGCCATTTGGCCGTTCTTTTTTTGTCCCTACATTTGGAAATATTCCAAACCCTATATTTTGGCCGATTACTTTGCCCTTATAGACTGCAATAACTTTTATGCCTCATGTGAGCGTGTGTTTGACCCTTCGCTCAACGGGAAGCCCGTTGCCGTTCTGAGCAATAATGACGGCTGTGTTATCGCGCGGTCCAACGAGGTCAAGGCAATGGGTGTGCCCATGGGAGCCCCTTATTTCGAGTACAAGAAAATATTCAGGGAAAATAATGTCAGGGTATTTTCGTCCAATTTCGCACTCTATGGGGACATGAGCTCCAGGGTAATGAACATATTAGCCCGCTATTGTCCAGATATGGAAATCTATTCTATTGACGAGGCTTTTCTCCATTTCAAAGGATTCGATTGCTTTTTTGACCTTTCATCCTATGCCCAGGAGATCAGAACGTTTGTCTTAAGGGCGACGGGAATTCCCGTCAGTATTGGAATCGCCCCAAGCAAGGCACTTGCCAAGGCCGCCAATAGGGTGGCCAAGAAATTCCCTGAACGGACCGGGGGTGTCCATGTCATCGATACAGAAGAAAAAAGGGCCAAGGCGCTCAGATGGATTAAAGTCGAGGATGTTTGGGGAATCGGCCCCAGATACGGCAACATGCTCCGTTTACGGAACGTCAGGACGGCCCTTGATTTTTCCCTGCTTCCCGATGATTTCGTGAGGGACAGCATGACGGTTGTGGGCCTCAGACTAAAGCATGACCTGATGGGAAAACCCTCGATCCAGATGGAGGATATCAAACCCAAACAAGCCATAGCCTGTACCCGGAGCTTTGACAGGGACTATTTGGAATATTCCGATTTACGGGAGAGGGTCGCAACCTTTTCATGCGAGGTCGCCAAAAAACTCAGGGCACAGGGTTCCGACTGTAACCTGGTACAAGTATTCGTGCGTTCCAACCCGTTCAAGGTGCACTTGCCCCAATATGGCCGGTCCGTTTGCCTGAAACTCCCCTACCCGACCAATAGCAGCATCGAATTGACCAAATTCGCCCTAAAGGGCCTGTCGTCAATATTCAAAAAGGGCTACGCCTACAAAAAGGCGGGTGTCATTGTTATGGGCCTTACCCCATCCGAATCCAAGCAGTTGAACGTTTTCCACAACTCCGACCCGAGACATTCACCGCTCTGGAAGGCCATTGATCGGATCAATTTGCTTTCGGGGCACGATGTCGTTAAATTAGGGGGCCAAGATCTTAGGCGTAAATGGAAAATGAACCGCAATCTATTGTCCCCAAGATATACAAGCAAATTGGAAGAAATATTAAAGATAAATGTACACGACAAGGAAGAAATCGAGCGGGCTTGAGTTTTTGGTCCCGGGCATGGGAAATCCCTTGGGCCTGCCATATTTTGATGGCGGGATTTCGGCCGGGTTCCCATCCCCGGCGGACGACTTCAAGGAAGACCGCATTTCTCTGGACAGGGAATTGGTCAACGATCCGGAGGCAACCTTTTTCGCGCGTGTGAACGGCGATAGCATGCAGGGTGCAGGGATGGATGATGGGGACCTTTTGGTCATTGACAAAAGCATTGAAGCCTATGACGGCTGCATAGCGGTTTGCTTCGTTGATGGGGTAGTGACCTCATAGCTACGAAAAGTATCAATTCAGCTCATAAGCCCCATAAATACAAGGGTTGGTAATTTAGCATAATCCTTAAATTGTCAAAAAGTCAAAAATGGAAGACAATTTAAGCACAAACTGGTTTATAAGTTACGACGAAGCAGAACTACTTAAAAACAAGAGATACCCACATAAACTGGCATTTGCACTGCAGTTAAAGAATTATTCGGAAACCGGTGCCTTCATATCGAAAGAAAAGGACATAAGATCTGATTTGATCGATCATCTCTGTACCCAATTACATACGAATCCATCGATTTTGAAAGATTATAATTGGATGTCAAGTACGGCCAAAAGGCACCGTTCAGAGATTCTGATGTTCTTAAAAATTGGACGTCCAGGCGCAGTCGACCAACAAGAATTGAGATTTTTGATGTGCGACCAATTGTTCCCGACAGGCATCCAAAAGGAAGAGGCGAACGATCTTGCCAAAAAATGGTATTTCGAGAAAAGGTTAAAGTGTCCTCCGGAAAATGCCCTTTACAGAGAAATAGCGTCTGCCTTTGCCGACTTTGAAAATAAGCTGTTCACCCATGTTGCCTCACTTTTGGGAAGAGGAACGACTGAACTGTTCGACCGCTGCCTTAGAAGTGAACCACATGAAAATGGTTCGTTCACCTGGATTCGTTCCGACCCTGGCCGTACCAGTCTAGCTACCATTCTCAGCGAACTGGACAAATTGTCGTTTATCGAGGACTGCGGATTGCCCGCAAAAGAAATCGGCGGGATACATCCCAAGATTCGGGAAAGGCTTTACAAAAGGATAGCCTCCGAGTCGGCCTGGGAAATAAGGCGGCACCCACCATACATAAGGGATACCTTGATGTGCATCTTTCTTTATGTCAGAAGGCAGAAAATCATCGATGACCTTGTGGACCTGTTCATCCTCCTAGTGGGAAAGCTATCAAAGAAGGCGAAAAAGAAAGTGGAGACCGTATTGGTAAAGGAAATGAAACGGGTCTATGGCAAGACGACACTTTTGGCACGAATTGCTAAGGCATCATTGAAAGACCCTAAAGGCACCATCACCAAAGTAATATTTCCAATTGCCAGCAAAGCGAAACTCTCCGATATCGTCAAAGAGCACAAATATTCCGGAAAGGGTTTTAAAAATGAGATACACAACTTGGTGCGTTCCAGTTATTCCTCCCACTATCGGAGAATGGTGCCACAGATATTGGGCAGTCTGACCTTTAGGTCAAATAATGATTCACACGCGCCCATCTTGGATGCCATCGACTGGCTCATGGAGAACCCAGTACACAACTCAAAGTTTTCTCTTGCCGATGGTTCGGTTCCCACATCGGATATTATCAGGCCCAGTTTTATAAAACTTATCAAAGGGATGGGCAAAGGTGATATGGACCGAGTGGATTATGAAATAGCCGTCCTCGAAGCTTTGAGAAAACGACTTCGGTGCAAGGAGATATGGGTGGAAGGGGCGGATAAATACCGTAATCCCGATGAGGACGTTCCCATGGATTTCAATATTAACAGGAAATTCTACTATGACCGGTTGGGCGTTGAGAACGACCCGGCAGAGTTTACTAGCGGACTGAAGGAAGAAATGGAGACCGCATTGAGAATGTTGAACGAGAACCTGCCATCCAACAAATATGTAAGGTTAAGGCAGTCGGGAGTTAAGAATATCGTACTCTCTCCCTCGGATCCTCTCATGGATCCACCTAATATAAGTGCGCTCAAGGGAGAGGTCCAATCCAAATGGCCAATGACCTCCCTTTTGGATATACTTCGCGAGGCGGACAGTTGGTCCAGCTTTACAAAATCGTTCAAAAGTGTGAGGACTTCGGAACGGTTGTCGCCCGAACAGCTCAGGAAAAGGTTGCTTTTGGTGCTCTACGGCCTTGGAACCAATATGGGGCTCAATCGTCTGGCATCGGGCAACCAAGTCAGTTACAAGGAGCTCCGCCATGTCAAGAACGCCTATATCCATAAGGATTCCCTGCGTAGGGCGATCAGGGAAGTCGCCAATGGGACATTCTTGGTCAAGGACACCAAACTTTGGGGCGAGGCCACCACCTCATGTGCCTCGGATTCAAAGAAGTTTGGTTCTTGGGACCAGAACCTGATGACGGAATGGCACATAAGGTACGGGGGAAAAGGTGTAATGATCTATTGGCATGTCGACACCCGCTCAACCTGTATCTATTCCCAACTGAAGAAATGCTCCTCCTCTGAGGTGGCAAATATGATAGAGGGGGTGCTCAAGCACTGTACCGATATGAAGGTTGAAAAACAGTTTGTGGACACCCATGGCCAGAGCGAGGTCGCCTTTGCCTTTTGCAGGCTATTGGGGTTTGAGCTGATGCCAAGGTTGAAGAGCATCGCCTCACAGAAACTTTACCTTCCGGATATTTCCCTAAAGAAAGAGCTCAAAAACCTTTTGCCCATACTAAATAGGGGCATTAAATGGGAAATCATAGAAAGGCAATATGATGAAATGGTAAAATACACCGCCGCCCTGGAACAGGGAACGGCCGACCCCGAATCGATTTTGAAAAGGTTCACTAGGGGAAACGAAAGCCATCCGATCTACAGGGCCCTTCAGGAATTGGGGAAGGCCGTGAAAACGATATTCCTTTGCCGTTACTTGGCCGATGAAAATGTTCGGAGGGAAATACACGGGGGCCTGAACGTGATAGAGAATTGGAACTCTGCGAACGGTTTCATCTTTTTCGGAAAAAGTGGAGAGGTTTCATCGAACCGTTTGGAAGAGCAGGAACTGTCGGTACTGGCATTACATCTGCTCCAGAACTGCCTGGTCTATGTCAATACACTTATGATACAACGTGTGGTGGCCGAAAACGGATGGATGGAAAGATTTGACAAGGAAGATTATCGTGCATTGAGCCCATTGATACATGCCCATGTGAACCCCTATGGAAAGTTTGAGTTGGATATGGACAAAAACCTTGGACTTGCTGTATAGGTCGATTATCTCTGTGCCAAAAAAGGTTCGTTTTATGACACTACAACGGTCCCGGCTATGGCCCCGTGGCCAGCGCCAGACGTTTTTTAATACATTCAAGTTAGGAAAAAATGGCCAAGCGATAGGCATGGGCTATAGCCCTTGTGCCTGTTGCACAAGTTAATAAAAAAAGTGTTCGTTGATCATTGCTGCTCCAAGGATGGATCGTACCTTTAGGTATGCAGGGCAAGAAAGATTACCAAGAAAAGCTGTTCGCGAGC
>Ga0213833_1000372_pt1 | contig 50591 bp, 44 predicted proteins | sample SWATP21_FD_160575 | JGI IMG/M metagenome (GOLD analysis project Ga0213833, IMG submission 160575) | Coastal seawater microbial communities from Marineland, Florida, United States - SWA TP2 #1 | ecosystem: Environmental > Aquatic > Marine > Coastal | place: USA: Florida | collected 2016-08-14 | reverse complement strand
CTGCGAAGGCAGGACGGGTAGCGGGCGCGTGTCAGATGGGGGCAGCGGTGGGGAGGAGTAGTTGTCGCCGATGGGGAGGTTTAGTTGTCGCTGAGCATCCATCAACTCCTGGGCGGCGTTCAACATGTCGAGCTTGCGGGCTGCAGCTCGAACGACCCGAGAGTCCAGCGAGCGAGTGCGACGACTCGCCCTGCCATGGAACAGGTCCTCAGCAGGCCTTGCTCTCCGACGAGCTCTTCAGAAGACTCCACCTGGTCGAGCAGCCTGTCCAGGAGGTCGTCAGGAAGGTCGAACTGCTTCAATGCTGCTGGGTTTCTACGTTTCGGCATGGTCTCTCCGGTTTTTGGAGATCACCCGCCAGCCGTTGACCCGTCCACAAAGTTCTGAACACACCCCGCGGGACACGAGGACACGAGGACACGAGGACACGTGGACACGAGGGCACGAGGACACGAGGACACGAGGACACGAGGACACGAGGACACGAGGACACGAGGACTCGCGGACTCGCGGACTCGCGGACTCGCGGACTCGCGGACACGTGGACACGAGGACACGTGGACACGTGGACACGAGGACACGAGGACACGAGGACACGAGGACACGAGGGCACGAGGTCACGAGGTCGTTCTGCCTTCCGGGGGCCCCCTCCGCCCCTTCGGGGCACCTCCCCCTATGAGGGGGAGGACTTCGAGCGCCGTCACTGCTGGCGAGGGACACGTGGACACGAGGACACGCGGACACGAGGACTCGAGGACTCGAGGACTCGAGGACTCGAGGACACGAGGACACGAGGACACGAGGACACGAGGACACGAGGTCGTTCTGCCTTCCGGGGCCCGTGCTCGTTCTGCCTTCCGGGGGCCCCCTCCGCCCCTTCGGGGCACCTCCCCCTTTGAGGGGGAGGACTTCGAGCGCCGTCACTGCTGGCGAGGACACGAGGACACGAGGACACGAGGACACGCGGACACGCGGACACGCGGACACGCGGACACGAGGACACGAGGACACGAGCACACGTGGACACGCGGACACGCGGACACGCGGACACGCGGACACGCGGACACGCGGACACGTGGACACGCGGACACGCGGACACGTGGACACGAGCACACGAGGTCACGAGGACACGAGGTCACGAGGTCACGAGGACACGAGGTCACGAGGACACGAGGTCACGAGGTCACGAGGTCACGAGGTCACGAGGACACGAGCCCCCCCTCTCCAACCACTGCTCATCCGCTTGGTCTGTCAAGTCCCGATCTCGGCCATTTTGTGACCGGAACGGATTTGCACCACCCAACCAACTGGACCTACGTTCAGCCCATGGCCGTCGCCCTCGCCATCGCGCCCAACCCCAAGCCCACCCGGGCCCACGTGGTCGCCGCGCTCCGCCAACACCTCGCCGAGGTGGCCCCTCTCCGCCCTCTCCCGGTGGGGCTGCCCACGGGAATTCCCGCCCTCGAAGCCGCCACCGGAGGCTGGCCGTCTCCGGGAGTCGCCCTCATCCAGGGCCAGCCAGGCAGCGGTCGCTTCGCCCCCATCCTTCCGCTCCTCGCCCGCCTCACCCACGCCGGCCGCCGCGTCGCCATCGTCGACCCCGGCGGCATCGTGCACCCCCCTGGCCTTCGCGGTGTGCTCCTCGACCACGTCCTCCTCGTGCGGCCCGGCATCACCCGCGTGCTGTGGACCACCGAACAGCTCGCGCGCTGCGATGTCCTGCCCGTCACCGTGGTGGTCGACCCTCCCGGCTTCTCCCGCAGCGCCACCCGCATCCAGCGCGCCGCCGACGCCGGCCAGAACACCGTCATCGTGGTCTCCGAGGTCCACCAGCGGCGCCTGCCCGTCACCGTCCACCTGCGCACCGGACGCCCCGGCCACGTCCAGCTCCTGCGGGGCGGTCGTGGTCGTGCCACCGACCGCTGGCTGCCCCTGTCGACTCCCACCGACGGCACCGCCCTCGAACGACGCGCCTTTCCCTTCTGATCAAACCCACGAGAACCAACCCAAATGGGGTAGACTCCGCCAACTCGACGCTCGGCGACCGCCGTCTGGAGCCCCCATGCGTGCCACATCCCCCCACTCGTCCGCCCTCCTGCTGGCGTGCGTCCTCCCGCTGGTCGCCTGCAACGGCGGCGACGACAAGTCCGGCGGCGACTCCGCCACCACCGCCGACACCCCCGTCACCAAGGCCTCCTGCGACCCCACCGCCGCGTCTCTGTGCGGGCTGCCCTTCCCGTCCACCTTCTACATGAAGGAAGACGCCTCCACCGCCTCGGGCTGGCGCATCGACCTCGCCGACGACGCCCTGCCGGTCAACATCGACGGCTTCCAGCCCCTGCCCACCTACTGGAACGAGAAAGACGGCTGGGCCATCTCCACCCCGATGCTCGCCCACCTCCCCAACATCTCGGTCGACAACCTCCCGGGCCACGACGCCATCGGCGACTCCCTCGACGACAGCTCCCCCATCATCGTGGTCGACGTCGAGACCGGTGAGCGCGTGCCCATCTGGGCCGAAAAAGACGTCAGCCTCGTCGACAACGACCGCTCGCTCCTCATGATTCACCCCGCAGCCCCCTTCGACTACGGCCACCGCTACGTCGTGGGCATCCGCAACGTGGCCGACACCTCGGGCAGCGCCTTCACCCCCTCCCCCGCCATGGCCGCCCTGCTGGCTGGCGGCGAGACCGGCGACGCCACCACCGATGCCCAGCTCGAGCTCCGCCGCTCGGTCTACGAAGACGTCGTCTTCCCCACCCTCGAAGCACAGGGCTGGAGCCGCGACGAGATGGTGCTCGCCTGGGACTTCGTCACCATGTCGAAGGAAGGCATGACCGGCCGCGCCGTCACCATCCGCGACCAGACCCTCGACTGGATTCCCGCCGACGGCCCCGCCTACACCATCACCGAGGTCCAAGAGACCCCCAACGACCACACCGCCTACCGCATCAAGGGCGAGGTCACGGTCCCGCTCTTCACCCACGAAGACCTCCCCGGCACCCTCCTCACCCGCGATGAAAACGGCATGCCGTACATCAACGGCGAGACCACCGCCGACTTCACCGCCATCGTGCCCAACTCCGTGGTCGAGTCCGGCCAGCCCGCCGCCATCGTGCAGTACGGCCACGGGCTCCTCGGCGGTCAAGACGAAGTGCACGGCGGCTACCTCTCCGAGCTCGCCGACCGCTACGGCTGGATCATCTTCGCGATGGACTGGACCGGCATGAAGGCCCAGGACTCCGGCGCCATCTCGCTCATGCTGGTGCAGGACCTCGGCCAGTTCACCATCATCCCCGACCGCAGCCAACAGGGCTTCGCCGAGTTCCATGTGGGCCTGCAGCTGTTCAAGGGACCGCTCGTCCACGACGAACACTTCATGGTCACCGACCCCGACTCCGGTGAGTCCCTGCCCCTGCTCGACCCCTCCCGCACGTACTACTACGGCAACTCGCAGGGCGGCATCCTGGGTGGGGCGTACGCAGCCGTCTCCCCCGACATCGAACGCGCCGTGCTCGGCGTGGGCGGCGGTCCGTACCACCTGCTGCTCACCCGCTCGAAGGACTTCGACCCCTTCTTCACGCTCTTCGAGACGATGTACCCCGACCCCGCCCACGTGGGCTTCTGGCTCGCCATCATGCAGACGCTGTGGGACGAAGCCGAAGGCGCCGGCTACGCGGGCTTGCTCACACAGGACCCCGTCGACGGCACCACCGCCAAGACCGTCCTGCAGCAGGTGGCCATCGGCGACAACCAGGTCACCACCCTCGGCGCTCAGTTCACCGCCCGCGGCCACGGTGCCGTCACCATCGAAGGCGCCCCCCGCGAGATCTGGGGCATTGAAGCCGTCGAAGGCCCCACCACCGGCAGCGTGCTGGTCGAGTTCGAGTACGGCATCCCCGAGCCCTACACCAACACGCCCCCCACCGACCCCGACCCCCACGAGTGGCCCCGCCGCGAACAAGCCGGCTGGGAACAGATGGCGCACTTCTTCGAGACCGGCGAGATCGTGAACTACTGCGAAGGGATGTGCGGCGACCCCGAACGTGGCGCCAACTGACCACCTGAACGCCATGCGACCGCTCTCCATCCTCCTGCTCACGCTGGTCCTGCCGGCGTGTAGCGGCGCGCCCACCGAAGCACCCGCACCACAGCCTGTGGCCGAGCCACCACCGGAGCTCCCCACTCCGCTGCTCCCGGCCGCGTCCCCTGCACCGGCCGCGGTCCGCCTCCACACGCCCGGTCCGCAAGCGCTTCGTCTGCTCGACACCCTGGGGCCCCACACCCGCGTGTCCCTGCCCGAGCGCATCGGCTCCACCGGCGACACGCTTGCACTCGACACCTGGTCGAAAGATGCAGAGACGGGCCTCTGGACCCACCCCAGCCCCACCCGCTTCGACCACCAACAGTACCGCGCCACTCCGCCGGGAAGTGCACTCGTGTCTGCGGATGGCACACCGGTCCCCTACTTCCACTCGCTGGTCGACAAGCAGGCCTGCAGGAACACCGACACCTGCTGGGAGGTCCGCAAGGGCACGCTCTACTACACCGGTCCCGACGCACCGTCTGTGCAGCTCCAACACAGCCCCACCAAAGCCGACGACCTCCGCCGGTCCCCCGCGCGTTCTGGCCTGTCCTCCCACGCATTTGTCGACTGGACCGCCACCATCGCCGGCCTCACCCGCGAAGCCCTCCTGGTCCCCGCGGGTGGGTCGGTCCAGCTCACCGTCGACATTCCCGGCAACACGACTCTGCGCTTTGGCCTCGGTGCCCCCGCCCCCCGTCGAGCCGTCGGCGAAGACACCCCCACCGCCCGCATCCTTGTAGACGGAACCCCAGTCTGGACCGGCTCCACCACCACCGACGCTCCCTGGTCCGAACACACCGTCGACCTCTCTGCATATTCCAGCAGCACGGTCACCCTCAGCTTCGAGACCACCCCCGGCACCGACTCTGCATTGGGTCGCGCCGTCGCATTCGCCGAGCCGAGCATCGTGCCCACCGTCGACCCGACTGCACCGGTCCGCCGCGTGGTGGTCATCGGCATCGACACCCTGCGCCTCGACCACCTCGGCCTCCACGGTGGGCCGGCCGACCTCACCCCCGGCCTCGATGCCTGGGGCAAAGGCGCCATCCTCTTCGACAACGCCCGCGCCCCCGCCCCGCGCACGCGGCCGAGCTTCCGCAGCGCCCTCACCGGTCGCTGGCCTCTCGAAGCCATCCAGGCCAGTCCCCTCACCCGCCACTTTGCCGACGCCGGCTTCTCCACCGCCGGCATCGTCGCCAACGTGCACCTGCAGCCCCACCTGGGCTTCGCTGATGGTGCCGGCTGGTGGGACTACCACGACTCCGACGACGCCGAGCCCCAGGTCGACCGGGCCATCGCCTGGCTCGATGCCCACGCAGGCGAAGACAGCTTCCTGTTCCTGCACCTGATGGACCCCCACATCTTCTACCTGGCGCCCGAGCCCTTCCAAGACGCCTTCACCGCGGGCATGAAGCAAGCCGGCCTCCCCGACCGCTACAACCGCTGGACCCTGGGCGAAGCCGAACAGAAAGGCCGCCTCAAGCCGGTGCACAAGCGCTTCATCCAGGCCCGCTACAAGGGCGAGGTGCGGTACCTCGACCAACACCTGGCCCGCCTGCTCCACCACATCGACCAGCTACCCGGCGACACCGTGGTGGTGCTGCACTCCGACCACGGCGAGGAGTTCTGGGACCACGGCGACTTCGAGCACAACCACAGCCTCTACGACGAGCTGATGCGCACGATGCTGTGGATTCGCCCCCCCGGCGGCTGGAGCGGCGGCCCCACACGTGTCGACGTCCCCGTGTCTCTGGTCGACATCGTCCCGACTCTGCACAGCCTCTTCGGCCTGTCCCACACCGAAGCCCTCGACGGCACCAGCCTCGCCCCCTGGCTCGACCCCCACGACTCCGACGGCCAGGCCACTCTGCACACCCAGCTCACCGACCGCCCACTCCAGATGGGCCACATGATGTTCGCCCGCGAACAGTGGGGGGTGCTGCACAAGGGCTGGACCTACACCCTCGAGACCATGACCGGCGCCGAGTCGGCCCACCACCTCCCCACCGACCCCACCCAACAGAACAACCGAACGGCCGACGCCCCGCTCGACGACCTCCGAGCCGCCCTCTCTGCATCCACCGGCTGGCCTGTGGGCCCGGGCTGGCGCATCAAGGTCGAGGGCCTGAAGGTCCCGTTCTCCCTACACTTCGACACGCCGGTCCAAGCCGCCGGCGTCATCGACCCCGAAGCCGGCCGCACCCGCAGAGCCAACCTGGAGTGGGGGGAGGTGCCACCTGTGTTGCCCACCGATGTGGCTGCCGTGGAGCTGAGCGACGATGGGCACACGCTCTCCGTCGTGCCCGGTCCCAAGGCCGAGGGCACACTGTATGTGTTGGGCCCCGACGCCCAGACCACCGCCACCGTTCGCACCGACGGCATGCCCGACTACACGGTCACGCCCGGCTCGCGCATGCTAGGCAAGGGCACGGCACGCATTGCGGCAGGCCCCCTGTTGGTGCCCACCCAGACCGAAGCCTCGATGCTCGCCGAACAGGGCGACCCCAGGCTCTACGAAGCGCTGCGGGAGATGGGGTACATCGAGTAGGCACGGCCAGGCGGCCTGCAGCTACTCCGCAAAGTCTGGGAGGACAAAGAGGGCGCCGTCTTTCACGTAGTCCGACTGGTGGCGGTAGCTGGAGAAGACAAGGTCGCTGGCGCCGCTGCCGTCCACATCACCGATGACCATCCGGTCCGGGTTGGCCAACGAAGACCCCTGACCCACCACAAGCCAGTCTGCATCCTCCCGAAGGTCGACCGCCCCCGACAGGCGCGTTCCCCCTTCAATCACTGCGGCCAGCCCCCCCACACCGCGCGCGACCGTCGCAGAAGCGTCATACCCATCGCCCAACACAACGAGGTCGTCCACGCCGTCGCTGTTCACATCGCCCCGCACCGGGTTCAGGTCGTTTGTACGGTACGACGCAACATCAAAGGTGGCGTCTGCGTCTTCGACCACCGCCCGCCCCGACAAGCTGGTGGCCCCATAAATCAGCCAGGCCGTCGGGAAGGGCCCCGCCGTCCAGTGCCCTTCGTCGGAAGCCACGAGGAGGTCGTCGTAGCCATCACTGTCGACATCCCCCACAACCTGCACCAGCTCTCCGAGGCCATCGACGTCGCCAGGCTGGTCCGAGCCCAACATCCAGTCGTAGCCGAGCGGAATCCCACCCGCCGAAGCGCCCGCTTCCACGACTCCGAGCCACACATACACCTGCCCCACGTCGGTGCCGTCGCGGTTGTCGGTCCGATGGCCCCATGCAGCGTCGCCCAGCCCATCGCCGTCGAGGTCGCCAAACGACAGCCCATCCCCGTAGTCATAGCGAGCACCATGGGTGGAGGCTTCCTCCAACCTTGCGGCAGCATGGTCGAGGAAGTCCGTTTGCATCACGCCAACCGAAGCGCTCCCCATCAACAGCCACACGCCATCGTAGCCGGTGCCAGAGTCGGCCCCATACACCCAGAGGTCGTCGTACCCATCGAAGTCAAGGTCACCCGCCGGCCCCACACCGGTGATCGAGAACCCAACCGAAGACTCGAAGAACAGCGACGCATCCCCCGAGGAAAGCAGCCCGGAAGAGGTGGTGGTGCCGGCCAGTGACGGCCCCCCGGGAATCCATGTGAAGTCGGTCGCGGAGAAGGTGCTCTGCTCGGGGAGGGCCAGGTCGTCGTAGCCATCGCCATTCCAGTCCCCCACAATCCGAGTGCCCTCGGCAGATGCGCTGGTGATGGTCAGCGAAGGGGTGGTCCAGTCAGACGCCCACGAGGTGGCGCCGTACAACAGATACGCCGAGGTGGATGAGAGGCCACGTCCGTCCGCCAACACCATCACATCGACCAGCCCATCACCGTCGACATCGCCACCATCCATGATCCAGCGGCCAAGCTCGCTGTCGGCCACGCCCTCCACAGGCTTCACGGGAGACGACCCGTTCCACTCCAACACATGGACGGTGGGCGTGCTGCAGTCATCGACAACACCGTCGCAGTCGTCGTCGACACCATTGTCACACACCTCGGAGGTGTCGGGGCGCACCGAGCTGTCGCCGTCGTCGCAGTCGTCGGTCAGGAGCGCGTACCCAGACGGGACGTCACATCCCAAGCGCGAGGTCCCGGATGGGTCTCCGTAGCCATCGCCGTCGCCATCGGGCCAAACGAGCACGGCATCCCCGTCGAGGAGCCCCGGGTCGTCGGTGTCGGCCAGTCCGTTGCAGTCGTCGTCGAGCCCGTTGCACACCTCGGCCTCGCCCGGGTTGATGTCGCTGTCGGTCTCATCGCAGTCGCCGTCCACCAACACGTACTGGGAGAATGAGGGGGCGCGACAGGCGGTCACCAGGCCGGAGGTCTCGCCATACCCATCCCCATCGGTGTCCGGGTACCAGTCGGAGAACAGGGAGGGGTCGGTGTCGGGGTCTTCGTAGCCGTCAATGCCGTCACAGTCGGCATCGATGCCGTTGCAGCTCTCTGATGCCCCCGGATGTACGGCGGCATTGAAGTCGATGCAGTCGTGCCCGCCGTCGAGGTGGTCGACGTAGCCGGACGGCACCTCGCACCCGACATGCGTCCGGGAAGCGTCTCCAAAGCCATCTCCGTCACCGTCGCGGTAGGACACGATGAGCTCATCCTCGGGCAGCGAGTCATCGTAGACGTCTGTGCGACGGTCGCAGTCGTCGTCGATGCCATTGCACACCTCCACCGCGTCCTCGTGCACCTCGGGGTTGGTGTCGTCGCAGTCCGAGTTCTGGAGGCTGTAGCCCTCGACCAGCCCGCAGAAGACCCGCTCGGTGGCCTCCGCACTACCAAAGCCATCCCCGTCGGCATCCCGCCACTGCGACCGCTCGAGGTAGGCATCGGCGTTCGCGTCATCGCAGTCGACCCCGTAGCGGGTCCAGCCCTCGGGCGGTTCTCCACAGCCGGGCACCTCGGTCGCGGGGTCGCCCGCCCCATCGCCGTCGGCGTCTTGGTAGAAGAGGTCGAGGTCGGGGCCTTCCAGGAGAAGGTCGGGGTCGGCGGCGTCGACCAGCCCATCGCAGTCATCGTCGCGCTCGTTGCAGGCCTCCGGCGCACCGGGAAAGACGGCGGATCTGTGGTCGTCGCAGTCCCCGGCTCGACGGGCGAGCCCCAGAGACTCTGCGACCTCCAGACACACCAGGCCCCCGGGACCGGTGCCAAAGCCGTCGCCGTCGACATCCGAAAAGCCCTCCACAAGCTGGCAACCCTCGCCTTCAACCTCCACGTAGACGAGCTTCTCGACGACGTCGGGCTGACAGGCCACGCCGAAGGCGAGCGTGGACAAGACGACAGCGAGATGAACCGATGCGGGTGGGTGGTTGTCCGCGGCCATCCAGAACTCCAGGTGAGATGCACACATACAGCGAGTCAATCACCTACTCACTTCTACGCACGACGACCACCAGGGCGGTTCCCGGCACGGCGCGCCCCCTCCCCCGCCACACGACGACCGTGGGCCTACCCCACCATCCAGGCTACGACCCGGCCATGTCGAACCCCATCCCCAAGCCCCGCATCGACCGCGGGGGCGCCGAGTTCATCAGCCACGGCAACCGCTGGACCCGCTGGCTCGACGTCTACCACGAGCTGCTCCGCCGACCGTGGAGCTTCACCATCACCGTGCTGTTCGCCGGCTGGGTGTTCACCAACGCCCTGTTTGCCGCGCTGTACCTCATCGGCGGCGACTGCATCTCGGCCGAAGACCCCCAGAGCTTCTTCCAGGCCTTCACCTTCAGCGTCCAGACCATCAGCTCCATCGGCTACGGCGCGATGCACCCCACCACCGACTGGGCGCGGCTGCTCGCCAACCTGGAAGCCTTCGTGGGGATGGTGATGATGGCCGTGGGCACCGGCCTCATGTTCGCCAAGTTCAGCCGCCCCACCGCGCGCATCGACTTCAGCGAGCACGGCCTGGTGCACCTGCGCGAAGGTGTACCGCACCTGGTGTTCCGCGTGGCCAACCGAAGGGGGAACCGCATCGTGGGCGCCAAGATGCACCTGGCCACCTTCGTGGACGAAGTGACGTCGGAAGGCCACCAGATGCGCCGCCTGCACGACCTCCCGCTGGTGCGCGAGCACACCCCCACGTTCGCGATGTCGATGACGCTCATGCACCGCATCGATGAACACAGCATCTTCGCCGGCCTGACCGAGCCCGAGATGCGGGACCGCATCGTGTCGATGGTGCTGACCATCCATGGGTTGGACGAGACGTTCAACCAGACGGTGCACGCCCAATACTTCTATGGTCCCGAACACATCATGTGGGACCACCGCTTTGTCGACATGGTGCAGACCGCCCACCAAGGCGCCGTGACGGTCAACCACCACCTGCTGAGCGACATCGAGCCGATGCCGCCCGCATTGACGGTGGCATCGGCTCGTGCAGAGACGGTGTAGAGACGGTCAGTCGTTGCGGCGGCGGGCCATCGCACCCACCAGGCCCATCAGCAGAGCCACGCCACCAGCGGACCCCCCGGCTGCCGAGCATGCCGTGGCCTTTCCGGGAGACTCACTGCCGCCTTCGCTGTCGACGTCGTCGGTGTTGTCGTCGGACTCGCCGTCGCCTTCACCGTCGGTGGAGCCGGTGTCGTCGTCTTCGGGCTCGGGCTCGGGCTCGGGCTCGGGCTCTTCGCCGATGTAGCTGATGAGCCAGTCGAGCTCGGTGTCGATGCGGGCGACACCGGCGGCGGCGTAGGGGTCGTCGCAGAGCACCTCGCGGCTGCCGTCGACCATGAAGCCAAACGAGTTGACGGCCACGAGCTCGAGCTCGCCGGTCTCTTCGTCGGGGCGGAGCGCTGCACCACCGGAGTCGCCGGAGCAGATGTTGGCGCCGCCGTCGTTGTCCCAGGTGTAGATGATGTTGGAGTCGTAGTCCCAGATGGGGACGTCGACCGTGCGCTTCACGCCGGAGCCCGAGCCGCGGTCGGAGCTGATGCCCCAGCCCACATAGGTGATGTCGGTGCGGATCCAGCGGCCGGAGACGGAGTCTTCGTTGAGCGGAATCTTGGGGACGTCGGGGAGGCCGTCGCCGGAGAGCTCGACCACACCGATGTCGTGGGTGTAGGAGCGGTACTCGGGGTGCTCGATCATCCGCTCGACGTAGGCGTAGTCGTCGATGCCGGACGACGAGGTGACGCTGGTGCCCACGACGAACACGATGTCGAAGCCGTAGGCGATGATTTCGTCGGCGCCTTCCACACAGTGGGCGGCCGTGATGACCCACTTGTCGCGGACCAGGGTGCCCGAGCAGAAGGGGTAGAGCCCGTAGCGGTCGTGCACGCCGGCGAGCTGGCCCACGGCCTCGAAGTCGGACGTGGGGGAGCCCCCGATGATGGCGTCGTCGGCCGAGGCAGGTGCGGTGGCCAAGGCGGCGACGATGAGGGTGGCGAACATGGACTCTCCTGAGAGCTACGCTTGCCCGGACCATGCCCCGGGCGCCGGGAATCGATCAGAAAAAATCGAAAAATCTCGCTGTGGTACCTTCACAACCGCGGAGGCTGGATGGTGGCCCGACGACTCAGCGCGACTCTCCTCTTCGCAGCAGCCGTGGGTGTGGGCTGCGACGGAAGCACCACCCCCGTTCGCGCCGCGCCGGCCGCCCCACACAGCCTCCGCGCACCGCCACCCGCCACCCCCGGGGGCAGCACCATCACGGGCAGTGTGGTGTCGTTCGAAGACGGCTCGGTCTTTGAAGATGCCCTGTGCGTGGCCCTGGTCGACCCCGAGCCTCGGGCGTTTGGCGGCACGGCCGACACCATCGCCACCACCACCACGAGCGCCGGAACCTTCTCCTTCGCCGACCTTCCCCTCCCCCACACCGTGGGCTGGGTGGTGGTGGTGGATGCCTGCGGCGACACCGACACCTGGATTCCCACGGGCACCATCCTCCCGGGCGAAGCGGTGAGCGGACGCGGTCCTTCCGACACCATCGCGGTGGAGGCCTGGCTCGTGCGGCGGACCACCCGTGACGACATCGACGCGGGCCTCGAAGCATCGGGCAGCGCGAGCGTCATCGGCGAAGACGGCGGGATGATGGGCCACTCGCTCGCCGAAGACGGCAGCCCCCACCATGAGTCGTGGGTGCGCGGACCGAACGCCACCCAGCTGTGGTACGCCCGGGCTTCGGGCGCGTGGGCGCTGTACGAAAACACCGACCAGGCGGCCGGTGCCCTGTGGGTGGCCCCCGACGCCGAGGACATCTACGGCGTGTGGGTGACCCGTGTGGGCGGCGGCCAGTTCGAGCCGTTGATGGCTGGGGGCCTGCCCGGCGTGCTGCTGGTGTGGGACTTTGTGAGCTGGACACCGCGGTCGTTGGAAGCGCTGTAGAGGTCAGTCGCCCGGGAAGTTGAAGGCGTCGAGCGAGAGGTCGGTGAAGCAGTCGTCGGCGGCCAAGGCCAGCTCCCGACAGGCCTTGTGGGCGGCTGCGTGCTTGCGTCGGCCCGCGAGGAGGTCGTCGACCATCGAGCAGATGGTGTCGAAGCAGGACAGGTGGCCCGAGAAGCGTCGGAAGCCGTAGTCCACCGCCTGTTCGGTGTGGATGACGAACTGCCAGTCGCTGGCCTGGAGGAGCAGCAGCTCGCGGGCGGCCAGGGCGAGCATGGCCTCGGCACGCTTGCGGTTGGAGCGCTGCTGGACACGCCACAGCAGGCCGAAGAAGCGGTCTTCGGCGCGGTGGAGGGCTTCCCAGGTCCAGCGGGTCTGGTCGTTGAGCCACACGCGGTGGTCGTTGCCTTCGCCCCAGGAGCCCTCGGGCAGCCAGACCACCTCTTGCGGGGGGTGGGTCTTCAGGCGGTCGGCGGCGGTCTGGAGGCGGACGGCGGGGTCGTGGTGCAAGGCGAGGACGGCTTCGCGGAGGAATTCGGGGCCCTCGTGCCACCAGTGGCCGAACAGCTCGCCGTCGAAGGTGGCGGTGACACAGCCGTCGCGGCCGGTGCGCTCGTTCCAGTCGACGAGGCGCTCTCGGACGACGTTGGCGAAGTGCTGGGCCTGCGAAAACACCACTGCGGGGACGTCTTCGGGGGCGTAGGGCTGCTTTTCGCCGAGGTCGAGGGCGCGGTCGGTGACCCGCCAGTAGCGCAGGCCGTCGCCGTCTTTGCGCTTGTGGAACTCGAGGTAGCGGGGGTCGCCGGGGTAGCCGACGTCGGCCGACCACACCTGCTCGCTCACTGCGGGGTGCCGGGCGAAGGCGACGACGCTGGACGGACCACCGTGGGTGCCGACCCGGTGGGGCTCCATGACGTCGCGCCATCCCACGCGGGGCTGGCGGTCGGCTTCGTCCCAGCCCACCTTGTCGAACGACCCATCCGGGACCTGCCGGCCTTCGCTGCGGGCGCCGGCGGCCATCGCCGAAGAGATGAAGAAGTGCGTGACGCCGTGGGCTTCGAGGATGCGGTCGACGCCCATGCGGGTGCGGGTGGGGCCGCCGAGCACGGGTTGGGTCCAGGGGCCCGACGGGCGGAAGGCACACTCGGGGAGCCAGATGCCGGTGGGCCGGAAGCCCAGGTGGCGCTCGGAGGTGGCGAGGCCCGCTTCGAGCTGGGCGCGGATGCAGCGGTCGTGCTTGAGGAGGGGGGCGTAGCCGTGGGTGGCGAAGCTGGAGAGCAGCTCGATGCGGCCCGCGCGGGCGTGCTCGGCGAAGGCGCCGACGATGTTGCCGTCGATGCGGTGGTTGAGCGCGGTGAGGGTGGCGAAGCGCTCGGCCCAGTGGTGCGCCCGATGGGCCAGAGAGGGGTCGCGGGCGTCGTGCTCGGCTCGGCGGGCGCGGTCGGCCAGGTACTCGGCCACCCCGGACCGGAATGTGGGGTGCGCCAGCTGCTCGAGGAGGACCGGTGTGAGGCCGAGCGAAAAGGCGTTGGTGACGCCGGCCCGTTCCAGGTCGTCGAGCACGGACAGCATGGGAAGGTAGACGCCGACGGCGGCCTCGAAGAGCCAGTGCTCTCCATGGGGCCAGCGACCATGGTGGAGGACCCACGGCATGTGGCCGTGGAGGGCGAGCACGAAGCTGCCGGAAGGACGAGCGTTCACCGTTTGTGGATCTCCAGCACCATCGAGGCCTCGCGGGTTTCTTCACCCCAGAGCTCGAGCGGCCAGGACAGCACGGCCACGGTGCCCTGGTGGACGCCCACGTGGCCGGTGCGTCGTCGGACAGGTGCGGTGAGAGGGAAGTGGTCGACCCGCACCGGGTGCTCGGGACGAGCGCGGACGAGCAGGCCGAGATCGCCGTAGCGGAGGGCAAAGTCGGCGACGCCTTCGGCAGAGCCGGTGGCGTCTTGGGCACGGGGCAAGGCGCCGGGGACGTGGAGGGTGCGGTCGGGGCTCAGCTGACCGTCGACGTTGAGCGGCAGCACGACCGCCATGCGGGTGCGGACGGTCTCGCGGGAGCGGTTCACGGCGGTCCAGCGCACGGTGACGGTGGGGGCATCGCCGCCAAAGCGGATGCGCTTGGTGACCTGGACCATCCCCGGGGTGCCAGACGGGCGCCGGACGGTGCCTTCCCGCACCAGGAGCAGCTCGACGTCGGCGCCATCGACCTCGGCCCGCTCCACGCGCCAGTCGCCATCGGCGAAGTCGCCCAGCTCGGGGGCCATCCCGCGTGCCAGAGCATCGGTGGTGATGCGGGGCCGGAGGAGGAGGTCTTGGAACAGGGCCAGCGGCCGGGTGCGCTCGGGAAGGCCGTAGACATCGGTGTGGATGGGCGCCTGCGGGACCGGTGAGCGGGGCCCGCGTCTCTGCGGCACGGCGTGGGTGAGCGACTCGACCGGGGCGAGGTCGGGGAGGAGGGCGGGGCCGGGGTCGGTGGGGGGGGCTGTGCTGGCGTCGGTGGGTTCGTCGGGGTCGTCGGGGCCGGGGTCGTCGACCAGACAAGGGAGGGTCTGGTCGACGAAGCGGTCGCCCCAAGGCCGGGGAGCCGGGGTGAGCACATTGACCAGGTTGCCCACGCCACGCACACTCAGCTCGACAATCGCGCCACCGACGGGGTCGACCGCCGCCACGAAATGTGCGGTGCGCAGGTGAACGGGCCCGCCATCTTCGGGGGTGTCGACCTCGGGCCCCTTCTTCGCCCGGACCTTCCACAGCACATCTTCGGCTTCGGTGAGGGCAGCCCAAGCGGTGTGGCGCGTGAGGGGCTCGCCCACGCAGCCCCCATCGCCATCCCACAATGCGGCAGACGAGGTGCCCTGGTGGAGGGCGCGGGTGGCCTTGACCACGGCAGGCTGGAGCTTTTTGTCGCGCATCGCCCGCCGACGCAGCCCAGCGAGCGCAGCCGACACCCGCGCGGCACGGTCGACCAGGCGCCCCGAAGCAGGCCAGGCCAGGAAGGCGGCATCGAGCGGCGGCCCGGTGATGCCAGGGACCTGCGCTTCGAGGACGAGGTCGCGGCGCTCGGCCAGAGAGTTGGCGGTGTTGAGCAGGCGGCGGCCTGGCCCTTCCGCGAGCGCCCCCACACCCACGTGCATCGGGGTGGAGGCCGGCGGATGGACGGTTCCCATGGCGGGCGCCCGCTCGAGCAGGAGCCCGGGCGCCACCGTGCGCAGCCACCCACCCTGCCGCGCGAGGCCGTCGAGGAGGCGGGTGAGGTATTGACCGGCGGTGTCCTGCCCCCAGCGCGACAGGCGGCCCATCGGGAGGACGAGCACCTGGGCCAGGCAGCCTTGTTCGGCGTGGGTGCGGAGCTGGCCGAGAACCTCGGCGGGGCCGGCATGGGGGATGCGGTGGACGAGGTCGGCGTCGAAGGGCAGCACAGCGGTGCGGTGGCTCTCCGACCGGACCTTCATCCACGACCGAATGGGAGCCGCGCCGCCGCCGGCGATGAGCGCGCGACGGTCGCAGAGGGTGTAGCGGAGGCCCACGCGTCCCAGGAACCGGGGCCAGGACGGGTGCCACGCCAGCCCCACCGGCCATGCGCCGCGCACCGGAACCGAAAAGGTGCGCTCCAGGTTGGTGCGGTGCTGCTTGAGCTGGCCCACGGCGTCGCGCTCGAGGCCAAGCCACGGGACGCCGCCTCGGACGGGTGAACACAGGAACGTGATGCGCTTCTTCTTGGCGAGCGCCTGCAGCTGCGGGACCAGCTGGGCACCGTGTTCGGAGATGTGGTCGAGGAAGGTCTGGCTCAGGTGGAGCGCGAGCCGGACACCGGGGCGCGCCTCCATCGCCGCGAGCAGCGGGGCCAGCACATGAAGGCGGTCGGACGTGAGGTCGTCGACCGGCGCCCCCGGGGCGTGTGTGTCACTCACGACGATGGCGAGGTGGAGGGTCATCCGTGCGCTCGATCCAGGACACAATCGCGACCGGTGGGGACCGCGTGGAGCACCGTCATAGCCCATCGGGGCTGAATTCGGGGCGAATGGCAGGTCACTGGAGTCCTACAGGTCGGCCCAGACGGGACGGGCCAGATCCGCGGGCGGCTCCTGACCGAGCGCCCGCCACCCCGCAGCGAGGTGCTTGTTGAACAGGCGGTCGAAGAGGTCGCGCATCTCGGTGTGGTGCTCGGGGCCGTACCACCAGAACCAGTCGCTGCCCTCGGCCGCCCGAAGGTGGGGCCAGACCGCATCGGGACAGCCGGCTGCGTCCCAGGCTGCACGGAGCCGGGCCAGCCGACGCCAGCCCGCGCGGTCCATGGGGTCGCCGGCCCAGATGCCGAGGTCGGCGTTGATCCAGGAGCCGGTGTGGAGGTGGTGGATGGTGCCGCGGGGCATGTCGGCGAGGGCATCGCCCACACTGCACACCCGCCCGGAGCCGAAGAGGCTGGAGAGGAAGGCCTCGCCGGCATCAGGGTACGACTCCCAGGGGTTCTCACCATCGAGGATGACCGGTACCACGCCGTTCTTGCCCGTGTGGGCCAGGAGGTCGGCGGCGGCGGCGTGGCCGTCCCAGGTGGCGTAGTGGAAGCCGATGCGGTCGGACAGCCCCCGGTCGCGGAAGACGATGTGCAGGCCGGCGTCTTCCACCCACCAGGCGCGCCGGACGGTGGGGTCGTGGTCGCGGCTCGAGCGGTGCAGCACGCCTTCATCGGTGGTGAGCCAGCGCACACCGGCCTCGGCACAGATGCGCGCCACTTCCGGTCCGACCGACCCCTCCGACGGCCACATGCCATCGGGACGGCGCCCCAGCACGGCCTCCACGCGGTCGAGGCCCTCCACCACCTGTCGGCGGGCGTCGTCGGGCCAGGCAAACGAGACGGAGCCGGCGGGGACGTGGGGCAGGCTGCGGCGGCTGTGCTCGAAGTCGACCAGCAGCGGCAGGATGGGGTGGTTGTAGGGAGAACAGGAGATCTCCGGGGCGTCGCGCCACAGCGGCAGCACCCGCGCCACGAGCTCACGCTGCTTGTCGAGCATCGCAACGACCTGGGCGTGCGTGTAGCCGCGGTCCTGGGCGTACAGGCCTGCGATGAAGGGGTCGCGCCGGGCCACCACCCCCATCCACGCGAGGTTGCTCCACATCTGGAGGTCGCGGAGGTCTTGGGGGTCGGTGAGGGTGTCTCGGCGGGCTTCCAGGTCGCGATAGCGCGGAGACACACGGCGCATGGCGGGGTGGCCGTGGAAGAAGCGCTTGCGCAAGATGGCCTGCTGTTCGTCGTTCAGGCGCTCGGCAGGCAGGCGGGTGAGGTCTTCCCAGGCATCGGTGCCGCCGTTCACGTAGGTCTCGAGCTGATCGAGCAGCGACGGCACCACGTTGAGCGTGAAGCGCGCGTTGTGTTCGGCCGCGAGCACGGGCACATCGAGGTAGCCGCGGGTGGCGTGCAGGCGCACCCAGGGCATGATGGGGCGGCCATCGGTGGGATCGATGTAGTCGGGCTGGTGCATGTGCAGCAGGAGTGCGACGCGCGCGGCCACGTGACCTCCAAGCGGGTGGTGGAGCCGGGGCCGAGCAGTCTACCGGTTGAGCAGCCACGAGCCGTCCAGAGCGGTCCGCCAAGAGATACGATCCCGCCCTCGCCGTTGCCGAACGGCGCACGAGCCGCCAGGACCCAGATGCACAGCCTCGCCGACCAATTCTGTCCGAACATCCACGACGCGCCGATTACCGCGGCCGCCTACGACATCACCAGCGGAACCATCGCCACAGCCGATGCCGCCGGAACGGTCGCGGTGCAGCGGCCCGGCGAGGCCGCCCCCGGGCTCGTGTTCAACGTCGATGCGCCGGTGCAGGGGGCGCTCACGCTCGTGCGCGGGGGCTCGATGGTGGCGGTGGGCGACGACAACGGCACGGTGGCCATCTACTCCACCGAGTCGGGCGAAGAGTGGTTCAAGGAAGCACGAGAAGGGGCACGCGGTCGGGTTCGGGCGATGCGCGGGCTGGCCATGTCGCCCGAAGGTGCGCGCCTGGCGGCCATCGCAAAAGACGGCCACCTGCGCGTGTGGGACCTCTCCTCCGGCGAGCGGGCGGGTCAGTGGAGCGGCTTCTCCGGTGCATCGGTGGAGTTCGGCCCCCGCGGCACCCGCCTGCTGTCGATGGACAACAAGGGCCAGCCGCGCATCATGGACCTCATGCGCATCGAGTCGCTGCCCACCGAGCGCCTCGCCACGCCCGCGCAGCACGCCCGCTTCACCATCGACGGCACCATGATCGTGGCCGCCGGCCCGGCCGGTCTGTCGCTCATCCGCCTGGTCGACGGCCGCCTCATCAACAGCTTCGCCATCCAGGGCGGCTCGGGCATCCTCAACATCCTGCTGTCACCCGACGGCACCCGCGTGGGCGTCGTCACCCAGCGCAGCGTGCACTACTTCTCTCTGCCCGACTTCCAGCCGCTCCAGCCCAGCCTCCGCCACAACGCACCCAACCCCACCGGCGCGGGACTGTGGCTGCCCCAGATGGTCAAGGTGGCCGGCGACGACGGCATGATGCACTCGGGAGGCTCGGGCGCGGCAGGTGCTGTGCAGCAGGTCACGGGGTACGGCAACATCCGACTGGCGGCACACGCCGACCGGGTGGCGGTGTGGCAGAACAACGGCCGGGTGGGCGCGATTCGGTCCCCCGGCGCCCTCCGCGACCTCCTGGTCGACCGCGATGGCCAGCTCGCCTGCCTGATTCCCAAGCGGGGCCCGGTGTCGGTGGTGGAGCTGTCGTCGGGGGAGGAGATGTTCAACGCCGGCGCACCCAGCGAAGGCGCGCGGGATGTGGCGCTCGGCGGCACGGTCCTCGCGGTGCACATGCGCGGTGGTGGCGTGCGCTGGTGGAACCTGGCCTACGGAAAGGGCTTCGAGCTCGAGTGGCCACGGGCCGTAGCCCTGTCGGGAAGCGGCGCCTGGATGGGAGTGGTCACGCCGAGGGGCGCCGTGCGGGTGCTCGACCCCGACACCGGTCGCGACCTCATGCGGCCACCTCTGCCCACCGCCGACGTCCCCATCACGCAGATGTCGTTCATCCCCAAGAAGCCCGAGCTGCTCACGGTCGACGAAGACGGCGTGCTCACCCACTACGACCTCGCCAACTCGGCCGCCGGCGGTCCATCGGCCGAAGGACAAGACCTCCTCGACTTCAACGGCACGGTCGACCGGGTGTGGGGGATTGCCGGCGGCAAGCTCGCGGCCGTCCGCCTGCCGGAACAAGACCGCAGCTGCATCATCTACGTCGACATCGCCTCGGCCACGGTGGTGCACGAGGCCCCCGACCTCCACCCCGAGGCCCGGGTCGACCCCGCCACCGGGCGCATCCTCGAGCCCGCCCGTGCCTCGGCATTCCTGGAGCGCAACAGCGACGGCTCGGAACAGCAGGTGTCCCGCGCCCTCCCCGACGACCAATGGGTCACCTTCGGCCACCGCGGGATCCTCAAAGCCAGCTCGGAGGCCGGCCACGTGGTGTGAGGAGGGTCCGCCCGACTGACCTGCGTCAGGAGGCGCCACCTCCCCCAACCCGTCTTCACTCGTCGGACCCCGCACCCGATGGAGGACTGCCCCACGGCCCACGTGCGGGAGGACCCCATTCAGCCAGCGCCCCCCCACCCACAAGAAGCCGCCCGCCTCGACACCCTGGCCGAGCTCGACCGCCTCATCCGACAAGGCGACGCCCGCCTCGACGACCTCACCCTCATGGCGGCCGAGATCTGCGGCACCCCCATCAGCGTGGTGAGCCTGGTGGACTACGACCAGCAGTACTTCGTGAGCCGACAGGGCCTCGACGCCGCATCCACTCCCCGCGAACAGGCGTTCTGTGCCCACGCCATCCTCGACGACCGGCTGTTCGAGGTCGCCGACGCCACACAGGACCCCCGCTTCGCCCACAACCCCCTGGTGACCGGCGCCCCGGACATCCGGCACTACGCTGGCGTCCCCCTCCAGTCCACCGACGGCCTACCCCTGGGCACTCTGTGCGTGATCAGCCCCCAGCCGGGTGTCTTGGACGACCGGCAGCGCCGGATGCTGGGCATGCTCGCCCGCCAGGCCGAGGCCATCGTCAACCTCCACCGAGCGGTCCGAGTCCTCGACGAAGAGTGCAACGAGCAGTCCGCCACCCTGGCCCGCCTGGTGCACGACCTCCGCGCACCCCTGAAGAGCCTCATCCAGCTCACCGCCCTCGCTGGCGACCAGCCCTCCGGCACCGAGCTGCGCACCATCCGCGAGACCGCCCGCCAGCTGGGCAGCCTCGCCGACGAAATCCTGGGCGACCCCGCGCGCACAGCGGACCACCCCGCCGAGGTCGACCTCCGCAGCCTGCTGTCGCTCCAAGCCGACCAGGCACGCCCGCTGCTCGCTCAAGGCGTCGCCATCCAGACCCGCGTCACAGCCCGAGTCCCGAAGACGGTCCAGCTGCGCCCGGTCGCCCTCCGCCGGATGGTCACCAACCTGGTCCACAACGCCGCGAAGTACACCCACCACGGCCAGGTCACCCTCTTCGCCGACGCCGTCGCAGACGCCCTGCGCATCTCGGTGGTGGACACCGGGGTGGGGCTGTCCAAGCACGACCAGACCCGCGTCTTCGAGCCCCATCAAGGCGCCAACGGCGTCCACCGAGGTGGAGCGGGCCTGGGCCTCACCATCGTGCGCGAGCTCGCCGAAGCCAGCGGCGGGACGGTCTCGGTCCACAGCGCGCAGGGCCGCGGCACAGCGTTCACGGTCGAGCTTCCCCTCGAGGTGGCGGTCGAAGCGCCCCCCGAGACGCACGCGGTGCGGGTGCTCGTGGTGGACGATGCCCCAATCAACCGGATTGTGGCCACCCGCATCCTCGAGAACGCCGGCTATGAGGCGCTAGCCGCCGAGGACGGGCTCGCCGCACTGGAGCTGATGCGGGAACAGGACGTGGATGTGGTCCTGCTCGACTACTGGATGCCCGGCCCCACCGGCCCCGACATCGCCCGGCGCATCCACACCGAGCTCGGCACCCGGGTTCAGGTGCTAGGCTGGACCGGCGCGGAAGACAACGTGGCCAACGAACGCTTCCTCACCGCGGGCGCTGCGGCCGTCCTGGCCAAGCCGTTCGACCAGTCGGCGCTCGACCGCTTCCATCGGCTGGTGGCGGGTCGGCCCACCCGACAGTCGGCCTGAACCAACGCCTCAGAAGTCGACCGACTCACCGCAGCCACAGGGCCGCTTGGCCTGGGGGTTGGCGATGTCGAAGCCGCTCTCCATGAGGGAGTCTTTCCAGTCGATGACCGAGTTCTTGAGCTTCTCCATGTGCTCTTGCTTCACGAAGACCCGCAGCCCATCGGCCTGTTCGAAGACGAGGTCGTCGGACTCGGGGTCGGGCTCGAACTCGAGCACGTACTTGTAGCCGGAGCAGCCGCCGCCGGTGATGCCGTAGCGAAGCCCCCAGCCGTCTTCGCCGTATTCCTTGCGCAGCTCGAGCACGCTCTCGATGGCGCCGGGGGTGACGGTGATGGTGTCCATGATTCCTCCGTGGGCGCCGCCGCGGGCTGCCTCGGGTGTGTGTCGGGCCCTAACCCCGGGTGGCTGCGGCTCCAAAGCCTCCGCGGGTGTTCCACAGTCGCCAGGCGCGCAAGGGCACCTGGGCCATCACCACGACATAGAGCAGCGGCCCGAGCGTGTGCAGCTCGAGGGCGCCGTGGATGTCGCCGTGGCCCACGTAGGTGAACGACCGCGTGAGCCCGCAGCCGAAGCACTCCACGCCGAACAGGTTGCTGAAGATGCACAGCGGCGGCACCTCCCAGCCAAAGAGGAACACGGCCTCGGTGGAGGGGGTGAGCAGCACGCTCGCGACGAGAATGGCCACCGACAGGAGCAGGATGCCCCACTCACCCTGTCGGCGCGCGCGGTGGACGCGCTCAGCTACGCTTGCGGTGCCGTCGACCGCCGCGGCCGAGCTCGGATGCGATACGGTCGAGGATTCCATTGATGAAGGCCCGGCTTTCTTTTTCACCATAGCGCTTGGCCAGCTCCACCGCTTCGTTGATGACCACGCTCGCGGGAACGTCGAGGCACGCCTTCAGCTCGTAGGTGGCCATGCGCAAGATGTTGCGGTCGACCACCGGCATCCGCACCAGCCGCCAGTTGGTGCTGGCCGACTCGATGAGCGCATCGATGTCGTCTTGCTGCGCCTGCACGCCGCTCACGAGCTTGCTTGCGTAGTCCATCTCGCCCGACTCGGCGGGCTTGGTCTCCATGCCGTCGTCTTCCACCTGGGTGGCCCACAGCCCCGACATCATCGGCGAGGCTGCGGTCGACTTGGCCTGGTCCAGCCCGTAGAGCGCCTGGAGGGCAAATTCACGGGCACGACGCCGCGCCATCTCAGTTCTCCTCGGCCAGGGCGTCGATGGCCCGCAGCACGGCGACCGTCTCGAGAGCAGCCACGGCCGCCTCCACGCCCTTGTTGCCCATCTTGGTGCCGGCGCGTTCGATGGCCTGCTCGATGGTGTCGGTGGTGAGAACGCCGAAGATGACGGGGACGTCGAGGTCGTGGAAGACCCGGCCCAGGCCGCTGGTGGCACCGCTCGCGACGAAGTCGAAGTGGGGGGTGCTGCCGCGGATGACGCAGCCGATGGCGATGACGGCGTCGAAGCGACCGGTCTGGGCGAGACGACGGGCAGCGATGGGCAGCTCCCATGCGCCAGGGACGTCGACCACCCACACGTCGTCGGTGCTCACGCCGTGGCCACGGAGGGCACCGAGCGCGCCGTCGCGCAGCTTCTCGGTGATGAGCTCGTTGAAGCGACCGACGACGATGGCGAAGCGACCGCGTCCGTCGGAGAGCAGAGGCTGGAGGACGTGGGCCATGGGGGACTCCGGAACTGTTCGGTTCAGTTGGGCGCAGGGGTGTCGGGGAGCAGGTGACCGAGCTGGTCGCGGCGCTCTGCCAGGTACTGCGCGTTGGTGGCGTGTTCGGGGGTGCGGATGGGCAGGCGCTCGACCACCTCGAGGCCGTAGCCTTCGAGCCCGACAATCTTGCGGGGGTTGTTGGTGAGCAGCTGCAGGCGCCGCACGCCGAGGTCGAGGAGGATCTGGGCGCCGGTGCCCATCTCACGCAGCTCGCCGCCGCCCTTGTCGCCAGACCTGGCGTCGGACTCGCCGAGGTGCGAGCGCATGCGGGCCACGACCGAGTCGACGTGCTTGGAGCCGGCGACGTGGAGGTAGAGCAGCGCGCCGCGGCCGGCGTCGTTGATCTGGGCGAGGCTGTTGTCGAGCTGGTTGCGGCAGTCGCAGGACTTCGAGCCGAAGATGTCGCCGGTGGGGCAGAAGGCCTGCACGCGGGTGAGCACGGGCTCGCCATCGCCCACATCGCCCTTCCAGAGCACCATGTGCACGCCGCCGTCGGTCTGGCTGCGGTAGGTACGCTGCTGGAAGGTGCCGTGGCGGGTGTGAATGGGGGTGTCGCTCACGCGCTCGACCAGCACCTCGTGGCGGATGCGCCAGCGGATGATGTCGGCGACGGTGACCACACGGATCTGGTGCTCTTCGCCGAACTTGAGGAGGTCGGGGAGGCGGGCCATGGTGCCGTCGTCGTTCATGATCTCGCAGATGACGCCGGACGGGGTGAGGTCGGCGAGGCGGGCGAGGTCGACGGAGCCTTCGGTCTGGCCGGTGCGCACGAGCACGCCGCCATCGCGGGCACGCAGCGGGAAGATGTGCCCGGGCGTGACGAGGTCTTGCGGACCGGCGGAGGGGTCGATGGCCACCTTGCAGGTGTGCGAGCGGTCGGCGGCCGAGATGCCGGTGGTGACGCCGTGGCGGGCCTCGATGGAGACCGTGAACGCCGTGTAGAACGGGCTCTGGTTGTTGGCGGCCATCATGGGCAGGCCGAGCTGGCGCACGCGCTCTTCGGTGAGCGTGAGGCAGATGAGGCCTCGGCCGTGCTTGGCCATGAAGTTGATGATCTCGGGGGTGACCGCGTCGGTGGCGCAGACGAGGTCGCCCTCGTTTTCACGGTCTTCGTCGTCGACCAGGATGACCATACGGCCGGCTCGGATGTCTTCGAGCGCAACCTGGACGCGCTTGATTGGATCTGGGTCCATCACGACGAAGGACGACATGGCGGTCTCCTGGAAGACGGGGGGCCAAGGGAGCATCTGCTGGGGAAGACCGACGCCGTATCACCTCTTCGGTGGTCCGCCCGGACCCGTGTCGGTGACGACGGCGCGACAGAGGACGAGGTGGACGTCGTTGCCCGCCACCGAGACCGACTTCACCGCCAGCTCGGGGGCTGCATCGAGGGGCAGACCGGGACCTGCGAGCCACGAGGGGCCGCCCGCCAACACCTTGGGGGCGATGAAGAGGTGGAGCTCGTCGACCACGCCGGCGTCGAACATGGCCCGGTGCACCCGACCACCGCCTTCGACCAGGACGGACCGGATGCCCCGCTGGTGCAGGAGGTGGAGCACGGTGGGGAGGTGGAGGCCGGTGCTGGCGCGCGGGACCCGCAGGATGTGGGCGGGAAGGGCGCGCTCGGGGGCATCCGTGGCGCAGAAGATCCAGGGCCGCAAGCCGGCGGAGAGCACGCGGGCATCGGCGGGACAGCGCAGGTGGGTGTCGAGCAGGACCGGACGGACCGGTGAGCCGCCGGGGATGCGGGTGGACAGCGAGGGGTCGTCGGCGAGGAGGGTGCCGGAGCCCACCAGGATGGCGTCGCAGGCGTGGCGGAGGTGGTGGCCGGCCTGGCGTGCGGCAGGACCGGTGATCCACTGGCTCTGGCCGAAGGCGTCGGCGATGCGGCCATCGAGGGTGATGCCGGCCTTCAAGACCATCCGCGGCCGGTTCATGACGGTTCGGTGAGCCAGGGCTGGAGCAGGTCGACGAAGTCGCGGGGGCTCTGCACTTCCTGGTAGACGCTCGCGAAGCGCACGTAGGCCACAAGGTCGACGGGCTGCAGCGCGGCGAGCACGGTGCGCCCCACCTCTTCGGTGGACACCTCAGACGCGCCGCCCATCAGCTTGTCGAGAACAACGCGCACGACGTCGTCTACAGCCGATGCCGGCACGGGGCGCTTGCGACAGGCGATGGCGATGCCCGCCCGCAGCTTCTCGCGGTCGAAGGGCTCGCGGGTGCCGTCTTTCTTCACCACCAGGGGCAGCCGGAGCTCGATGCGCTCCATCGTGGTGAAGCGATGCCCACAGCTGCGACACTCGCGCCGGCGCCGGATGGCATCTCCGGTGGCGCGGGTCTCGAGCACCTTGGCATCGGTGTGCTGGCAGCTCGGGCAGTTCACGCGGGGCTCCCGTCTCCAAGCGACGGGTAGAGCGGGAAGGCGGCGCAGAGGTCGTGGACACCGGCGCGCACGGTGGCGTGCACGGAGGCATCGTCGGGAGCGGCGAGGAGGTCGGCGATCCAGTCGGCCACCTGGACGGTCTCGGCGATGCCCATGCCGCGGGTGGTCATGGCGGGGGTGCCCACGCGCACACCGGAGGTGACGAAGGGGCTGCGACGCTCGCCGGGCACGGTGTTCTTGTTGACCGTGATGCCGGCGCTGCCGAGCAGGTTCTCGGCGTCTTTGCCGGACAGGGCGTGGTCGGAGAGGTCGATGAGCATGAGGTGGTTGTCGGTGCCACCGCTCACGAGGCTGTGTCCGCGCTCCATGAGGCGGTGGGCCATGGCCTTGGCGTTGTCGAGCACCTGCTGCTGGTAGACCTTGAAGTCGGGCTGCAGCGCTTCACCGAAGGCGACGGCCTTGGCGGCGATGACGTGCATGAGCGGCCCACCTTGAGACCCCGGGAACACCGCGCTGTTCATCTTCTTGATGCGCTCGCGCTTGGCCAGGATCAGGCCGCCACGGGGACCGCGGAGGGTCTTGTGGGTGGTGGTGGTGACCACATCGCAGTGGGGGAAGGGGCTGGGGTGCAGGCCGACGGCCACGAGACCGGCGATGTGGGCGATGTCGGCCATGAGGACCGCACCCACCTCGCGGGCAATCTCGCCGAAGGCCGCGAAGTCGATGGTGCGGGGGTAGGCGCTGGCGCCGCAGACGATGACCTTGGGGTTGTGGGCCCGGGCGAGGTCGCGGACGGCGTCCATGTCGAGGAAGCCGTCGTCGCGCAGCTTGTAGTGCACGGCGTTGTAGAGCTTGCCCGAGCTGTTGACCGGCGAGCCATGGGTGAGGTGGCCGCCATGGGAGAGGTCGAGGCCCAGGAAGGTGTCGCCGGCGTCCATGAGCGCGAGGAAGACAGCGCTGTTGGCCTGGGCGCCCGAGTGGGGCTGGACGTTGACGCCCAGGGGGCAGCCCTCGACGGTGAAGAGCTCGCGGGCGCGCCGACGGGCGATGTTCTCGACGACGTCGACGTGTTCGCAGCCACCGTAGTAGCGCCGGCCGGGGAGGCCCTCGGCGTACTTGTTGGTGAGCGGGCTGCCCATGGCTTCGAGCACGGCCAGCGAGGCGTGGTTCTCCGACGCGATGAGCTCGAGGTCTTCGCGCTGACGGGACACTTCGGCGACCACGGAGGCGTGGACCTCGGGGTCTGTGGCGAGCAGGGACGGGAACATGCGAACTCCACCGGCGCGGGGCCGGGCTGGACGGGGGGAAGCGCAGAGGCGGGTGGTGGCTAGGCTTCGAGGGCGTGGATCTTGGCGACCCGGCCAGCGTGGCGACCACCCTCGAACTCGGCGTCGAGCCAGGCATCGACGATGTCGGCGGCCAGGCCAGCACCGACGACACGCTCGCCCACACACAACACATTGCAGTCGTTGTGTGCGCGGGTGGCGCGGGCGGAGAAGGTGTCGGAGACCACCGCGGCCCGCACTCCGGCCAGCTTGTTGGCAGCCATGGCCATGCCCACGCCGGTGCCACAGACGAGCAGGCCAAGGCCCTCTCCAGCGGCGACGCGACGGGCCACCACAGCGGCGTAGTCGGGGTAGTCGCAGCGCTCAGGCGCCACGGGGCCAAGGTCTTCGACCGCCACGCCGCGCGACCGGAGGTGCTGGACCAGGCTCTGGCGGAGGTGGAAGCCGGCGTGGTCGGAAGCGACGAAGATGGTCATGGCGACTCCTCGGAGGCAGACGGCGCGCGCCCGAACACCACGACGGCGTTGGTGCCGCCGAAGCCAAAGGCGTTGCTCAGAGCGGCACGGACCGGAGCGGACCGGGGACCATCGGTGACGTAGTCGAGGTCGCAGCCCTCACCCGGTTCGGTGAGATGGGCGGTGGGGGGGACGACCTGGTCGGCCAGAGCCCGCGCGCAGAACACCGCTTCGAGGCCACCGGCAGCACCCAGGAGGTGGCCCGTGCAGCCCTTGGTGGACGAGACCATCAGGCGCTCGGTGTGCGGACCGAACACGGTGCGGATGGCGGCAGACTCGGCTTTGTCGTTGACCGGGGTGCTGGTGCCGTGGGCGTTGATGTAGTCGATGTCGGCGGGGGTGAGGCCGGCGCTCTTCAAGGCGAGCCGCATGCACCGGACCGCGCCGGTGTGGCCTTCGGGGGGCGCCGTGATGTGGTGGGCGTCGTTGGTGAGGGCGTAGCCCAGGACCTCGGCGTAGATGCGCGCGCCACGGGCGCGGGCGTGCTCGAGGGACTCCATGACCACCACACCCGCACCTTCGGCCATGACGAAGCCGTCGCGGGTGGCGTCGAAGGGGCGGCTGGCGGAGGTGGGGTTGTCGTTGTTCTTCGACAGCGCCCGCATGGCCATGAAGCCGGCCAGGCCCAGGTCGAAGAGCGAGCCCTCGGCGCCTCCGGCGATGATGATGTCGGCTTCGCCACCCCGGATGACCCGCCAGGCTTCTCCGATGGAGTGGTTGCCTGTGGCACAGGCGGTGGCCACGCACAGGCTGGGGCCTTCACACCCGAGCTCCATGGCGATGTGGCCGCCCGCGAGGTTGGTGAGGGCCTGCGGGATGAAGAACGGCGAGATGCGGCGGGGCCCACGCTCGGCGAGAATGGCCGCGTTGCGAGCAATCGAAGGCGTGCCACCGATGCCGCTGCCCACGTACACGCCCGCTCGTTCGCCCAGGCGTGTTCCGGTGGGCAGGCCGGCGTCGGCGACCGCTTCGCGTGCAGCCACCAACGCGAACTGCACGAAGCGCTCGAGGCGGCGGGCCTGCTTGCGGTCGAAGTGCTGGAGGGGGTCAAAGCCGTCGACCTGTCCAGCAATCCGGACGGCCCAGCCAGACGCATCCCAGTGCGTGATGGGACCGATGCCCGAGCGACCGTCGCGGACGGCTTCCCACGAGCTCGGTGCGTCGAGGCCGCACGGAGACACCGCACCGAGCCCCGTGAGGACGACCCGATGCATGGCCTGGCCTCAGCCCATGCGGTCGGAGATATAGACGACCGCGTCCTGAACGGTGTTGATCTGCTCGGCGTCTTCGTCCGGAATCTCGATGTCGAAGTGCTTCTCGATGGCCATGACGAGCTCGACGATGTCGAGGCTGTCGGCGCCGAGGTCGTCGATGAAGCTGGCATCGAGGGTGATGCGCGTGGGCTCGACATTCAGGCTGTCGTGCACGAGATCCTTGACGGACTCGAAGATGGCTTGGTTGGCCACGAGTGCCTCCAGCAGGCAACCATCCGCGACGCACGCGCCGCAGACACGAGGAGAAGACCGACGCTTCGGCGCGAGACCAGAAAGCGACGGCACGCCCATAGCGTGCCGCGAGTCGATCCACACCGATGCGGAGATGACCAGCAGGTGACTTCAGAGAGACACCTGCGGCGCCCGTGCGGCCACGGGGTGTGTGCCGCACCAGAGACGCGAACGGCCCCGAGTCGTTTGGGGCCGTTGGTCTGAATCAGCCCCGGGGCTTGGCGATCTGCTGGCCGCGGTAGGTGCCGCAGGACTCGCAGATGTGGTGGCGGAGCTTCACGGCGCCACAGGAGGGGCAGTCCATGGTGGCTGCGGTGTGGACGAGGAAGTGATGGGCCCGACGCATGCGCTTGCGGGACTTCGAAGTACGCTTCTTGGGGACTGCCATGGGATTCTCGCGGATGAACTCGGATGGGTGACCACTGCGATGCCTTCGGCGGTGGGCCGCCTCCGGGTGTAGAGGCGGGCTTCACGGCGAGGAAGGAGGGCCGAAGTGGTCTGAAAGATGCGTCCAGCGTGGGACGGATGGCCCGCCCTATTAGTGTGGTGGCTTCCAGTTGGCGAGGGCGGAAAAGGGAGACTTCTTCTGGAGGTCGGGTCCGCCGTCGTGGTGGGGCACCGCACACGGTCCGTCGTCGGCGGTGTCGGTCCGCGTGGTGTGGGCATCCTCGCAGAGCGTGCGGTCGGGGAGCCAGAGGGTGAGCTGCTCGGACACCACGTCGGCGAGGTCGATGGAGCCGCCGTTGATCCAGCCGATGTCGAGGTCGTCGGCGCCGAGATCCACCTCGTCGTCCTGTGGCGCGGTGCCCCGCTGGTAGAGGAGGTCGACCGGTCCGTCGAGGGTGACCATCAGCTGCCGCACACAGCGATCGCAGCTGGTGCGCCAGCGGGCGGACAGCTCGCCGGTGACCCGGAACCGGGCGTCGGTGTCTTTGCGGACCCGCAGAGTGGCGGACAGGGCGCGGGGCTTGGCCTCGACAGCGCGTCGGGCGGCGTCGAAGAGCCATTCATCATCGAGGGCGCCAGTGACGGCACGGCCCTCGGGGGGCAATGAGTCGAGAACGACCTTCATCACGGTTCTCCTGCCCCGTTGTGGCGAGGCGGGTGGAGGGGGGAGGTGGGCGCCGGATGGACCACCAGGAGGGTCACATCCGCAAGCGGAGGGGTCCGGGGAGGCCCGGCCCGAGGGCGAGCGCGGGATGCCGACAGCGCCGAGAGCAGCCACGTACTGCGGCGCGGTGGGTGGTGTCGGTGGTCCAGCGCGCGCGCACCGAGTCCCCCACGGGGCCCATCGGGGGGTGGAAGGGGCACGAAGACACGGTGCCGGCGGCATCGATGCCGATGCGGGTGCCGACGACGGGACAGGGGCGGAAGCGGGCCTTGGGGTCGGCCTCTCCGCGCATGACGCCGGGTAGCTCGCCGGATTCCTGCGCGAGGGCTTCGAGGTAGCGCACCTCCGGGCTGCCGATGCCCCACACCCCGAGCGACCGGAGGGTCTCGGGCCAGTCGGCCAGCGGTCCGACACAGCCGCCTCGGATGGGTGGAACCGCCACCACGGCGTCGACGCCCACCTGATGTGCCCAACCCACGAGCCCGCGGACCTCGGCTTCGACACCGGCCACCCACGGCAAGACGAGGTGGACCTGCACGGTGGCTCCCCGCTCGGCCCGCGCTGCGACCAGCGCCACGAGGGCATCGGTGGCTTCGGCCACACCATTTCCGACCACGGCCTGCTGGATGTCGTCGTCGAGCGAGGCCACCGTGACCGCCACCGCGGCACAGCCCACATCGAGCAAGGCGCTGGCACCGTCGCCCGAGAGGCCTTCGCCGTCGGTCCAGATGGTGACCGGACAGTCGAGGCGGTGGGCGAGGCGGACCAGCTCGAGGGCGTTGGAGTCGAGCGCACGCCCCGCGGTGAGGATGTCGACGGGGAGAGGGCCCTGGTCGGCCACCAGCTCCACGATGGCCGCCCGCAACGAGGACCACTCGGGGGTGGGGTGGGGTCCGCCGGGTGACCGCTCACCGGGGAGGGCCGGGGTGAGGTGGATGCCCAGCGAGGCGGGACGGACCCTCTGCCCGATGGGCGTGGGGAGACGGGCCGCCCAGCGCCTGGCTGCAGAGAGGACGGAAGTTCGGGTGCGGTCGATGATGCGCATGGCGCTCCGCTCGGCGGGGGTCCGGCCGCTCGGGATGGAAGAGACAGGGCCAGTGGGATAATGCGCCGGTCGCAGTCGGCCAGGGCTGGTCGTCTTCTGGTGCTCGAGCCGTCGAGTCCACATCTTCGGAGTCCAAGTCATGTCCGTGACGACGCAACGCCCCTCGCGGGCCCTCCTGCTCGCTGTGATTCCGGTCACCACGCTCGCCTGCCAGCCCGACCCCGTCGCCACCGACCTCGACTCCTGGTACTACGGCCTCAGCGCGGTTCTCGTCGAGAACACCACTCTGGCGCACGACATCCAGGAATTCGCCGCCGACATCTCGAAGGCCCGCAAGGATGGCAAGGTCTCCGCCAAGAAGACCGCCAAGAGCATCCGAAAGACCATCGCACCGGCCGCCCGCACCGTCGCCGAGCACGCCGCAGACGTCCGCCCCCAGACCGCCGAGTATCAGGTGATGCACGACGAGCTGGCCACCATCTGGACCGAACGCGCCGACACCTACGACAGCATCCTCACCGCGTGGGACGACGGCGACGGCGACGGCATCGAGGCCGGCATGGACCGGGTGCGGGATCTGCGCATTGCGGAGTCGTTCTGGTTCACGCGCACCAACGCCGTGCTCGAGCCCAAGGGCTACCGCTTCGAGGAATTTCCCCAGACGGTCCCGGTCCCGCCCACCGAATAGGCACCCCGACCGCCACCCCATCGTCACGGGCGAACTCCGCGCCGCAACGGCACGAATTCGTCGAAACACACTGTCGCAGCAACGCCGGGTCCCCTCCCGGCTGTCGTTCAATTGGATCTTGCCATGACCGTTCGCGTTCGCTTCGCGCCCTCCCCCACCGGCCACCTCCACATCGGTGGGGCCCGCACCGCACTGTCCAACTACCTGTACGCCCGCAAGCACGGCGGTGTGCACGTCTTGCGCATCGAGGACACCGACCCCGAGCGGTCGCGGCGCGAGCACGAGGTCCAGATCCTCCGCGACCTCGCCTGGCTGGGCATCGGCTGGGATGAAGGTCCCGACTGTGGCGGCGACTACGGCCCCTACCGCCAGTCCGAGCGCATGGACCGCTACAACGCCATCATCGCCGACCTCCTGTCGTCCGGAAAGGCCTACCGCTGCAACGCCACCAAGGACGAGCTCGACGCCATGCGCGAGGCCCAGAAGGCCCGTGGCGACGACCCCCGCTACGACCGCCGCAACCGCGACGCCAACCTCGGCCCCGACTGCGGCCCCCATGTCGTGCGCCTCAAGCTGCCCATCGAAGGCACCACGGTGGTGAACGACATCATCAAGGGCGACGTGGTGGTGGCCAACGAAAAGCTCGACGACTTCGTCATCCAGCGCACCGACGGCACCCCCACCTACAACTTCGTGGTGGTGGTCGACGACATCGACATGGCCATCACGCATGTGGTGCGCGGCGACGACCACGTCAACAACACCCCCAAGCAGATCCACGCCTACGCAGCGCTCGGTGCCGAGCCCCCCGCCTTCGCCCACCTCCCGATGATTCTGGGCACCGACGGCAGCCGCCTCTCCAAGCGCCACGGCCACACCAGCCTGGGCTCGTACCGCGACATGGGCATCATCAAGGAAGCGATGCTCAACTACCTGGCACGCCTGGGCTGGAGCCACGGCGACCAGGAGATCTTCGACCACGACGAGCTGGTCTCGCTGTTCTCGCTGGATGCCATCGGCAAGAGCGGCGCCCAGTGGGACATGGCCAAGCTCACCTGGCTCAACGAGACCTGGATTCGGCGCCTCTCGCCGGCCGACCTCGCTGCCCGCAGCCGTCCGTTCTTCGAAGCGCAGGGCCTCGTGGTCGACGATGACCGCCTCGAGACGGCCGTGGTGTCGGTGCAGAAGCGCGCCAGCACCCTGATCGACCTCGCCGAGCAGGCCGCCTTCTACTTCGTCGACGCCGACACCCTCGACTACGAGGCCAAGGCCACCAAGAAGTGGTGGAAGACCGCCACCGGCCCCCTGCTCTCCGCCTTCGCAGACTCCCTGGCCGCCCTCGACAGCTGGGACGAACCCGCCATGGAAGCCATGGTGGGCACCTTCTGCACGGAACACGCGGTGAAGCTCGGCAAGATCGCGCAGCCGGTGCGCATCGCGCTCACCGGAAAGGGCCGGGGCCCCGGGCTGTATGAGATGATGCTCGGACTGGGCCGTGAGCGCACCGTCCGCCGGATCCGTCGGGCCGCTGAGCGGTGCCCGAAGCCGGTCCAGTAGATCGATGGCCCCAGATTCTGCTTGACACGAATCGGGGGCCCACATAAACGCCGGGAGCCCTCCGGGGCATCGGTCTTTTCGGAACGGACACGCTTCCTTCTCCAGCAAGATGGGAAGCAACGCGCGAAGAGTTGGTGGGCCGTGGTGCAATCGGCAGCACGTCTGGTTCTGGCCCAGAAGGTTCTAGGTTCGAGTCCTAGCGGCCCAGCCACCAGCTCCCATCGTCTAGAGGCCAAGGACACCGCCCTCTCACGGCGGAGACACGGGTTCGAATCCCGTTGGGAGTGCCACTCTTCGCGCCGTCCGTCCGAATCGCACCACGCTGCCGGCGTCCACCGGCACACACCGCGACGCTCCCCTTCGGGGGCGGGTCTGCGCGCGTCTTCGGCTCCCATCGTCTAGAGGCCAAGGACACCGCCCTCTCACGGCGGAGACACGGGTTCGAATCCCGTTGGGAGTGCTCTCCAACACTGCACTTGGTGCGGTGTTTCGTGCGCAGGCCGCCACGCACCGCTGCGACCGCATCCTTCGCCTGTCCGGGCCGCATGCGGTACAACGAAGCAGTCTACGCGGGGTCCCGGAGCACGCACGATGCACGACTTCCAGAGCTCGGTTGCGGTCGCCCTGCAGCAGACCGGCTTGCTCGACGATGTTGCATTCGGCGAGCTGTACGCATTTGCGGCCCACTTCGAGCGCATCGAGCTCACCACCCACGCCCGCCTGTTCGACCAGGGCGACGACGGCAATGGCTGGTACGTCATCTTGTCGGGCATCGTGGCCATCGTCCGCGACGACCCTCCCGACAACCACGTCCTCGACCACCTCGAGGCCCCCGAGACCTTCGGCGAGATGGCCCTCATCGACGGTGCCCCTCGCATGGCTGCGGCCGAAGCGGTGGAAGACACCATCCTCGCTCGCCTGCCGCGCCCCACATTCGACACCCTGCTTTCCAGTGGCGACCCCCTCGCCATCCGCCTCCTGCGCGCCATGTCCGGCGTGATGTGCCGTCGCCATCGCCAGCTCACCTGGCTGCTGTCCGACCTCGTGAGCTTCGACGAAGCCGACATCACGAACATCCCCGTTCCACCGGCCGTCGACGCGCTCCTTCGCAGCACCATCACCTGGCACTGACGCCCCAACCGTCGCTGTCCCCACGCCGCACATCCGAGTGCGCGGGACCCGGCCTGCCTGCGTCTGCCCACCAAGCACCATGACATCCAACGACGACACCCCCACCCTCGAGTACCGGGGCCACACCCTCGACACCTTCCAGGCCGACGCCATCGCGGCGCTCAAAGACGGCCACAGCGTGCTCGTGTGTGCGCCCACCGGCACCGGCAAGACCATGGTGGCCGACTGGCTGGTCGAGGATGCCCTCGCACGCGGCCAAGAGGTCATCTACACCGCGCCTGTGAAGGCCCTGTCCAACCAGAAGTTCCGCGACTACTGCCGGCTGCTCGGCGAAGACAAGGTGGGCCTGGTGACCGGCGACCTGGTCATCCGCCGCGACGCCCCCTGCCGCGTCATGACCACCGAGATCTTGCGCAACATGCTGCTGTCCGGTGAGCGCGTCCCCGACCTCGCAGCGGTCATCGTCGACGAAATCCACTTCCTCGACGACCGCGAGCGCGGTACCACCTGGGAAGAGGTGCTCATCTACCTGCCGAGTCGGGTCCGGATTGTGGGCCTGTCTGCAACATTGTCCAACGTTCGCCAGTTCAGCCAGTGGCTGTCCGAGGTCCGTGGGCATCCCGTCACGGTGGTCGAGGAGTACAAGCGGGCGGTTCCCCTCACCTTCCGCGTGGCCACCCGCGAAGGCCGCCTGCAGACACCCAAGGAAATGGGCAAGTTCTACAAGGACTGGGCCCGCCGCAACGCCCACCGCATCCGTGCGCTGAAGAAGAAGACCCGCCACAGCCGCCCTGGACGCAACCGGCGCAACCAGCCGAGGGTGGGCAGCCCCACACGCCACACCGACATCTTCGACCAGCTGTGGCCCGACCACGCCCCCTATCTGTACTTCGTGTTCTCGCGCCGAGACACCGAAGCGATGGCGCGCAGCCTGGCCCGGGGCCTCGACTTTCCCCTGCTCAACAAAGAGGAGCGCCGCCAGGTCCAGGCCCACCTCGATGCCTTCTGCACCGACCCCGGCGCGGCGGCCGCCCTCGACCCCGAGCTGGCGCACCTGTACCGCACCGGCGTGGCCTTTCACCACGCCGGCCTGCACGTGCACCTCAAGGCCCTGGTCGAAGAGCTGTACGAGAAGAAGCTCATCAAGGTGTTGTATTGCACCGGCACGTTCGCACTGGGCATCAACATGCCCGCGCGCACGGCTGTGTTCGACCGCCTCGAGCGCTTCGACGGCCGGGGCATGATTCCCCTCCCCGCCCGCGAGTTCATGCAGATGGCCGGGCGTGCAGGCCGCCGTGGCCTCGACGCCGAAGGGCTGGTGGTCACCCGCTGTCCCATCGACGACTGGCCCGACCTCGAGCCCCGGCTGCACCGCTACCTCACGGGCCGCACCGAGCCGGTCCACAGCCGGTTTGGCCTGTCGTTCAACTCGGTGGTCAACCTGCTCGAGCGGCACGACCAGGACCGCGTCCGCGAAATCATCGAGCGGTCGTTCCTGGCCTTCCACCGGCGCCACAAGGCCGAGCGCGACTCTGCACGTGCAGCCGACCTCGCCGAACAGCTGGTGGCCCAAGGCTGGGTGGACGGCCGGCGTCCGCCCAAGGCGCTCAAGCGGGATGTGCGGGTGCTCGAGCGCTTGCGCCACCAGGCCGAGAACGCGCCTGACCAGACCTGGTCCGAGTTCAACGACCGCCTCCGTTTCTTGCGGTACTGGGGCTACCTGGGCGACGACGACACCTTCCAGGCCGGCGCAAAGGCCCTCAAGCACGTCCAGATCAACGAAATCTTCGTGGTCGAGACCTTCCTGTCGGGCATGTTCGACGACATGGACGACGAGACGCTCTACGGCGTGTGTTGTGGCATGTGTGCGGAGCTTCCCCGAGCGGCCCGCACCCGCGCGGCACGCCACGACAAGGGGCTCATCCGCCAGCTCGACCGCATCCGCGAGAGCGAAATCGTGCTCGATGGCGAAGAGCTCACCGGCAACCGCGCCCAGTGGGACGGCCAGCTCATCGCCTTCGGACGGGCGTGGGCACAGGGGCGCTCGCTGCCCGAGCTGCTGGAGATGGTGGACTCGCACACCGACATCGCCGGCGACCTGGTGGGTGCGTTCCGGCGGGCCCGCGACCTCGTGGGCCAGATCCGCGGCCTCTACAGCCACGACCCGGAGCGGGCGGAGCGGCTGCTGGAACTCACCAAGCGGGTCAAGCGCGACGAAGTGGAAGTGGTGGACTGACCTGTCCCGAGCATCGATCTCGCCGCGAATTATTCGTGGCGGAACGACCTTGGGTCGTGCATGGTGAGGAAGTGCGGCGAAGTCGAGGGCCGGCCTCCGGCTCCCAAAGAGAACCCATGACGCCCTTCTCTGCTTGGTCTTCCGCAGGTGCCATTCCAACTCACCGCGGCTGGAGCGAACAGGCTCTGCTGTCGCTTCTATGGGGCGACCACGCCAGTCCCCTCGAGACCCGCTGGGCCAGCCTGTTCCGCGACCTCACCAAGCTTGGACCACAACACATCGTGGCGAGCAACCAGGTCGGTGCATTGGGTATCTACGCGCCCATGTCTTGGCTGCACGGTGACCGCAACGGTGGGCGCATCGGCACCACCGGTGTCGACATCGACCTCGACTTCCAACGCATCGGCGCGGCCTTCGCCACGGGCGCTCCCCGCTCGGGTGTGCTGCCGGCGTCTGTGCGTCTGTTCGACAAGTACGGCGACGCTCTGCTCACCCTCGCGCAGGGCCCGCACGTCGACCCGGCCGCGTTCCGCGACTTCGTTGCGCGCCACACGCGCCTGGCACCATCGCCACTTCCCACGGTCGCCCACCCAGAGGGCACGAGCCCCGTCGACCGACCATCCATCACCACGCTCGACGCCGCTCTGGAAGCGTGGTCTGACCTCGCAGACCGCCGGGGTCTCGAGGACATCCTCACGAGCCATGGGGTGAACCGCGAGGAGCTGTACACCGCTGCGGAAAACGATGTGGCGTCGCCGATTGCGCCGCGCGACATCGTGGAGCTGCTGCGTTGGATGGTCTCTCAGAAGGCGCCGATGGCATTCCAGGTGGGCCGCACGGGCGTGGTGGTGGTGGCGCGGGTGATTCCCGACGAAGTGGCCGTCACGGCACATGGTGTAGAGCTGTGTGGTTCGGCTGCTGTGTTGCGGCTCGACCCCCGCCGGCTCAACAACGCATGGCTGGTGAAGACCGAAACGGAGAGTGGTGTGCAGCGCAGCATCGAATTCCTCGACGAAGCCGGCGAGCTTGCGGTGTGCCTGGGTGGCGCCGAGCAGAGCGTGGCGGCCGGTGTGTCCGGCTGGACCCGCCAGCCATTCCGACCAGGGGCTTGAGCCGAGCGCGGCTTCGGTAGGGTCGTCTGGAGGCCCGGGCCCTATCCGAGGTCGAAGTCGTCGGGGTTGTAGTACCACCGGTCGACGTCGGGGTCCCAGGCATCCCAGGTGGGGAGCTTGGACAGGGCGTCGCGGTACCGTGGTGGCACGACACCGGGCACGAGGAAGCCCTTCTGGCGATGCAGCTTGTAGGGGTTGCGCAGCGTGAAGCCCAACACACCGAGCACACCCCGGGCCACATACCAGGTGGCCTGGGGGTTCCAGCCATGGGCAATCTTGATGACCACACCGAGCCCCCGGGGGTAGTCGGGGTGGTCGATGGCGAGACCGAGGAGGCCGTCGGCGCCTTCCTTGGCGATGACCCTGCCTTCGCCCGACTTCATCACGGTGGTGTCGAGTCGGTTGAACCCGCCCACGATGTCGGGCTCGGACACCATGGCATCCCAGATCCAGTCGCGGTGGCGCTCTCTGGCCAGAGCGGCGTAGCAGCGGGCAAGCTCGGTGACGGTCATGGAGACGGTGGGCAGGCCGTCGCCGTCGCGGGCCACCCGGAGGGGCTTCCAGTCGTTGCCCAGGAACCCGCGGAGGTACGACAAGTAGTTTCGGAAGACCGGGTGCGTGGGCAGCGTGTACCCCACCCGCGACCAGCCCTTTCGACGGCACCCACGCAAGATGGCGGCGTGGTGGCCCGATGAGTTGTTGAACCAACGGCGGGGCCGGCGCACCTGGCGACCAAACTGAACCAGGGGAACGTCGAGGGGGGTCTGCATCAAGCCCCACTCGGCCTCGGGGAGGAGCGACTGGGCGGCGGCCACGTGCTCGGCCGAGCCGTTGTGGCTGGCCACGCTGATGGCCTTCTGTGTGTTGTCGAGGTCGTCCAACACATCGGCGAACACCTTCATATACAGCAGCTTCATCATGCTGCGGCCGTAGCACAACACATTGCCACCAAACGCATGGACCAGCTCATCGCCCGCCCACCAGGCCACGGCACCGTGCACCGTGTTTTCAGACACCCCGTTGCGGCGGTAGTCTACCAGGGGCTCCCACTCCACATCACGGCCGGTGGCAATGCCCGGCACCGAGTCCCCGAACGTGCTGCTCGGATAGTGGTTGTGGTGGGTGGGGTCGAATTGGTCGATGCCCGATGCTTGCTGGGTGTCGTTCCGCGTGTCGCCGTCTGCCATCGAAACCTCCGGACCGCACAGCCTCTAACCCGCGGTCTCCCACCATGTCTGGCGCTCGCTATTCCAGCCAGAACGGCAGGTGGTTGGCCTCTCCGGCGTCTTGGTCGGGGTACCAGAACGCCGACCAGCTGGGGTCTTCGCCGGCACGGGCCCGCTCGGCATCGAAGCCGGCAATCCAGATCTGGAGCATGTCGTCGGCGCGGTTGCCGTAGTTGCGCTTGGCCGTGAAGGCGATCCACATGATGTCGTCGTCGGGGAGCGGCGCCCAGTTGGGCCAGGTGTTGACCGCGTGGCCACGGCTGGCGGCGTCGAGGTGGATGGGCTCGCCCCCTTCGGCCGGGATGACGTACAGGCCGGCGTCGTGGGGGAGGTGGCTCACGTTCTCGGCGCTCTGCACGAACAGAATCCACTCCCCGTCGGGTGAGTAGGACGGGAAGTAGGCCGTACCGCCGTCCGGGGGAACATAGAGCGGCTCGGGGGGACCGAAGGTGCCGTCGCCGAGGTCGGCCATGCGGGCCAGGTACGCGCCCTGGAAGCGGTAGTCGTCGTACCAGTCGCCATCGACCACCACAAACGTGACCTCGCTGCCGTCTGGAGACCACACGGGTTGGGTCACGGGGAGGTCGTGCTCCACGGCTGCGATGCGTTGTCCGTCGGCGGCGTCGTTGAGCCACATGCTGCCATTCGACACGGTGAGGAGGCGCTGGGAGTCGGGGGAGAAGGTCTTGTAGGTGGAGTAGATGAGGTCGGGGTGCGACGCCCGCCACTCCATGGTGTCGAGGTCGAGCAGGCCCAACGTGCGCACGCTTTCGTCCATCACGAAGCCGTCCCACGACCCCCAGGTGATGGCCAGAGTGCCGTCGGAAGACACGGCATGGCAGCCGATGCACTCGCCTGTGTTGTTCATGGACAGAAAGTCGGTGGCCGTCTCGCCAAATGGCGCGGCCTTGATGCCTTGGACCGAGCTCGACCAATAGTAGACCGTGCCCATCGCGTCGAAGCGTTCGATGCGGAGGTCGCGAGACCCTGCAATGTCTTCGTACAGCGTGTCTGCATTTGCGGCCCACGCCTGCCAGGTGAGGTCGGCGCCTGCATTGGTGCTGGTGAGGCGGTCCCACTGTTCGGGGGTGGGGTCCCAGTCGTCGTCGTCGGTGTAGATGGTGAGGTCGACGAGGTCGGACCAGATGCGAACCTTCCAGGCGGTGGGCGGGTTCTCGGGGTCGGACTCTCGCAGGAGGAAGGCCATCTTGCGTGTGTTTCGCGGCACGGCCGTGCCTGGATAGGGATACCAGGCCACCTTGAGGGTGTTGTCGATGGGGAGGCGGTCGGGCTCGAACAGGGAGCGGTCGGGGTCGCCCTTCACCCACGTGTCGACATATTGTGCGGTCACGTCTGCGCGCGCGGTCAACCCGCCATATTGGACGTCCACCCAAGAGATGCCACCGTCGGGGCTGGGGGTGAAGGTGCCGTCGTCTTCCAGAGTTCCCACGCCTGTGTTGGACAAGCTCCATGCGGCGTCGGCCACCGGGTACCAGAGGGGGTCGCCCGTGTATTGGGCGTAGGCTTGGAACTGCAGGGGCTCGCCGCCATCGGGTCCGGTGGTGGTGGACAGGGTGGTGGGCCGCACCTCGAGAGCAACCACGGAGAGGTCGCCAGGAGCCTTGTAGACCGGCCCGCCCGAGCCACAGCCCAGAGCCAGGACAGCGATGTGGCCAGGAGCACGCATGCGCGGAGTCTACCCGACGACGGAGCGGTCAACCCAGCCAGTCGGGCTGTTCGACGAGCTGGGTGAGACGGCGGAACCAGCGCGCCACGTGGCCCCCGTCGGCGAGTCCGTGGTGGACCTGCAGGGATGTGGACACGATGGTGCGGTCGCCGCGTTCGACAAACCGCCCCCACATCACCCGCGGCGTGCAGTCGCGCTTGGGAACCATCATGGCGTGGCTGACCGAGGTGTAGGACATCCACGGCAGCGACGACACGAACAGGAGGTCGTCGGTGTCGAGGGCGGCGTGGGCTTCCAGGTCGGGGTCGGCCTGCACGGAAGCGGCTGCTGCAGCCACATTCTGGGCAAATGTACCGAAGTCGGAGGTGTACCGCGCGGTGGCGTAGCCAAACAGTGGCAGGTCGCAGCCGGGGGCGGTGGCGTGGGCCTCGGTGAGGTGGACCTTGGCGGTGAACGACGGGTGAATGACGTCGTGCAGCACCAGCTCGGCGGGGGCTTCGGCGTCGGTCCAGCGCAAGCGCAGTCGGAGCGCGGCCTCGGCATTGCTGGCCCGTGTCGTGGCGTAGAGCATGGCTGGAAACGGACGCTGGCCCACAGCACGCATGCGGGTGACCAGCGCGGTGACGTCGACTTCACTCGTGATGCAGAAGTGCGGCTGCTCGAAGGTTTCGAAGAATGCGAGGTGGTGGCGGCGGGGCCAGGTGGCACGGTCGATGACGGTGGGCATGGGACCTCCGGGGGTCTCCCCTACCCTGTGCATCAGGCGCCGAGCAGGCCGAGAACGACCACAGTCGAGATGCCCAGCACCAAGAGGCCCACCACAACCCAGACGACCGGCGACGTGCGCACCACCACATGCGGAGTGGCGTCGATGACCGCCTGGTAGTCCTCGGCGAAGACCCGCTTCCCTTTGGCCGACCACATCAGCCACAGCAGGTAGGCCCCGATGACCGTGCCCACAGGAATCGAGATGAGCGACAGGACCGCCAGGACGCTGGCCACGATGCGCACCGCAGTGTTTCGCCGGCGCAGCCCCCGGCCCACCCAGATGGAAAGCCCCCCGGTGACGCCGTAGAACGTGGACAGGCCCGCGAAGAAGACCACTTCATCGACCGCTTCGGCGCCCCCGCCGCCCACCAGCACCCCCACCCCGATGAACAGGAGCGAGAGGAAGCCGAGGAGCGAGAACACACCGCCCAGGATGTAGACGAAGCCGATGCTCTTGAGGCCGCGCTCGACGCCGATGTGGGCCCGGCGGTCGGCTTCGGCCCCTTCGGGATCGACGACCGTCAGCCCCTCGAGCTCGGCGGATGGGGCGGTGTAGGGATTGGTGGTCATGGGGTCCTCGGGCGAGAGAGGTGCGCCACCCACCCCACAGGCAGCTGACCGTGTGGGCGGTCGGACCAGCACCTCGGGGGGTCGCGAGGGATGCCCGGCCATCCTACCTGCAGTGACGCACGGTGAATTCCCGTCAACGAGGGACTAATCGCAACTTGGTCGCGTTATTGAGGGGCGGTTGTCTCTCCGACCGAGTGCCATGGCTTCCTTTCCTCCGTGCCCCCACTGCTTCACCGCTCCGCTCCTCGGGGCGGGGCTGCTGCTCATGGCCGGCCCCACCTTCGCGCTGGCCGAGCCTGACACCACGCCGCCCACGCTCGTCCGACAGCTCCCGCCCGAGTACCCCGACGATGCGCCGGCCGGGGCCACCGGAACGGTCGACATCCGGGTGAATGTGGGTGCGGACGGTCGCGTAGTGGATGCTGTGGTGGTCGACGGTCCCGAGGTCTTCCACGAAGAGGCCCTCCGTGCGGCACGCCGACTCGAGTTTCGCCCCGCGACCCGAGCCGGGGCAGCGGTCCCGGGCGTGATGCTGCTGCACTTCCACTTCGAAGACCCCCACGAGCCCGACCACGACCACGAGCCTGCCGAAGAAATCATCGTCCGCGCAGACCACGCCGACACCCACGACCCACACGCTCGAACCACCCTCGACGACGTCGATCTCGAAGCCTCGGCCGGCCGCACGCTCGCGGAGTCCGTGGCAGAGATTCCCGGTGTGCAGCTGTCGAGAACGTCGGGAAGCGCAGCCAAGCCCATCATCCGAGGGCACAGCGAGCGCCGCCTCCTGCTCCTGTACGACGGCGTGCGGCACGAGAGCCAGAAGTGGGGCCCCGACCACGCCCCCGAGGTCGACCCCTTCACCGCCGGCTCCGTGACCGTCATCAAGGGCCCGGCAGGCGCACGCTACGGCCCCGACGCCATGGGCGGCGTGATGCTGGTCGAGCCGCCGCCCATGCGCACCGAGGTCGGGGTGGGTGGCAAGGCCATGGTCCTCGGCGGAACGAACGGCCGCCGGGCCTACACGGCACTCCGCCTCGACGCAGTCCCAGAAGCCCACTCGGCGTGGTCCACCCGCATCGAGGGCAGCTTCAACGACAGCGCCGCCTTGTCGGCCCCCGACTATGTTCTCGGCAACACAGCTGCGCGGGAATGGGGAGCCGGAGGGGCTGTCCAGTGGCACGGCCAGTCGTGGACGGCCCGGGTGCGCTTCCACCACTTCGACCGCACCGAGGGCGTGTTCTACGGCGTGTCGTCGGCCACTCCCGACGAATTCCGCGCCCAGTACGAAGCCGGCGCGCCCGTGACCGCCCACCTGTGGGAGGTCGACCGCACCATCGACCGTCCCAAGCAAGAGGTGTCGCACGACCGGGCCTCCCTCCACCTCGAGACAGGCGCAGTCGACGGCTGGACCTGGGGCGCCATCTATGCCTTCCAGCGCAACCACCGGCTCGAGTACGCGCAGGTCCGGAGCGCCGAGACCGTGGGCGCCCAGTACGACTTCACGCTGCGCACCCACAGCCTGGATGTCCACGGAGAAGGTCCGCGCATCGTGCTGGGCAAGCGCAGAGTCGACCCCGGCGTGGGCCTCCAGGGCGGCTTCCAGGAAAACGTGTACCGCGGGTATGCCCTCATTCCGAACCACCGTGCGTTCTCGGGCGGGGCCTTCGCACACGGACGGGTGATGGGCCCACGGGGCGCGGTGTCCTTCGCTGGACGCTTCGACCACATGACCCGCACCGCGTACATCCTCACCGACGACTTCGACCGCCACGTCGCCCGCGGCACGCTCTCGGAAGACGACTGCTCGGCCTACGAAAGCGGCCAGGCGTGCGCGCGAAACTTCGACACGGCGTCGGTCTCGATGGGCGGGGTGCTGCACGCCATCGACGACACCCTCGACCTCAAGCTCGACCTGTCACGCGCCAGCCGCTTCCCGGCTTCGGACGAGCTGTACCTCATCGGCTCCGCCCCATCGCTGCCGGTCTTCGCCATCGGCGACCCGAGCCTGGGCGTCGAGACCACCTGGGGCCTGTCCCCCACCGCCACCCTGTCTCACTGGCTCGTGGCCGCGGAAGTGGGCGGGTTCGCGAACCGGGTGAACGACTACATCTACTTTGCGCCGGCCTTGAACGACGCAGGCGAGCCCACCTACACGGTCACCATCGACGGCAGCTGGCCTGAATACACGGTCCGTCCCATCACCGCGAACTTCGTAGGCGCCGACGGCTTCGTCGACATCGCCCCCCAGGAGGTGGTGGGCCTGCGCACCCAAGCGTCGATGGTGCGGGCCGTCGACCAGGCCACGGGCGACCATCTGGTGGGCATTCCCCCCGACCAGGTCTCGGCCACCCTCTCGGTGCGCCCTCCCCCGCCAGGCGCCATCCAGCAGTGGGCCCTCGGCGTCGAGGTGGAGCGCATCGGCCGCCAGTCCCGCGCCGACGACTCGGTGGATGTGGTGCCCGCCCCCGCCGGCGCCACCCTGTTCCATGCCGAAGCCACCGCCGAGCTGCGCCCCGCCGACCGCACATGGCGGGTGGGCCTCCAAGGCACCAACCTGCTCGACACCGCCTACCGCGAGTACACGAGCCTGCTTCGCTACTACGCCGACCAACCCGGTCGCGACATCCGTTTGCGCGTGAGCGTGGACCTCTGACCACCTCGTAGGAGACGCCATGAACCTGCATCCCGCCCTCTTGATGCTCCCCGTCCTCGTGGCCTGCAGCGACGTCAAAGAAGACGAAGACGACCACCACCACGACCACAACCACGGGGTCAGCACCGCGCTGACGCTCCACTTCACCGATGGTGCCGGCACCACGACCTCGTTTGCGTGGGAAGACCCGGAAGGCGATGGCGTAGACATCCTCATCGACGACATCGCCCTCACCTCGGGCACCGCGTACGAGCTCAATGTCGAGGTGACCAACCAGCTCGAAGACCCACCCGAAGACGTCACCACGGAAATCATCGCGCACGGGGAGGAACACCAGTTCTTCTTCACGGGCTCGGCTGTGGTGGGCCCTGCATCCGACTCGGCCGGTGCATTCCTCGAGCACGCCTACAACGACTCCGACGCCGACGGCCTGCCGCTCGGGGTAGACAACCTCATGACCGCCACCGCCACAGGCTCGGGCGAGCTCACCGTGACCCTGCGGCACATGCCCCCGGAGAGCGGCAACGCCGTGAAGACCGCGTCGTCGGCGGAAGACGTGAAGAATGGCGGTTTTTCGGCCATCGGCGGCGACAACGACATCCAGGTCACGTTCGTGGTCGCGGCGAACTGAAGGTGCGCGCCCTTCCGGGGGACGACGCCGGCGGAAACGCTGACTCGGTCATCCCGGACGGCCCACACGTCTAGGTGGCGTTCCCGGTGCAGTCTCCGCACCGGCCCGTCACCTTCAGGTGCAGCTCGGCGCCTTGAAGCTCGACGGGCAGGGGGCCGCCACCCACAGTCCGCAGCTCGAGCTCGGGCAGGCAGGTGACCCGGTTGCACCCCACGCACAGGAAGTGGGCGTGGTCGTCGGCGATGGTGCGGCAGCGGTCGATGAGCTCGTAGCGCCACACCTTGTCGCCCAGATCCATGCGGCGGAGGATGGTGGCGTCGGCGAGGTCGGAGAGGATGCGGTAGACCGAAGCCCGGTCGAAGTCGTTGGCCCCCAGCAGCTCCATCAGCTCGGGGTGCGACAGCGGGCCGGCCTGTTCATGAAGCTCGACCAGCACGGCGAGACGGGGGCGGGTTGCGCGGAGACCGACCTCGCGAAGGCGGTCGCGCATCTCTTCTCGACAGGACTGGTGGGCGTGGCTCATGGGACCAACGTGCCGTGCTCGACGGGGTTCGGCAAGGGCAGTCGCGGAGGTCAGCCACAGAGGTCGAGGCACGACGACAGCCAGGGGTCGTGCATGAAGACCTCGGGCTGCTGGCACAGCTCGGCCATGTCCCACTGCGAAGGACACATGCCGTACCATTCGTTGAAGGTGCCGTCGCAGTCGTAGTCTACGAGGGAGTCCCACCAGTCGCCCACCAACAGGTCGACGGGGTCGCCGGGCTGCAGGACCGCGGGCATCTCCCCTTGTTCGAGCTCGCACAGCCCGTTGTAGGACAGGGCGGAGTGGAAGCCGGCGGGAAGGCGCTGGCGCTCGACGTCGAGGCCGTTGCCCCCCAAGAGCCCCGGGAACCAGCCTCCGTAGAAGCCGACATCTTTGGCCGAGGGCTTGAGGACATCGGCTTCGAGCGGGGCGGTGGTGTAGACGAGGATGGCGTCGAGGGCACCGCCCAACACACGCTCCGTGGCGGGATCCCAGCGTTGGTCGGCATCTTCGTCGAGGTAGAGCAGCGGCATCCCGAGGGCCACGCTGGCCGAGCCGTCGCCCACCGGATGCAGCACGCGCTCGGGCGGCGGTGTGTAGACGGTGATGGTGTACAGCGCGGGGAATTGGGTCTCGACCACGACCTGTTGTTCGGAGCGACGGTCGACCGACGACCCACCCGACCAGAACAGCGACACATGCAGCTTCGACCAGTCGATGTCGCCGCGGTCGTCTTCGAGAATCACCTGGCCGTCGACCACCGCGAGGGGCTCGCCCAGGTAGTCCGCGCCGACGAGGGGGTCGCCACACCCTACGAGAACGGCCGCCAGGAGGGTGATCCCACGCACTTCAGAACGCATAGGTGAGCAGGTCAAGAGACAGCTCCGGGGCGACGGTGGTCTCGGTGGAACCGGTGGAAGGAGCAAATAGCACGGACAGGCCGCCTTCGAGGCCGACCACCCAACGCGCGGCCACAGCCACCTCGACGCGGGCGACCGGGCTCACACGCCCGAGGGTGGCGACACGGTCGGGGGCTTCGCCGCGGGTGTCGAAGGTCTGCCACACCCGGTCGGCGCCGCCACGCAGGCCAATGCCGGGAGAGATGCGGCCGACGTCGAGCATGCGCAGCAGCGTGAGGTCGGCACCGAGAACGCGCTGGTCCATGGACAAGACGGCGTTGTTGGAGGTGCTCTGGCTGCCGCGCGCGCGGGCCTGGACCGAGATGGGCTCGAGGTCGAGGCGGAACCCGGCTGCGCCCACTGGTGCGGTGCCGGTGTCGGGGGTCCATGGTGCGGTGAAGCCGCCGCCGAGCATGAAGCCGAGGGCGCTGCGTCGCTGGGCGAGGTCGCCGCGGCGGACGGTCTGGCCGATGGGAAGCTCGGCCATGTCGGCGCCGGACAGGAAGCGTTCCTCACCAACGTCGAGGGTGACGGCGGTCTCGCGTACCTCGTGGGGCACCCGCCAGCGCACGCGGTAGGGGCCGGGCTGGAGGTAGAGGCGGGTTTCCTGGCGGACGTCGAGCTCGGCCACCACCTCGGCATCGCGGAAGCTGTCGTCGAAGATGATGTACTGGCCTTCATCTTCGAGGACGACACTGGCGGCGGCGTCGGGGGACTCGAGGCGGGTGAGCACGAGGTCGTCGCGGCCGCTCAGCTCGTAGGCGTAGCTGGGATGCTGGAGGACGGGCGCGCGGCTGGTGGTGAGGATGGTCTGGTGGAAGCCGTACCGGTAGCTCTCGGACAGGGTGACCATGCGGTCGCCGGAGGTGTCGGCGGCGCCTTGGAGGCCCACGAGGAAGTGGTGGGTGAACACGCCTCCGCGGAGGTGCTCGGACTCCTGGGCATCTTCGCCGGCAGCTGCGGACGTGATGATGGCGAGGCCCTGGCTGTCGATGCGGTCTTGTACATCCAGCTCGAAGGGCTCGGCCGGGGCGGCGCCCTTGCGACGGGTGAGCTCGCCGGCGCGACAGGCATCGACGACGAGCACCTTGACGTCGGCGGGGGTGTCGCGGAGCTGGTCGGTGAGCTGGTCGAGGGGGAGCCGGGTGCCGCCGAGGTGCAGGGAGCCGGCGTCGGCGTGGCCCGAGTAGTACACAAACAGCAAGCCCGCGTCGTCGGCAGCGGCCCGGTGGGACAGGCTGGCGAGGACACGGGTGACGGTGGCGGCGTCGGGGCTCTCGAGGAGCACGAGGTCTTCGGGCTGGACGCCGGCGAAGTCTCGCAGGACATCGGCGGTGCGCTCCGCATCGCGCTCGGCATACCGGAGGGGAAGCTCGTCGCGGTCGCCTTCATTGGCGCCAATCACCAAGGCGTAGCGGCGCTCTGCTGCAGCGGTGAGGGCGGTGAGGCCGAGCAGGAGGGCCGCAGGGGTCATCGCGGCTCCGGGTCGGCTTTCACGAGGCGGACGCTGTCCTGGCTGCATCCAGGCAACAGCCCGGGGAGCTCGGAGGCGGGCTCGACATCGCGCAGGGCGTCCTCCAGGTCTGCCATCCGCACCGGCTCGGGACACTGTACGGCCACCAGCAGCTCTTCGCCGGGGGTGTCGTCAAATCCCAGGGCACCGGGGAGCAGGAAGGGCTCTGGATCGGGCTCGACGAAGATGGCCGGGCCGTGTTGAGGGGCTCCAGGGTAGACGGAGCCGGTGGCGTCGACACCCGCGACAATGACGTACCCGGGGGCATTCACATCGACACGGAAGCGCACGCGGTCTCCGGCCACAACGGGGTCGCCGTCGAACACGCGGGACACGTCGTCGCCGTCGTGGAGCCACACTTCGAGGTGGAGGTCGGCGCCACGCGACTGGAAGACGTCGGCCGGCTGGGGGGACGGCACGAAGAGGGCGACCCCGGCAGCGGCGGCGACAGCGGCGAGGGTGCCTCCGAGCCCCCACCAGCTCGGCCGGGAGGGACGGCGGACGGCAGGTGGCGGCTCGGAGGGGGAAACGAGTGGAGGTAGGTCGAGGGGCAGCGCGCGCAGGGCATCCAAGCGGGCGACGCAGGGGCTGCACAGCGCGAGGTGGGTGTCGCAGAGGGCCTGTTCATCGGACGACAGGTCATCGGCGACGAAGCGCTCGAGGGCCAGGTCGAGGAGGTGGCCGTCGCGGGTGAAGAGGGGGTCGGTCACTTGGCACCTTCCGTGGCCGACCGGCACAGGTGTTGGAGCTCGACGAGTCGGTTGCCAACGGTGCGCCGGGACACCCCCAGGCGGGTGGCGATGTCGGCTTGCGTCATGCCGTCGAGGTGGTGGTAGACGCCGATGAGCACGAGCTCGGGGTCGAGGTCGCGCCACGCTCGGGCGAAGCGGCTGCGGACTTCCTGGTCGGCCGCGCTGACGGGCGACTGCCAGTGGTGGGGCTGGGCTTCCCGCCAGAGCTCGGCCCGGCGCGCGTGCTGGGACCGGCGGGTGATGCAGTACCGGGTGGTGATCTGGTAGAGCCACGTGGCCGGGCTGCAGTCTCCCCGGAACCGGTCGCTGGCGTGCACCACTTTCACAAACACCTCCTGGAGGACGTCGCGGGCCTCCTCCTCCGGGAAGAAGCGGCGGGCCCGGCGGAGAACCATCGCCCCGTGGCGGCGGTAGAGGTCCGCCACGTCGAGGGGTGCGATGGGTTCGCCGGGCTGGCTCATGCTCAGCCGCCTGTGCCACAGACCGAGACACCAGCCGCTTCGAGGCAGTCGTCGAGGGCCACGGAGCAGTCGCCGAGCGACTCGCCCGCTGCGATGCAGGTGTCGATTTCGTCGAAGCAGGCGTTCATGGCGTCGCTTTCTTCATCGCCACATCCGTCGTCGTAGCCGTACCAGTCGTAGTCATCGTAGCCGTACCAGTCGTAGCCGTAGCCACCGTCGTCGTAGCCGTACCAGTCGTAGCCGTACCAGTCGTAGCCATATCCGTAGCCGTAGCCGTAGCCGTAGCCGTAGGGGTCATCCCAGCCGCCGTCGTCCCAGCCGCCGTCGTCCCAGCCGCCGTCGTCCCAGCTGTCGTCGTCCCAGGGGATGGGCTCGCCGAGACAGACCATCAGCTCTGCGTCGCAGACGTCCCAGCCCACGCCAGACCACAGGCACATGTCGTAGTTCTCGAAGCACTCTTCTTCGAGATCACCCTCGTCGGCGCCTTCTTCGGCTTCTCCGGTGAGGCATTCGTCGGTGAGCGCGAGGCAGCTCTCCTCGGAGACACCGGCGTCGAGACACTCTTCGAGGAGGTCGAGGCAGAGGTCCTCGGCGGTGGTGTCGCCGCCGGCTTCCACCTCGATGCCCGCGTCGATCTTGCCCACATCGGGGCAGCCAGCGATGGACAGCGGGATGAGGAGCGCGAGGAGGGGGCGTGCATGCATCGGAGTCTCCCGGGTCGGTGGGGGCCGCTGCAGGAGGCAGGGCCACCCGGTGAGACTGGTGGGAGGGGGGCGATGGCAACGGGGGGTGAAGAAAAGTGTGGTTGGGGTGGGTGGGCCCCCTCCGACCGCTTCGCGGCCACCTCCCCCTGAAGGGGGAGGACTTCGAGCAGCCGCGGACCATCGCGTTCCGTTCGCGAGCGCAGCGAGCCAAGAACGGAACCAACGCAACCTTCCGAGACACCGTCTATGCGAAGTGCCCGTGCTCCTTCTGGGCACCCATTCTCCGGCGCACCTCGACCGGCTCACCACCACCGCGTCAGAGCCG
>Ga0213833_1000371_pt1 | contig 50655 bp, 92 predicted proteins | sample SWATP21_FD_160575 | JGI IMG/M metagenome (GOLD analysis project Ga0213833, IMG submission 160575) | Coastal seawater microbial communities from Marineland, Florida, United States - SWA TP2 #1 | ecosystem: Environmental > Aquatic > Marine > Coastal | place: USA: Florida | collected 2016-08-14 | reverse complement strand
TTTGCAAAATATTCTTAACTATTTCTTTTTTTAATTAATTCAGCTTCTCTAGTAGCATAATCAACAATCTTTAACATATCTTCGTAATCTTGCCCCTTATCTCTTAATAGATACTTTAATATATTAGCCTCTTGAAAGTTTAAATTCCAATGTTCTGCTAAGTCTATAACATCCATTCCATTAACTTCTCTTGAAGCGTATCTTTTTGGTTTTTCGTTATTTAAAGAAATTGGTAATACAACACTATTAGTTACTTCTAATTCTAACTCCTCTATAAAGAAATCTTTCAATGGCATTAAAGCTATTTTATAATTGTGTTTTGAAGCATCCCATTGTTTGTCACCACAATTAAAATAATATTTATAATTATTAAAATCACTATAACAATCTTCATCTTTAGGAAAAGCCTCTTTCAAAACTTTATCCATTAACTCTGGTTTACTATGGTCAGCAACTAAAGTAACTTTACCCTCTCTTAATTTATTTATGTTCTCTTCGTTAAATCTCATTGTATTAGTTTTCATTCAAATTTGTATTATTTCACTTAGTTTGCGTTATTTCTCATTCACCCACTCAAAGTAAGCTCTAGCAACTCTACTGCTTTTAAATTCGTAATTTCTCATTTTAATAAACGAACGCCACTTTTGATGTGTGTTTATTTTTTTACTTGGATAAATTGTATTTGTGTTTTTTTTACTATTAAACAAGTTGTAAATAAAAAAAGGTATGTAACATAATGTTAACAATAATAAAAACTCAACGTTTCCTCTAGTTGCTAATTCTCTCTCTTCTAAATAGAAATCTTGTGTTATAGGTTTGTAGTAATAATTACCTCTTACAAAACCATTTATTTTTTCTTTTACTATAAAACTTTCATGGTCTAAACTTTTAGTAAACGGATTAATATCAATATATTCAGACTCTATGTAACTATCTGATGAATAAATATTAAATCCAAATCTAGGGAACATATATATCTCCCCCTCTTTTATTTCTCTCTTGTGTAACCAATTAAGCTGGCTAATTGTTAATCCTGTTTTCATAATTTTTATTTTAAATGTTTAACTTTATCGTAATTGTCTTTAGCAACTTTTATAACATTTTCAAGGTTATTACCTCTAGCACCTGCCATAAAATTAGTTTCTGTAACTATGTACTTATTATTCTCTTCATGTAAATATTCATCAATAATAAATGTAGCTCCAGAATAAGTAAATGTATTTACACTTTCAATATCATCGTGTATAAAGTTACCGTTTTCATCTCTTTTCATAATGTTTTTATTTCAAAGTTAAACATTTGTTTCAATTACGCAAATTGTTTTCAAAAAAAAAAGATAATAAGTAAAACTGAAACTACAATAAACCATTGAGCAAAGTTTATGTTTTTTCTCATTATTAACTTTCTTCTAAGTTCATAAATAGTGTTTGATTGTTTATTTAACTCAACTATTAATTCAGCTTGTTTATTTATTATATCATCCATAATTATTTAGTTTTTCTGTATTTTAAAAACTGTAAAATAGACATATTCTTAACAAAGTCTACATAATCACTAAAAACAAAATCAATAGGTTTAATACTAAACATTTTATTCATTTTTTTAATATTAGTTAATATGTCTATTTCATCATAGATGTCAGAGCTTAACTTATGTTTATTTCTATCAATCTCATCAATTAAATTAAATCTTAATTTTTCTAAGTCAACAATCTTATTATTCTGACGTTTTATAACTTCATTATCACTACCTTTTAAATATTGTTCTTTAATACCTCTTAGTTCGTCGTATTCTTTTATACTTATTGTTACTGTGTTCATCCCGTTATAAGTTTTTTAAAGTTATCTGTTAGTTTTATTTCAAAGCCATAAGATAATAAATCTTTTATTTTACTTGTTTTGAATAGTCCAATATGTTTACCTTCTCCAAAATCTATTTCATCAGGAAATTCATCATCTAATAGTCCACCCTCAAACAAAACCTTTTCTTCTGCTTGTTGGTATTGTTTTACTTTGTTATTAAATACCTTAGCTATTTCTTTTTCTTGTTTAGTAAGCTTGTTTAAACTATCTTCAGTATAAAATATTACTGGCTTATCTAAAGTCTTATCATCCTCATCACAAGGAATAAACATTCCTAGTTTTAAAGGTTGTTCTAGTAGGTCTATGTAGTTGGATAAATAAATATACATAAAGTCAATACCATGTTTATCATAATCACTATTAGGTAACCAATCCTTAAACTCCTTTACTGTTTTTAGTGTGTTTATCATGTCTTAATTAGTTTTAATGCTTCTTGTAATCCTTTTTCTAATGCTTCTTCGTAAGTGTCATATAAATTTATTTTTGGAGCTTCGTCCAAATAATAACTCCACCCGCCTATCTTTTTATATATAATGATAAATATCCTATGCTTTTCCCTCAACCACTTTTGAAGTAGGCTTTGTGTTGGAGCTTCACAAACAACAATTCCATCTAAAAGTTGTCTTTTATAAACTATGTCGTCACCTATGTAAGATTCGTATAAATCTAGTTCTTTGTTTTCATCGTAAAAACCAGTACTAACTATGCTAAACCCTTTTTCTTTAGCAAGCTTTCCAGTTTGAAAACTTATTATTTCTTCTTTCATTTCTCCAAAGTATTAATATCTATTGCTTTATTTTGTTCTATTAGGTTGTGTATGTCGAAGTGCCATTCTTGTAACTTATCTTTTATCAAACACCCTTCAAATAAATCTATTTCAACTGAATAATTACCAGTATAAATATTAAATTCTATTTTTGAATCAATAGAAATAGGTTTGTAGACTTCTAAACTGCTACATGATATTTTCTTAATTTCTTCAATAGGCACAAAAGTTTCTCCATTAACTGTTATTTCTTTGGTTAGGTCGCTTAGTGGTCTTAGAATTAGAACTATATCATCTACATTAAATTCAACACCTTCTACAACTTCTATTATATTATACACTATATTTAAAGTTTTTATTTCATCTATAAAAACTTCATTATCACTTACACTGTAACACTTCACCCCATAAGGCAAATACCCTACTATTTCTTTTAATTCTTGTTTCATAACTTAATCGTGTTTGTTTCCTGTTAAATCTTTAATGTCTATATCTTCAATATCATAAATGTTTTCATCTACTAAACAAATGTCGTTTGATATAATTTCTTGACTACCCTCCCCATAAGAAATTCCATAACCATAATCATTAACTTCAAATCTACCTCTTTGTTCACTCCACTCAATTAAACAATAAACACATAAATCATCATCGCCTTTTAGTTTATCATTTTCATATATCGCTACTCCATCAATTGTGGTAATGAATTGGCAAACTGTTTCAGGGATTACTTCATGTCTTATTTGTAGCCCTTCTAAATCATAGATATATGTTTTATTGTATGTATTACACTTGAAGTAGTAACCATACACCCAATCACCGTTATCAACTCTTTTCGCTTTAAATTTAATTTCTCTGTTCATCCTATTGCTTTTTTAATTGCTTGTTCAATCTCCTTTTTTAATTCTTCTGCATTACCTATGTTTGCTAATCCTCTAATGTATGGTTGTGCCTTTAGTAAAGCACTTAATAATTCTGGTGCTGAAGATATTAGTTGTGCATTGTACTCTGATTCTTTCTTATCTAAACCAGCCCATACAGTTATAAACTCAACATTCTCCACACTATCTTCACATGTGTTTATTGTGTATGTATCTGTTTCCCACACATCATCCCATCCCTCTTCAACAATCCACTTTCCTTTTGTTCCTTTAAATTCTCTGTTCATAATCTTTAATTTTATCCAAAGTTAACAATTATTTTTAAATACACAAAAAAACCTACCAAAATTAATTGATAGGTTTTTATTTATGACTAAACTTTTAACTGTTAATAGTGTTTAGTTCTGTTATTATTTATATTATATGTAATAAATGTGGCAAAGTTCGTAAATACTCGAGCAACCTTTATTTAATGTGAGGGTCGCTAATAAAACTCATTACTACGATTCTTACATATATTACAATTATTAAATAAACAACTTAATCCCAATTAGTTCCATTTTTCATGTTGTTGTAATTTATTTTCATAATACTCTAACTGTTCTTGCCAATGTTTACTATTAATGAATCTAGCACCTTTCCATCCCTCAACTATCCCAAACTTAAAAGAAAGGAATATAAAATCTACTATAAATTTGTAAAGTTTTTTCATCTAACTTCTATTTCTTCGAAATAACATCTTATAAAATTATTTAACTTATGCCACCTATCGAAAAAATTGTCATTTTCTTCTGACAATACATAATATATATCATCGTCTATAAAATCAGGTTCTTTCAATAAATCTGGGTACTCATGTTCTTCTAAAGTTTTGTAAAACTGTTTATACCTACTCATTATATCATTAAACCTATTAACATAACTTTCTGCAAAATCCTTATTTTTTGTAACAAACAAGTCAACAACATCATGTTCACCCACAACAAAAGAAAATGTTTTAACTATATACATTTTACTCATAACCTTAACCTATACTTTCTATAATTTATGTGAACTGCAAATATATGTAATTGTAAGTAAATAAAAAAACCATTATAAAAAGGTTTACCACCATACCAAGATTCATCTGGGTTTCTTTGGAAATAACTTTTACCTTTTGACCTAGTAAACCAAATACTTAACTTAGGTCTGAATTTATACCAAACTGATATATCTTCTTTACTCGCTAAACTATCTTTATCAAAATAATTTATTCCTTTTAATCTAAAATATTTCATTTACTATCAAAACCATTTACAAGTACCATGCAAAAAATCAAATTCAAATAAGTGTTGTTCTATTGATTTTATAGCACTAATTATCACTCTTCTTCATTCTTAACTGTAACTACTATTTTCTTCTTTGTAACCTCTTCTTGTTTCTTATCGGCTAATCCTAAATCACGAGCTATTATATTAGCGTTATAAGCTCCTACACTAGCTCCTTCAAACTTCTGATTATAGATAATATTCTCTATTTCTTCTATGACTTCGGAAAAATTATTGTCACAAGTCTTCTTGAACTCATTAAAATACTTAGTGTTAACACCTAAAAATATACATAGTCCTGTCATAGTAAAAGGCGGTGAAGTAGGTATTCTAACCTCAATAACATCACTACCCTTATACTCTACTTTCTCCCATGCTCTATTGCTTTGGAATTCAAAATACTCGTAGCAAGCTTCACGCATTATTTCTGGAGTAGCAAATATTTTATCTCTACCGTGTTTTGTTCTTCTTTTCCAAAACTGATTGTCTTTAGGTGCTGCCATAATTAGTTATTTAAATCTTTAGTAATACTTTCTCTAATAGACTCAAGTTTGTTAAGCTTTTTATAGGTTCTTACTATTTTTCTTTTAGTACCTTCTTCAATTCCAAAGAAAACCAATGTATATAAAATAACTAGACGTTCAATAATAAACTTTACAATATGAATAGGTAAAAATAAAGCTTCTGGTATTATGTATAAAATCCTAAATATTTTCATTTTTATAATTGTTTAATTTTCAATTAGTTAGTCTTACTCTTACAGTACGAAAACATAACTATTTTAAAGGTTTATTAGTTTTATAATCATTTCTATCAAACCATCCTATGTTTAATAACTTCTTATATTCTTTCATAGGTAAGTAAACTATTCCACACATAAACCAAAAAACGATTAAAAACACTATTGATTTATTTATATATCCTTCTATTGTTGGTAGTATAAAAATAGAAGTAATCAAGGGTAGTACTAAAGCCGTTATAGTAAGTAGTTTAAATCCTAAGCTTTTATTTTGTTTAAACCATTCTAAGTATGTAGGTATTTTATTGCTCATATTTTTATTTTTCTTGATAGAAACTTTTTGTTATGTAATTCAACTCTTTCTCTTAGATCAAAAAATCTATTTGACATCTCTTTGTATTTATCAAATAATTCAGTATCATAATCATCTAATGTTATTTCTTTTAATATTTTTTTTGAATAAGAAAATGGTGATACTATCTCTCTAATTACTGCGTCTTTTGAAACTAAATCCCTAAGCTCTTCGTTTTCTTTCCTTAACTCCTCTAATTCAATCGCTTTACTTAATGGATAGTTGTTAATTGTTTCGTTAATCATTTTTTTTAATTTTATTTTGTTCTTCTTTTATGTTTTTAATGTAATCTCTTACAATAGCGCAATGTTCATACATTTCAAATACTTCTAATTGTTCTAAAGTAGCTTTAAGAGAAAGTAAATGTATTTCCATTCCTAACCCTATGTCTTGAGTCAACCAATCGTAAAACTCTTCATTAGTCATGTTACCTAATAACATAGGTGGTCTAATAATTTCAAAATATAAATCTTCTAAAGCCATTTAATCACATTTAAAAGGGTTATCATCAAAATTATATATAACACGGCTTAAACGTTCTCTTAAAGACTTTAAACTATGCTCATCTTCATCTATTTTATATTTATCTGCAAAAAGTCTAACAACTATTGACATATTAATCTTTTCATTTCCTTTATGTTCTTGACCCCATGCGTAACAACCACGCCAAAAAGCATATAAAGAAGTATCAAGCCAATTTATTTTTTCAATAGTTTTCTTTGAGTGACTCATAAAAATAAACAAATACTAAGGTAATGAATGACCTATATGTATAACCATAAAAATATGTAAGAACGAAACACTTTTAAGTCTTTGTTATTGCAAATATAGTGAAAATTTATTTAACTTTTAAAGTTTTATTTTTTAGGAAACATAATCTCAAAATCTTTATCATGTCTTTCTAAAACATCTCTTATTTCTTCTGCTAATTTATAAAAACTTTCTTCATCATAAGATAAAGCCTCTCCTTTCATTTCTCTTGCTTTGTTTTCAGCCTCCATTCCTTTTGCTTCAACTTGTAAAGCGTAAACTTCAATAAGGGCTTTAAATTTAAAGTAATCCATATTATAATAGTTTTATTTTATGTAATTTTTGTATGTATTTTGGGTCAGTCGCATATCCTAACTCATAAAGGAAGTCGTAATAACACCCTCCTTTATATTTATACTGAATCCAATTCTTATAAGCATGGCAACTATCCATCCAATTATCAAAACTTTCTAATTTATGGTTTCTAGTTAGTCCAAAAAGATTATTTCTAACCCTACAAGAATATGACTTAAAATGTCCAGTTTCTAATATCGCTTGCTTTGTAACTATATCAGCGTGTTTAACTCCTATTTGTTGTAGGTAGTTGTAAACGCTATCAGTTGTTTGGGCTGTTGCGAATAAAGGTATTAATATAAGTATTTTAAATATGTTTTTCATGATTTTCAATGTACAGTTCGTTTATTGTTCTTTATCCGTTTGTTTTCTAACATACTCAATATAAAATTTACAAGTTGCTCCATTGTTTGGTGCTTCTTGCCAAAATCTGCAATTACTTAAATGTTTGCAAGTATCGCATGATTGCATAACAACTGGTGTAGTTAATGCTTTGTGCATTGCTTTTATAAAAGAGTCGTAATTCATTGTTGTTTCAAAACCGTCGCTTTCATCTGCAAAATCACACCAAAGTTCTATTGCTAATTCTTGTATTTTACTTTGTTCCATTTTTACTAATGTTTTTCATAATATTAAAATTTGTATTTATCTATCCATACTAAAACCTAATAATGTATATTTGCCTGTGCTTGTATTGTGCCTATACTAGACCGTTACATAAAATTCAACTTTCTATCATGTCTATAATGATGTAACAAATCTCTAGTTTCAATCAATACTTTTAATTTAATAGCTAACTTGTCATGTTTCTTTTCTTTTAACAAACTTAATAATTCAAATTCATTTAAACAAGTAATTTGCATATTTTTATTAATTTGTAATACCCAATCCTTTAAATACTCATCAAAATTATGTAATCTATTTATCTGTTCTATTAAATCTGTATAGTCTGCTGGTGTTATTTGTTGCATAGTTCTAATTGTTTAAAAAGGCATAAACCCATCATCCTCATCTTCAAAACTTGTCATATCAGGAGTTAAAGGCTTCATTTCTATTTCTTTTGGTTCTTCATATAAGCTTTTCTGTTCTTCTTTTGGCAGTGTTAAATCTGTTCTGTCAACTTGTGTACCTTTAGCGTAATAACGTCCTGTTGGTATATCAAATTCAAAATCAAAGTTAGCACCTATCTCTCCTTGAAAACTCATCTTTGTTTTAAGATTGGTAAAAGTAGTATAACCTTTTTCATCAGGAGTATCAAAATACCTGTAAATACCAAAACCGTCATGTGTTTGATTTCTAAAATCTGAACTTCCTGAAACATCGTATAAAGTTGGTTGTTCGTAAAGTCCTGAATCATTCTTACGCATCTTTGTAGGATGAGCAACTAAGAAAACAACTACATTATATGTTTGAGCAAAGTTAGTTAAATCTGTTAAAACATCGTTAATAGCATCAATTTTATTCATGCCTCTAGGTAACTTAACCTTGTTAAAAGCATCTATAAAAAAACAATCCACTCCAAAACTAAACATTTGTTCTTTAAATTTTTCTAACACCCATTTCCAACTAGGAGTTTTACCCTCGTCTTGTGAAGTTAAATAAAGTCTACCATTTGCCCAACTACAGTAACGCTCAACATCTTCTTTAGTACATTTTTTAACTCCATCCATATCTTTAAAAAAAGGTTTACCTACTGCTTTCTGAATAAAATTAGCCTGATGTAATGCCATAGGGTTATGCTCTGGACTAAAAAAACTTAACTTCATGTTATTATCATTAAGCAAATTCAAGGCGTACCACTCTGAAAAATTAGATTTTCCATGAGAAGGAATACCAGTTATTGTAACTAGATGACCACGCATAACACTAAATACGTCGTTAAAGTCCTTTTCATGCGATTTAAAGCATTTATTTTGTATTTTGATAGTAGGAGGTAAACCGTTTGAGTAAAGCTCTAAAATCGAATCTTTTAAATCCATTGTTGAGAATGTACCACTTACTGGAAATCTTTTTTTGTTCTTAACCTCATCTTCTAATGTTCCTTTAACTAAACATTCATTTGCATCTTTACCAGTTTCAAAGTCTATAAACTCGCATCTGTATCGACCTAAGCGTTGTGCTATATTTTCTTTTAGTTGCTTCCCTTTCTCATCATTATCAACTGCAATAATGAATTTTTCAACAGTATCTAAATATTCTTTTGAGTTTTCCCAAACATCATCATTATCATTAGCTCCATTAGGCACACTTATAACGTTTTTTATTCCTATTTCGTGTAATGACAAACAATCTATCTCTCCTTCAACTATATAAGCTTCTTTTTGACCTACTATTGAATTAATATTATAGAAAATATTTTTAGTTCCTGCGCTTTGTGTAAACTCCTTTTTTGCGCTTCTATACTTCTTGTTCACTAAAATATCACGTTCAAAGTAATTAAAAACTATATTATTACGCTCTTTGTTTGCTTGAGGTTGGTATTTTTTTTCTTCAGTTATACTAAAATCTACTAAAGTACTTTGACTAATCCCCCTTTCTTTGAAGTACTTAACAATACTTTCAGAAAGTGAAGTATAATTTTGCCATTGTTGAACAGGTAGTTTATATTCTCTTTTGTGAGTTTCTTCTGTTTTTTCTTCTCTAAAGCTTAATGCTCCACAATGATAACATTTAGCTGTTCCAGTATCTAAATAAATAGTTAAACATTTATCTTTTTTCTTTTTTCTATCTTCCGAACAGTTAGGGCAAGTTGTTTTTTTCTTACCAGTAGATTTATTACCTACATCTAATTCTGACCAATCTAAAAATGTGTACATAGTTTTGTTTTTAAAATACTAATTTAGGTAATGAAGCTTTTTTTTCTGCTATTGTCATTTGCTTAGGGTCTTTTTTAGTACTATTGTAATTATTTTTATCCCATCTTTGCAAACGTCTTGACAAATCCCATGTTTTTTGTTTCTGCCATCTGTATTTCTTTTCTCTTTCTCCTTTTTCAGTCCAATACAAATAAAAATCATTTAACATTTCTTTTCCATACTTATCTAAAAATGGTTGCAAGGATTTTTTAAAATCCGATAATATATCTTTATCTTCTTTTTTAACTTCTTCTTTAGTTTCTATTTCATCTTCTATTTCTATTTTAGAAACCATACCGAAACACTTTAAAAGGCTTTCAAACCCTTTAGAAGGATTAGATTTACAAACTGTAATAGTACTGTCTTTCAGTTCTTTAGGTAAATTATTATAAATATCTATTGCTGACTTCTTCATGTTTGTGTTAAATTTCTGATGTTTCATAAAATTAATAAGTATAACATAGTTATTAATGTATTTTACTTTATTAACCCTTTCGAACTCTTTCAAACCCTTTAAAACATCATCTTTTTTTAAGCCCGTTTCAAAAGAAATTTTCTTAATTGAAGATTCATAAATTCCTAACATATTAGTTTTCTCATTTGTAACTAAATACAAAAATAATAACTTATGATTAGGTGTTAAATCTTCAATGAATGGGTCTGACCAGAAGGCAGTCGATACGCTTCTTAACTTAGCCATTTTGACCTCCTTCCTTTATTTTAGCTATTTCACTTCTTAATGTTTTATGTAGTTTAATAGCTGTTGGAATTGTCAAAAACACACATTCAGTATCGTTTAAGTTACTATCTATAACTTGTAATCTAATTTGATTATTTTGTGTATCTATTTTTATAAAAGTTCCATCATCAGAACTGCACATAAAATTTAACTTAACTTTCGGTTTTTCCATAATAATAACGGTTTTAAGTTTACCGTAAACTTTTAGTAAATAAAAAAGCCTTTATAAATCATTAAGAGTCTCACGGCTTAAATCATTATAAAGGCAATTAAAATTTCTTATAGTGTTCTATAATGTGAGACTGAACACAAAGCAAATATATTAAAAATGTTTTAAAGTATTTTAATTATTTAACACCTTCAACATCTAATATACTTATTTGGTTTTCATCTTCTTTAACAAATATTCCATCTTTCATTACACCTTTTCTTTTACTTATAACATTATAAGCTGTTTCAAGACAATCTAAAGGGTTTAATTTTTGCATTTCACAACCTATTAATATAGTTACTAAAATATCCCCAAAGCCGTCTTTTATTTCTTCTTTAGTATTCTTAACTTGACCTTTAGAGTTAATAAAAGTTTCTAAGTTATTTTGTTTAGCAAATAAAGCATCTCTTGTTTCTTCTACCTCTTCAATAGTTTTTTTCATTTGAGTTAAAGAAGTAGCTTTTTCAAGTATTCCTTTTTCTTTAGCCCATTCAATAACTAATTCATTTAGTTTTTCAAAGTCTTTCATAGTTTGTTTTTTATAAATTTATACCGCAAAGTTAACAAACTTTTTTAAGTTCACAACTTTTTTTAACTTTTTTTATTTTTTAATTATTTTTATACATATATTTGTCTAGCTCTTTTATTCCGAGCTTTATTCATAATTTTAGTTTTGACCTCCTTACTTAATATGTAGGGAGGTTTTTTATTTAAAATATTTTTGCATATTTAAAAAATAGTTTTAACTTTGCTAAAATTAAATTTTATAAATTATGGAAACAAAAGGTAAACACACAATACCATTACTAGGTATTAAGAGAAAAGAGTTGTTAGATATAACTGGTTATAGTTATTCTACTTTGAATAAACATATAGATAACGGTTATTTATCTTTAACTGTATCAGATGTTTGTAAAATAGCAAAGTACAAAGGATTAGAAGCTAGAGAATTAACAGAGCAAATATTTGAATTTAATAGATAGGTTATGAAAAGTTTAATTAAGATACAAGAAGAGTTAAAAGCTCCTAAAAATCAAATGAATACTTTTGGTAAATACAATTATAGAAGTTGTGAGGATATACTAGAAGCTGTTAAACCTTTATTAGTTAAGTATGATGCTAATTTAACTATTACAGATGAAGTTAAGCAAGTAGGGGAGCTTATATTTATAGAATCGACTGTTGTATTTTCTCATTTAGATAAACACGAACCTATAATAGTAAAAGCACAAGCTGGAATTAACCCAAATCGTAAAGGTATGGATATAGCTCAAAGTTTCGGCAGTAGTAGTTCATACGCTAGAAAATATGCTTTAAATGGATTGTTTTTAATTGATGACACTAAAGAAGTTGATAGTTTAGATAATTCAAAGAAAAAACTAACTTCTAAAATAGCACAAGAAGAAGCTAAAAAGAAAACACCTTTAGAAGAGTTAAAGAAAAGATTTGATTTAACACCAGAACAAGAAACTAAGTATAATTCATTAATAAAATAGATATGGGAGCAAGTAAACAAGAGTTTATAGAACATAGGGAAATAGAGTCAAAATACATAGAAGAACAAGAGATAGAAAAGATTCAACAAGAAGAACCAAGTGAATATTACAAACTTATAGGTAGATTGCAAAAAAAAGAAGAGACATTAAGTTACTCTTCTTTAAAACAATTTTATAAAACACCTAAAAACTTTATTAATTATAAGTTAAATAAGTTTGTAAAATCTCCATCAATGATATTTGGCTCATTGTTAGATTGTTTGATTTTAACACCAGAAGACTTTGATAAAAACTTTATAGTATTAGATTCAGTACCATCTACTGACAATCAACTAGGTTTTGTTTCTGACTTTTTAGATGGAATGAGCAAGGAAGAAGCTTTTAATAATAATTATAAAAGAGGTGATGCAGAAAAAACATATCTAGGTTTAGAGAAATACATTAATAGCAAGAAGTTAGGGCTTGATGTTATTTCTCAATCTGATTTAGATAAAGCTAAATCAATAAAAGAAAGTGTTTTAAATAACCCTACTGCTAAAAGCTTTTTAGAAAGAGCTGATACAATACAAGAGAAGTTAGAATGGGAATACAAAGGCTATAAGTTTAAAGGTTTTTTAGATGTTAGAGGAAAAGGCTTTATAATGGATTTAAAATATAAGAGTACAAGCTCGGACATAAACAAGTTTCAATGGGATTTTAAAGAGCTTCATTATGATTTACAAGCTGGAATGTACACTAAAGCTATAAACATATTAGGGCTTGATAAAAATGTTCAATATTTTATAATGGTGTATGATGCTAAAGGTGAAGTTTCTGTAATAGAGATTGATTATTCATATATTGCACATGGTCAACAAAAGTATGATTTATGTATTCAAGAGATGGAACGATGTAGAAAAGATAATCTTTGGAATTTAAGCCATGACTTCTATGGTGTAAATGAAGGTGTTTTCACAATGGTAAAGCCAAGATTTGCAGAATTAAAAGGAAGTTTAATAGTCTGAAACAAAATCAATAATTTTAAAAAACAATAAAAAGTTATGAAAATAGAATTAACAGTAACAAAATCATTTGAAGTATATTATTTAAAAGTAAACGTAGGTGTTAGGTATTGGGACGATGGAACTATTAACGGGGAAGAATTAGAGGATGGTAGTACAACCCCATGTAAGTATGGAGATAGATGGAAGCCAATTATTAAACTAGAAAATGGAGAAATAATAAATTGGACTAAAGGAACAATAGCTCAAATACACTATAAAGTTTGTGATGATGGTTATTATACACTATTGGGTATTAAAGATGATGAAGTAATAGAAATTGATGGTTATGTTCCTGATATTATGTGTCCAAAAGGTAATGGATATGGTGATTATATAATCATGGATATTGACGAGAATGGATTTATACAAAATTGGAAATGTGATTTATCAGACTTTACAGAAGAAGACTAAATGTGTAACAAGCTAATAACAGAAACAAAATCAACTAGCAGACGTATATTGTTTGCTAGTTGGTTAAAAGACTTTGAAAATGAAACTAAATATAGTTAAACAACTTAATGGAACTTTTAAAGTTGCTTTTGATTCGGATTATGAAGTTTTAAAAAAAATAAAAGTAGGTAAAGTTTATCAAGTTGATATTAAAAATCAAAGAAACGCAAAATTTCACCGTAAGTTTTGGGCTTTGATTAACATTGCTTATAATAATCAAAATCATTATAATAGTTTAGAACAATTTAGAAAAGATTTAACTATTGCTAGTGGATTTTATGAACAACACGAAACTTTTAATGGAAAAGTAAGAACAGAAGCAAAAAGTATAGCTTTCAATAAAATGGATGAAATGGAGTTTGAAAGGCTTTATAATTCTTTTTTAGATTGCATTCAAAAATACTTTGATATTGATTCTGAATTATTAGATAAAGAAGTATTAAGTCAAGTTAACTAAAATTAAAAATTTAATAAATGTGGATATACGAATTTAGTTATTCAGGTGGCGAAACTGATTGGGTGTTTGCTCCAAATATTAAAGAGGCAAAAGAATTCTATTTAAAATTTACTGGTTGTGGCGATTTGTATGAAACAACTGTTAAAAGAGTACCTAAAATAAAATGGAGTGAAATGTATTTATTAGACCCAAACGAAAGTGAGCCAGACCCAGACGAAGAAGAATACAACGAAGATGACTACCATTGTGGTATAAAGATAATAGAAACTTTTGCTGAGTATGCAGAAAAAAACACTATTACTGATATGATAGGAACTACAGAGTATTAATGTTATACATTGTTGTGCGCAGAAATGCTTGCAGTAGGTGGTTTTAAGTGAAATTCAAGCGGATGAATACTAGCGATGACAATAAGACTAGAACCCAACGTTAAAGCCGAGCCTAACCACCTATTACACACAACACAAAAATAAGATGCGTTTTAATGAACTATAAACAATATTGTAGTGATTACGTAATATTTAACAATAAATATTGATTTGAAATGGAAAAAGAATACTTATACAAAATAATACATAAACCAACAGGGCTTTTTTACGGAGTGAAGAAAGGAAGATTTAAGGATGAATTTACAAACCTCTCTAAGGTTGGTAAGTTTTACGGTTCTGAAAAAGTAGCATCTAAGGTACTTGAACGGGATTGCCAAAGAGCCTGTGTAAATAAAGCACAAGTTGAAAGATATAACCTAAACACGAACGAAAAAAATAGATGGTCTTATAGCAGGGCTTTAGTGAAAGAATTTGAAATACTTAAATATGAAGTTGTATTAGTTAAGTAGTATTCAATAAAACACAAAAACAAGGTGCGTTTTAATGCATTTTATTTTAAGTTATTTTTTGTATATTTGCTTATGCCTAGATGCAAAGTATGTAATATAAAATTTGAACCTAAGTATTTTTTGCAAAAAACTTGTCTAAATGAAAATTGTATTTTAACCTATTCTAAGCAACTTAAATTAAAAGAATGGGAGAAGCAAAGCAAAAAACAAAACAATAAGCCTAAAGCTAAAAAAAATACTGTTAAAGAGTATTTACAAACTGATATTAATAAACTTGCAAGGCTAATAGATGAACATTTTAATTATAAGTGTATTGATTGTGGTAAACCTATGAAAGTAGTTCATGGCGCACATTTTAAAAATGTTGGAGGTAATGAAAATATAAGATACAATTTACACAATATACATTCTGCTAGAGCTTATTGCAATATGTATAGTTCAGAACATAAAAAAGGATATGTAGAGGGTATTAAAAAAAGATATGGCAATGAGTATTTAGAATTGTTAGAAAGTGGCTTAAAAACAAAATATAGATTTTTAGGATTAAAAGAAAATGAACTAAAAGAAGCATTAAAACAAGTTAGAATTTGCATAAGACAATTTAATAGTTTAATTTTGGGTTGTGAAGATGGAAAAGAAGCTAGGGAAATGTTTAATAAAAAAATAGGAATTTATAAATAAAAAATATAATTATGACAATAAGATTAAAAGATGGTACAGAAGTGGAAGTTTACGAAAGTAAAAACAGAAATACTTACATCAATTATGATGACTGTACAACGGAATATAATAAAAACGAAGTAACATTGATTAAAAAATAAATAAAATGAGTGAATTAAAATTAAGCGGTAAGATTAAAGTAATTGGAGAACAACAAACTTTTGATAGTGGATTTACAAAAGTTGAATTTGTTATAACTACTTTAGACCAGTACCCTCAAGATGTTAAATTTGAAGTAACACAAGATAGAGTTGAAGATTTTCTAAAATATAATCAAGTAGGTAAAGAAGTAGAAGTTTCATTCAATGTCAGAGGTAATGAGTATAATGGAAAATATTATGTTAATCTTCAAGCATGGAAAGTATTTGGTTTAAAAAATGAAACTGTAGAAGAAAAGCCATTACATCCTCAACCAATAGAAGAGTGTGACGACAGTTTACCTTTTTGATTTATTTTGTCCTTTTTAATTCGTATCTTAGTTTAAAATAATACAAATGGAAAATAAAGAAATAAAAACTAAGGTGTGTTTTAGGTGTGGTATTGAAAAACCTTTAACTGAATTTTACAAACATAAACAGATGAGGGATGGTCATCTTAACAAATGTAAAGAATGTACAAAATCAGATAGTAGGGAAACACATGAAGTCAAAAGTAAAGACCCTAAATGGGTTGAAAAAGAAAGATTAAGGTCTAAAGAAAAATACCATAGATTAAATTATAAGGAAAGACAAAAAGAACTAGATAAAAACAAACCGTGGAAATCAACATCTATTTATAAGGGGCTTAGCAGAAAGTTCAAGACTGAAAAAGGAATTGAATTGCATCATTGGAGTTATTTTGACCATAATTTAGAAGATGTTTTTGTAATGGAAACAAAGCAACATAGAATGGCTCATAAATATCTAAATTTAGACTTAGAGAAAAGGTGTTTTTTAGATTTAAAAGGCAATGTTTTAGACACAAAACAAAAGCATTTTAAGTATTTACAAGATTTAGATATAAAGTTTATATCTTATAGTGCTAAATTATAGGTAAATAATTATACCCGACAAGGTAAAAGCTCTAACATTAATTTGTTAGGGCTTTTTTTATGTGAAATGTTTTGTTAATTAAAATTAGTTATTAACTTTGATAAAAAATAACTGTTTATAACACTAAACTAAGACGCGTTTTAATGAGTTTTAGTGGCTGTTATGAAACGTTTTAATGTTTCAGTTTAGAATGTTTTTAGCCATTCTTTAACATCGAATCTAGGGCAACTTTTACGAACTCCATCAAAATCTCTATGACCTTGAATAACTGCGTTAGGGTATTTGTTTCTTAACATCTTAATAAGTACCCTTTGTGCTTCTTGTTGTTCTTCTGTTCTATCGTCTTTATCTTTACCGCCAATATAACTAATATGCAGACTCACGCTATTATAACCTCTTACACCGTTTGTAATTTCGTTTTCGTCTGCGAGTTGGTGTATTACTCCATTTTTGTCAATTAAGTAATGATAGCCTACACTTTTCCAACCTAATCTATTTTTCCAATAATTCTTTATACTTTCTACTTTTGAATCCTGACTGGTAGCTGTGCAATGTAATACGATGTATTTAATATTTCTCATTTAAAAATAGCTATTATGCTAGTGCCTAAAGCTACTAGACTAAGTTTGATTATTTGTTTTCTTTTCTTTTTGTTTTCTATACGTTCTAATCCTATTATACTATCCTTTAATGCTATTACATTGCTTTGTGTACGTATTACAGTATCTTGTCTAATTATAACGTTTTTCTGAACATTTATAATAGTATCCTGAATCTTAATAATAGTAACAGTATCATGAATCGTATCACGATAATTATAAAGCGTATCTAATCGTATCTTTTCGTATTTAACAACCTCTTTAACCCTATCAATATAAATTATAGAATCATTTACTTTTGTTTCAATAGTCTTGATTACTGGCTTAGTTACTATCTTAGTTTCCTTAATGGGAAACATTAAAATAAAAATAGCTAAACCAACTATCAATAAAGTATTAAAATTAAACGCTTTCATAACCTAAATTATACCATTCTATCATCTGTTGTTTGTTGAAATACATAGAGTTGTCAGTTAGTTTGTAAGGTGTATAATAATAATTAACATTTAAGTCTTTATGTAACTTCATTCTATCAACGTCCTTTAAATCTTCTTTAAGACTATCTTGCATAAATACGTCAATAATTCCAGCAATACCCTTAATTATATTCTTAGGTCTAAATCTACTATATTGCTCTTCTTTTTGCAAGATTATACAATCTATATCATTAGATAAACTACAAGCTTTTACAATGGGCACTATGCACGTATATCCACCATCAGCACAACCGTTATCATGTTCTGTAAAAGGATAAGCTAGTGTACTTTGCCATACTGACTTAGTAAACTCTAAATAATCTAAATCTTTACTACTTCTAAATTCAGTTGTTTTTGTATCTAAATTACTAACTGTAACTATTATTTCTTTTCCTAATTTATTGACTATTTCAAAGTCATTTTCTGTGAAGTTTTCACGAATGTAATTTAATAAGTTAGCTGTATCTCCTAGACTTGTTTTACCTTTTAAAAACCTTTTCAACACTCTAAAATACCTTAACTTCCCATTTTCTTTAAACGGATTTTCGCTGAATATCTTATCTGTATTTAAGTTGGTGTATGCTTCTTTTAGTTCTTCATACTTTCCAACACTAGCCAAACAAACTATCAAAGCCCCTGTAGAAGTTCCTAAATAATAGTCGTATTCTTTCTGCAAAGCGTCAACAATTCCAACCGCATAAGCACCCTTAGAACCACCACCACCAACAACTAACGCATTACTCATTTTCTTTCTTCTTTTTAAATGACAACATAAAAGAAGTTATACCCTCCATTCCTATATGACCTAAGAAGAAACCTACGCCAGCACTCATACCAGTACTTAACTCTATTTGCGTATAAGTATTTATAAGTAATACAACTAATTCAGTTAAAAATACAGCAGTAGCTCCGCCGAAAAACATCCTAATAACCTTTTGTTTATTAGTTAATTTAACCTCGCTTTTACTATCTGCAATAGCTGAACCAATAGCACCAGCTATAAATAAAATTAATTCAACTGAATACTCCGAAAAAAACCCCTTTATGTCGCTATATATTTCCTGCATCTTAGCGTAAAAATTATTATTATTATTAATCTTACTATGTCGTTCCATTCAACCTCAGTTGCATTATAAAATATTTCATCCATGAAGTTAGATAACGTAGCAAGTACAACAAAAATAACTAATAATTTACTAACCTTAGAATGTTTAAATACTGAATTTGTAGTAGTATAAATACCTAGTGCATAAAATAAAAAAGAAGCTGAATTAAAATAGTAAAAATAACCTTTAGGTAACAATTCATAAAACAATGTAGAAGTTAGAGCTGAAAACAACCCTAACCCTACAAATATTTTAAATATTAATACTATATTTTCATCAACTAATCTTAATATTTTATCTGTCATCTGGCCGTCCTCCGATATGTTCATTTATCAAAGTTACAACTTTTTCCTCTATTTGTTCTTCTTTAACTATAATAGTGAACTCTTCTTCACCTATATAATAAACTAATTTCACATCTGTTATTTCTTCCATGTTTATATATTAAAATTAAATAATGCGTCATTTATAACGTTAAAAACTTCTTGATTTGATGTAAACCCACTAACCCCATTTATGCTTGTTATTATGCTATAATGCGTTTGATACTCATCACTAAACTTATCAGTTATCTTAACCATTTCATCTACTAAATTAGGATTATGTATAGTTAACTTAGCTACAAAACTACTAGGAATAGTAGCCATGCTAGTACCAAATTGTTTGGTTAAAGATGCAGACATCGACACATCAATAAAAATACCTTTTTCGTTTACTTTAATTATCATATTTCTTCTGCAAATTCAAATGTTACACCTACATTGGTACTACCCCCTGTTTCTCTATGCATTGTAAAAATAAACATATCTCCAGGAGTTAAATATATTTCTGTTCTCCCCTCAAATAAAGCACTTGTCGCGTATGTTTGGTCTTGGTCAACTCTACATCCAAAAACTAAATCAGCTTTAGAAGTATCAAAAGTCATTTCATTAGCTACGTTTGGAACGTCATATATTATCTTTTCAATATGTCCATCACCATAATCGCTCCATGATTGGTCATTTTCTGTTATAGCTGTAAAATCTCTAGTTTTCCAAACCCTAAATACACATCTTTGATCTCCATAAGCACTAGCTAGTAACGCTAAAGTATCTCTAGTATTTATTTTACCTCCTATAGTTAATTTACTTCTAACAGCTATAATAGGTTGATTTAATCCACTTATTAAAACTTGACCAGAATCATTATCAACACTTATAGAACCATATTCTTTCCCATTTGCATTACCTCCCTCTGATGTTATATCAATACAACCTACATTTATTTTAACCTCATCGCCTAAGTTTTCACACTCAAAAAAAGCAGGTAACGCTGGATTAGACATTGTTAACTCTGTTTTAGTTCCTAAATATTCAAAAGTGTAAACTTCTTGTAAATCTATAAAAAACTTATAGTTACCTACCCCTCTCCATTGAAATTGAATATCGTAAACATGTCCTTTAGTTAAATCTATTCCAGTAGTATCTATAGCTTGTTTATCTTCACTTGTTAAGCCTCCTATAGTAGTTCTTACAACAGCATATAAAGTTCCAGACTCTAAAGAAAAGAAAACACCGTTTTCATCTGTTCCAGCTCCAAATCTTCTGTTCCCTAAATCTGTGTCATTAGGTAGTATAACAGCAGTTGAATATAAGTATCCTCTGTTTGGTTGGTATCTTGGGTTCCTAAATGTATTTAGTAGTGTTTTATCATTTAATGTAGCTCCAGATGTCAAAACTAATTTACCATCAACACTAGTTGCATTTGTAAAACTAACCTCTGTACCATTTATTGATTCTCTCCACTTATCAATAGGCACATTAAAAGTAAACATACCGTGAAGTAAAGACCTATCATTAACTACTTTAGGTCTTCCCCAAGCGTCTAAAACCAAATCATTAGATGGTTGATAAAGTTCATTTATTAAAGCGTGTCTTTGCCCCATAGTTAAAACTGTATTGGTAAATCTACTACTTCAAAATCACTACCATTTATATCACCAAAATGACTATCTTGGTCTATCATTATTTTAGCCCCTTCAAAAAGCATTATAACATACTTTTCATACACAGAAGCTGAAGGGTCAAAAGTAATTGAAGCCTCTAAACCATCTAACTCAGCCTTTGTAAACTCCTTACTAAGATTTCTATTTATTGCTAATGGTTGATATTTTAGTTGTCCATTAACATTAAACTCTTGGATAGGAGTTAAAGACGCAAAAGCCCCATTTTCAGTTGGGTGGTCTTCAACCTTAACAACTAACTTACTGTTTGAATAAGCTATATTATGTTCGTTTATTGTTCTTAAAAATTTCATTTATTATATTATTTCGTCTATTTGAAAAGCATATTGTTTAATTCCTCCAACTGTCCCAGTGAAAACAGGTGTAACTAAAACTCTATCACCATTATCAGCTGTCATTGTCATTGTACCATCACCTTTAATACTAGCAACCTCTGTTCCTAAGTATCTAAATCCAGCTACATGATAATCTTCAGGATTTATTGTAATACCTCCTAAACTATTATCAAATATATGTGTGTAGCCATCGTTAAAACCGCTGAATGTAGAACGCCTACTAATTAAAGCCTGTGTGTTTCCTTGAAGCTCTGAATTATTAAAGAATGTTATAGAACTACCCAAAACCTTTAATTGGTTAGCCTCTGTCTTTATATTCTGTGAGTTAAGTATATTTACATAAGTTTGACCGTTTGAACCGTCAACTCTTAAGAAACTATTAGCTAAGGTACTACCAACAACAAAACCATTAGTATTATTTGTTACTACCCTAGATGTATTTAATGTTTCATTTATGTACAAAACATCACTTAAAGACATAAAACCGTCAGTTGAGTTAGCTCTAGTATCTATAAAAGAACCGCTTTCCCCTTCTAATCTATCACCATCTGATAAAGTAGGATTAGTACCACCAGATAAGTTACCCTTGTTTAGAACTTTAGCCCAATCAGGAATTATATTTACATAATTTTGTCCTATCATAATTAAGGTTTTAATCCTTTAGCTATCCAATGTTTAACTTGTGTCCCTTGACTTTCCATAGTCACCAAAGAGCTACTAATACTATTAATTGAAGTGCTACTCAAAGAACCAACGACACTAAATGTAACTGTAGGAACATCTGCAAACCCACCATTAGGAAAAGTAACGTCCTCAATAGCTAAAGTCCCACTAGTTTTACCCCACATTGTACGTGTTGTTTCTCCGTCTTCTATATAAATACCGCCTATATTTTGATAACTAGTATCTTTAGATATTTCTTTGATGCTAGTTATTACTTTAGCGGCTTCTTGTCTTGTTATTGGGCCTCCTAATGCCATAATTATTGTATAAATGTATATGTTACTCTTACTACTTCTCCTAATGGTACAGTTAAAACTGGTGTTACGTCCATTGTATCGGATGCTAAAAACCATGTTAAAACCTCACCCTCCTCTAACGTTACAGTATTTGAATTACTATCTGTAAAAGTTGAGTTGTTACCAGTTATAACTCTTATAGTTACTTGTTGCGCTAATAAATCAGGTGAAAAAGTACCATTAGTCACATCTTGTACACTTATAGATGTTTCGGGTTTATCACCATAATCAGCACATTTATAAGTTGTCCCAACTGGTGTGTAAGGCGTTTGTAAAGTACTATCAGCAAATGAACCTAAATATGTAGATGTTACGCTTGTTCCGTCGTATTTAACTAAATAAATATCCTCATAGCTAACTAGTACAGTACCATCGTTCAGCGTGTCGTCAGTCATACAAACGTTAATAAACTCAACGTTAAATGAACTGTCACTACCTATAACCTCTACAGGCATTACTGGACTAACTACGTTATTTTGTGCATCTATGTAGTCAAAAGTATAAGTATCAGTTACCTCATCTAATTTAGGTCTAAAAAGAAATAAATCACCATTAGCATCTTTAACAACTTGTAACTCAAAGTCTTTACCACCTCCAGAGCTACCACTAAGCGAGTCCGCTATTTCGTGAAGTAAATCTAATTCACTTTTATATTGTCCGCAATTAGTAGCCATATAATTAAGTTAAAAATAAAAGTGCTGGCTTGTTATCATCTGCCATCACTAAAAATAATTTCAAACCACAAAAATCAATCTGATAATTTCCTAAATTAGCACATGATAAATCTTGTCTAGGTACAAATACCATTCTAATATTAGGCTTACCGTTCACATCAACTTCTATAACGTGGTTTTTCCAATCTCCCAATGAGTAATCACAAGTTAAAGGACTTAAATAATTAAGAACCAAAGCGTGTGTACCCATATTTCCGTTAGCGTCCTCCCCTACTAATAAGTAAGGGAGTTCACTCATATTAAAACAAGCCATATTAGAATAAGTTAATTCCTGTTAATTGTTTAGTGTAAGCTCTTGCTAAACCACCATCAGCATCTACTTTAATTGTTAAAGTACCGCTGTTAAAAGCTCTACCTTCTGTTACTTCCTCATCAAATGTTACATAGCCTTTGAATGATTCGTGACAAGCTGTAGCTCCTTTGTTTTCTCCGTAAATTGTAGAATCTGTATAAATGTAAAAATAAACAGGTAAATTACAGTTATCTAAATACTGCCAAAATTGTACTGATTCTGGAGATAAATCTGATACTTTCATGTCAAAAGTAAATGTTGGTTTACCCTTAACATAACCCTTGCAAGCTCTCAACTCTTCTCTTTCTGCAACTGGAATAGAGCCCTCAATACATACGTGTCTAATCTTATCAGAAGTTAACACATCTGAATTGTCAATTCTAGCTAATAAATCAGCAGAAAAAGTAGTTAGTGTAGTTGAATCATCTCCTGGAGTATAACTAGTATCTGCGCTTACACTAGGTAAAGCCTCAGAACTAATAAATATACCAGACATTTCCGCGTCGTCAAATACTGCACAATCATTACCAACCGCAGGTAAAATTACACTTGCTGAACAATCAGCTGGGCAAGATACACAAGCCATAATAATAAAAATTTTAAGTTTATAATCTAATTAATAAGTGCTAAATTATATACTTGACTAATTAAAGTAAAACTATATTTGTGTAATTATGCTGTAGCTTGCAATGTAAAAGTTTGTGACCATGTTGTTTCTGTTGTCAAACACCCACTTAACTTACACTCTAGCCTAAAGTCAATATCGTAATTATCTAAAGATGAAATAATCTCACTTGTTAACTCTACGTTTATTGTTGTTGTATTTCCAATAAAAACTAAATCACTATAGTTAAAATCTCCTATTAATTCATACTGTTGACCCTCAAAAGAAGAATATAAGCATACATTATAATTTTCGGTTAAATTTTCTATAACAACATCTGCACTTTTACCTTGTGGTATAGTTTGAGTAATAGATTGAATTATGTTTACCTGTAAGCCTTCATTTGAATACCACCCATCATTTGTTAACACATAGTCAACTTCCTCATAATCCCAACCACTACCATTGTAATAAGCCAACTCTCCTACATGAGCTTTAAATGGTGAGTTATTACTAGGTGTACTTTCTAATATTAAATAAACTTTTGTTGTATCTGCTGTTGCGTAGTCATTCTCTTCTATAAAAGAATCTACCTTTCTATCACTTATTTTGTAGTTTACACAATCAGGTAAAACATCTAAAGAACAACAACCTCTATTATTTATTTGCTCTCTACTAAATTGAATATCAGCATTAAACACACAACAACCGTTATTAAAATTTATGTTTGAAATTATACGCTCTATTATTTCATCATTTGTAGAAACTTCATTAACAACTAAACTGAAGTTATTAAAAGTAGTTGCATAACTCATAACATCTATTTGATGCTCATTTGTGTTGAAAAACTTATATACTTCAACCTTTTTGAAACCTCTATTTGTTGCATTCTTATTACCTATGTCATCTTCTTCAAATTCTTCTACAAATTCAAATGTAGGTGTTTGATACCCACTATTTTTGTCAAAGTATATCTTATGTGAAAACCCTTCAACTCTATTGTAATAAACGTTATTCAACGAACAGTTATTACTATACTCTAAATAATCCAAACAACCTACATCTAACAGTCTATAAGTATCCGATATGAAAAAATCACTTGTAGCGTCAGAATAATCAAAAACATAAACATAAGAATAAATACCCTCACTTAAATTAGTTACTGTTGATTCAACAAAAATTTGGTTCTCTTCACCTAAATTAACAGATGTATAGTTTATACCTTCTATCAATTCTACCTCTACATTGTTTAAATCATATATAGCTAAATTAACTTGTGTTACATCTTTACTTGTATTCCTGTAAAATGTAGGTGAGTTTTCAAAATCAAATATAGATAAATTACCTTCTCCACAACTTTTTAAAGTAGTGTTTAATGCATCTAAGTCTATAAATGCGTTATCTGAAACTGTGTTTAATATTTGTATGGGTTGCTTCATAAAATAGTAGCGTTATAAGTTATGTTTTTATTTTTAACACTTATAGTGTATTCTTTTATTCTGTATTTTTCATTTTCTGACAATAAGTCATTAAACAAAAAGTAATTTTTATCTAAAGCCCCATCAAAATAACAAGATACATTACCTTCTACATTATAGATACTATCTTTATTTAAATTAGGATTTTTAAAACTTCTAAAAGATTTAAAGCTGAAAAACGGGTCATATCTTTCTCTTCCTATAGCAAAATATTCGGATTTAAAAGAGTGAAAAAGATAGTTATCATAAGTTGGAACATTTGACAAATTTATAGTTCCAGAATTTGAAAAAACTAAATAAAAATCATTATTAAATTCATCAACCAAACTTACAGCTATTGCAAAAAATTCATTTTTAACGTTTATAACATTTCCTGCTCTATTGCTGTAACGCCATATAAGTATTTGTGCTAAAGGGTCGTTTTCATTTGCGTTAGGGTCTTCAATAAGAAACCTAATATCCTTAACACCTCTATACTTGTCATTACTTTTATTCGTTCCAGTTAAATTTAGATTCATAGACCTATACTCATCAATGTAAGTACATGAATTTTCTATTTTATGTTCAAAATTTTCACTATTACTATATAAATACGTGTAATGCTCTAGCCTTATTTTAGTTCCCTCAAAAAATATTCTTAAGCCGTAATTAGTTTTTAAAATGAAATATAAATCTTTAAAACTTAACTCTTGATAACTTGCTGGCTCAGTTAGAGTATCATTATTTATAAAATTACTAGATTCAGAAATATATAAGTCATTAAAATAATTAGTACCACCATAAACATAATCATTTACACCATTCAAAAACTCGCTTTCAAAATCTGTTATATCTGGACTACTAAACTTAGCTAACTCTAAAAATAACTCATCATATCTAATTAAATTATTTTGAGTACCAGATGGTATTTTATTTATACTGTTTGTTATATTTACTAGTCTATCATCTAAAACATTTATTGAAGTTTCCCAATTCTCAATTAATGTTTTTTCAATTGATGTTGATTCAACTCTTAATTCTAAATCACAATCACACTTTTTTGACTCTTGTATATTTATAACACCTTTATATATAACTACATTAGAATTGTAAACTTCTATGACAGAATCTAAATGAGAACTATTATATTCTATACTTTTTAACTTTTCAGCGTCTTCACCTTTAAATTTTAAAATTAAATCATCTTGAATAAAAAAAACTTCATCTTCAACCCTTGAATATCTTATTTCTATAGAATTTAAAGGTTCTACAAAAAAAGAATCTTCTCTATATCCAAAAAGTGAGTTATCTCCTAAATTAGTATAATAAGTTACTTTGTATTTATACATTATCCTTTCTTTACAGTTCTTGTTACGTTCCCTTTTCTAACAGTTGTATAACCATTTGAACTAATCATTTGACTTTGATTTGAAAGTAAATCTATTAACCTATCCATTTTCTTGTTGTTTTCTTTTAACTCTTTACTGTCAAATTTACTATTTAGATTTATAGCTAAATTACTTTCTTTATCTTGTAGGTTTCTAACTACTTCTCCATTAGGTAAAATTGGTTTTTTACCACTATTTACCATATTTGCAAAGTTAACAATTTCTTTTCCAAAATTAGAAGTAGCCTTTCTGTTAAAAACACTTACCATTTCCCCTTGTTCTATTTCAACGTGTTTTAAAAAGTCCTCACCACCTTGTGAATGTCTTTTACCTTGTATTACTTTGTTATCTCCAGCTTTTATAGTTCCACCTTCCTCTAACTTAACCGAGTTATTAGCGTCTGATTTAGTTTTAGCAAATAAAGCAAACATAGCACCTATTGAAGCTGTAGCTGTTAAAACATTAAAAGGAGGAGGTAAAACAGATGTGCTTTTTATTATGTTAGCACTAGATGTTATTAATGCGCTTAATTGTTGTAAATCTTCTAACTGTTGTTGTCTTCTTATAATTTCCTCTTGTTGCTTTAAAGCATTATCTCTTTGCTCTTGTAAGTTAGCTAGTTTTTCTTCTTCTAAAGCTATACTAGAAGCGTTTCCTTCTTCGTTTTTTTGTATTTCTCTATCAACCGCGCTTTCTTGCTCATCTATTCTTTGATTAATACCATCAATAAGCCTTTCATTGCTTTCAAGCTGTCTTTGTAAGCCTTGACTATAAATACTAACTAAATTATCTACAAGTGTTTTAAATGTGTCTTTTATAGCTTGTATTTGTTCGGGACTTTCTACTCCGAAAATCTTACCTATTGCATTATCTAGTTTTGATTGTTCTGCAATAACCTCTGCTTTGTTTACAGCTTCCTCTCCTGCTTTTATTTGATTCTCATAACTATCAATAGTGCCTTCTAAATTCTCAGCGTTTATCTTCTTTTGCAACTCTAAAGATTGAATTTTCAATTTAGCCTCTTCTGTATTTAGCTTTTTTAATAATTCAATTTCTTTATTTATCTGCTTTTCTTTTAAGTCATTTTCTTGTATTGCTAAATTTACTTTAAAACCTAAACCTTGTTGTCTTATTTTTCTTATATTATTTTCTTTTTCAACCTCGCTTAACTCCTCGTTATTGTTAATTCTTTCAATTGCTAAACGTTCTTGTGCTTCTTGAAGTTTAAGTTTTTTATTTGTGCTATCCTCACTTAAAGATAGTAACTCATTTTGGTTTTTAATTTCCAACTCTAATAATGCTTGTTGAGTTCTTTTAGTAATATCTATCTTTAAATCTCTTATAGCTTCTTCTTGTTCACTTGTTAAAGTTACTATTTGTCTATACTTTTCTAATTCAGCATTTAACTCTTCTTGTGTAGCTTGTTCTATAAATTGCTGTCCTCTATCACTAGCCAACTGTAATAATGCTTGTTCTTCTAAAATATTAGCCTTTAAGTTATCTATTGATTGTAAAGCTCTACTTTCTTCTAAAAGTATTTTATCAGCTTCACTTTCCGCGTATAACTCTGTTCTTTGGTCTAATAAATCAGCTATATTTTTATTGTATTCGTTTTCGCTATCTTCTAAAATTTTACGTCTTTCATCTGCTAGTTTTTGAGCTTGTTTAAGTTCTTTATCTCTTCTTTTTTTCTCAGAATCAGTTAATATTTTACTTTTTTTAGTTTCATTTTCAACCTCTTTATCTAAATTAACGCCTAATTCTTTATCTAAAGCGTCTTGTTGTTCTTTTCTAGCATCTTCAACAACTTTCTTTTGTGCTTCTATTTGTGCAAGTAATGTATCTGTTGGTTCTCCACCAAAAAACCTACTAACATCTGTTAATCTCTCTAGTCTAGCTAGTTCTTTTTCAGCCTCATCAACAACACTAACTATACCTTTTGCAGTTGTGTTTAACTCTAAATCTAAACCTTTTATATTTTCAACAGCTTCGTTAACAGTATTATCTAAATTATTTAACCCCTCTTTAGCCTCATTAACTCTGTTTTCAGCTTCCGCTATTGCACTTCCAAATCCAAAAACCCCATCTTCTCCATCTCTTACGGCTCTATTATATTCTATCTGAGCATCAAATATTTCCCTTAAAAACTCTTGTCTTTTTTGAGCTTTAATTTGCTCTCCAGCTTGCTCAATTAAACTATCTGTTAATTCTTTTGTTAATCTGTTTAACTCTTCTGTTGACGCACTTTGTAAATCTAAATTTTCAGTAAATTCTGGATAACGTTCGTTTAACTCTTCTACTATCTTTTTATTTTCTTCTTTTATTCTATTCGCCTCTTCTGTACTTAAGTTACTATCTTGTAGTTTTTTATTATTTTCATCTAATCCAGTAGTTAGGGTGCTTATACTTTCAACTTCACCTTGTACAGCGTCTATTATATCGTCTGTTAAATCTTCAAATTCTCTTAACTCATCTGCGTATTTACCAAGTTGAGTAGTTCCAAAAGTAACGGTGTCAATTAAATCCAAAAAAGAAGATGTCAACCTATTTAAATTAAATTCTTGAATACCTTGTATTAGATTATCTAACCTGTTTGCAAACCCTAATAAAGCATCTCCTATTCTAGTTATAACGCTTGAACCTTGTATTAAATCAATGAAAAAACCTTGAAAAATATCTTTTAATCTTGCTATTCCTTTATCTAAACTTGACCCAGTATCTTGTACACTTGATAAATTAGTGTTTAATTCACCTAAGCTAAATATAAAACTTCCTGCATCTTCTCCAGCACCTCTAAATACATCTGCTAAAATTACACCAGCTTCAACACTATCTTCTCCAAATTCTTTAGTTTTAGTGCTTATCTCTTGTATAACATCAAAATAAGTTCTTGTACCGTCTTGTATTTGCTTTTGAACTTCTGCGCCACTAATACCAATACTTGCAAGTGCTTCCTCTGTAGCTGGCGGAAGTTCACGCAAAGAAATAGTAGCCTCTTTTATAGCATCTACCCCCTTATCACTAAAAACACCGCTTTTGACTTGTTGTGTTATAATAGCTATTGATTCTTCTGCACTTAGTCCAGCTAGTTTAAATTGCGTTGGATATTCCTTTAATTGGTCTAAAAACTCACCATTAACGTCTGCTCCTTTTTCTATACCTTCACGAATTAAAGCTAAACTTTCATCTGCTGAAATTCCAAAACTCTTACTAACACTATTTGCAGAAAGTAACACTTCATTAACGTCTTTGTCAAATATATTAGCAACTAATATAGCCTCTTTTCTTATGCTTTCTAAATCTTCATTTGTATCACCAAATAAAGTGTTTGTTATTTGTGTTGTTTGTTCTAGTTGACTACCTAAATCAAAGAATTGTTTACCTATTGCCCCAACAGCTATTGTAACTAAACCTAAAGGAGATAAAACAAAGTCTTTTATTCTACCGCCAATACCACCAAAAACACTGTCAGAACTTTTACCTAACTCTTTTATACTAGAACTAGAACTTTTTATATTATCATTAAATTGTTTTGATTCATCACCAGAAAAAGCCTTTTTACTAGCTTTATCAACTTCTAACAATTCACGCTCTAATTTATCAAGCTCTCTAACTTGATTTTTAATAGCTGTATTTTCTTTCTTTAATTGTTCAGTTCCTTTTTTTCTGCTATTAACTTGGTCATTTAAAGAGTTTTCTATATCCTTATTTAAGTTTTGTTGAACATCTGCCAACTTTCTTAAATTGTCTATATCTTGACTTATACCAGCCTTTAAATCACTATTGTCGTATTCTATTCTTAAACTAGCGTCTGCCATTCTTTTTGTTTAATTTTTCTATTTCCTTATTTTTCTTTTCAATCTCCTTTTCGTAAACTGTTAAAAAGTTATAAAAATCAAATATATCCAACCTTTTAACTGCATCTACTTGGCTTGCTTCTCCTTTGCTTAAAAACCAATATAAAGAGCTGTAATATTCATAAACACCTTGCAACTCTTCATAGATATTCTTTACTTGTTTTCGCTCTTGTTTGCCTTGCTTAAAGTGCTTTGGATAAAGTCGTTGTAAGCTGTCGATAATGTTCGGCTTGCCATCATCGATAAAGTAAAAAAAGACGTAATATCAATGTTGTTATCTTTCCAGTCTTTTATCTTTTGTTTTGCTAACTTTTCATCATAAAACATAGCATCTTCATCTTCTCTATAAATAAATACAGAACAGTATTCTAAAATATAATCAGCGTTACCTTTACCAACTGAATAATGATATTGTTTATCATATAATAACTTACCCATTAAAGCAAATTCTTGCTTATTAAAAGCATCTAATAAACTTTTTTGATACTCAATAGGATTATTTAAACTAAAGTAATTTAAACAAGCTATTTCTTTTTGTTGGAATGTTTCAAAACGTTGTGCGCTCATACTGTCTAAATGAACAGTATATTTATGCTCTTTTGTTTCAAATTCTGAAACCTTACTAAAGTCGTATTTTATAGGTTCGTTTATCATATAAATCTGTCTATTATTATTGTGCTAAAAATTGTTAAACAAATAAGTATTATTAAATCAAAAGGATTAGGCTTTAAAAAAAACAAGCCACTCCATAAAGCTAATTGACCGCTAAAACATTGTAAACAACCACCTAAAGGCTTTCTTATATTGTCGTTTTCTATTTTATTTAGAAACCTACCGTAAAATTGTAATAATTCCCCCTCTTGTATTAAAAACTCCTTAAATACATAGGCTGTAATTGCTATTAATGGTGCGTATAAAAATATTAACATACTTCTTTTATTAGTGTTATATCAATTGCATTATCACAATTTTTATTTAAAATAAAATAAACCTCAAAATCAATACTAAATGAATAATAAGGATGATATTTATATCTTTCGTTTATTGTGTAACCTTTAAAATCGTAATCATTAATACTAAAGTTTTCTAAGCTCGTATAACTGAACAAATCACTTGACAAATTAGAACGTTTAATAGTTGTTAAAATAGATTCTGTTATAAATCCTTTCTTATCACAACAATCAATATCATTGCCTTGATTTTGAACTGTTATTGAGTTACAGTTATACCAAAAGTTAAATCTTAGTTTACTCTTGTACCTTGATTGCTTTTTAAACTCATCAACTTCACTTATACTTTCCAACTGTTCAAAAAAACCAAACATTTTATATCTATCACTAGGTTGTAATTCAGTACCTTTTTTACAGTCATCTAAAGTACTATCACAATCAAATGGTAATATCTTTCTTGTTTCTCCCATCCCAAAAGGCATAGGTTTTGAAATACCCCCAATAATATCAAACACTCCTAAAGCGTTTAAATTTGTTTGTAGTATGCTTACTATATTACTTACCATTAACCTACTATTTGTTTGTATAACCTTGTGAAAGCGTTTTGCATTGCTATCTCAATTAGTCTTAATTCTTTTTTACTTAATTTTAAAATATCTTTACCCTCTTGTTTTTCAAGTACTGACATTAATTCTTTATTGCTTAAAGTTGTGTTGTCATGCCCCCCTATTGGCTCTAGTACCATTATAAAAGCTCCTCCTGTATCTTCTTTAAAAGTTATTCCCAAACTATTCCAAAGATCATTTGTTACTGCAAAGTTTTTGTATTTAGTTTGAAAACCTTTTGATTCTCTTACTTTTTTATAACCTTTTGAATAATTACTAAAAAATTGTCCTTCTGCATCCTTTCCAGTTTCAACAACTCTATTACTTATTTGGTCTTTAACGTCAAACAAAGCACGCTCTAAAACTTTGAATAACTCGGGTCTATAAACTTGTTCAAAACGTCTTAATTTAGCTATATGTTCTTCTAAAGTTGGCATTATAATAATCTACTATTCGCCCAACCTTGACAACTTATACAATCAGGTGTGTTTTCTCTTAACTCTGCAATTAAATCGTCCTTATACTGGTCGATAGTCCCTAGTATTAATTTCTTTTTCCTGTTCAAAGTTTCAATATCAAAATTATACCTTTGACCTGTTAACATTCTATTAATCAAATATAAAGCACTTTCATACTGTATTAACTCCGCTACTAAACTACCTCTATCAGTTGTATAGTCAATAGGGCAAAGTATGTCAGCTTCATTACAAAAGGCGTTAACTTCTATTTCAATACCATTACAACTAGCGTTAGTTACTTCATAATCTGAAAAGTCACTAGGAAAAGTTGGATATTCTATGCCATTCATGTTGTAAAAACGTGAATAACATTTTTTAGAGCCACAACCGCAAAAACAAGCGTTTACTAGAGGTACATTTGTTCCTTGAATTTCGTATATAAAGTAGTATTCTAAATCTTCACAATCACTTTCAAATAAAGGTAAAGTAATATTTATATCTCTATTTACTTCTTTTTTGTTTGCAGTTGTGTTTAATGTAATTGTATCAATAACATCTCCTGAGTAATTAGAATAAATATGTAAATCTACTGTCCCACTTTCAATGAAATAAGTATTTATATTTTTTATTGTAATGTAAGAGCCAGTTAAGTTATTAGCTTCTATTCTTGAACCTAACCATGTAGAAGTTCCAGTATACACCTTGCCGTTTCTTTTGTCGCTTCCTATTTGTGTTTTACAATCTCTATAATCCTTTTTAAAATACTTGTTAAACATTGATTTAAAATTTCTTTTAAAATGTTTAATACCGTACTTTCTACTATCTTCTAAAAGTTGCCAAACATCACCCTTGTTACAATCTGTTAAATCCTCTATCGTAAACAAGTCCATTACATCAGTAATAAACAAACCACTATCAGAAGTGTTATAATCTATTGGCTTACCAGCATCAAAGCAATCACATCCCGTTTGACTTAAGCCTATTATAGTATTACTTATACAATCCATTTAATTAATTTTTTGAGCTTCGTACAGGGCTCGAACCTGTGTACATGGTTTTGCAGACCACCGCCTAACCTCTCGACCAACGAAGCAGATTAAAAAGAGGGTGTGTTTCAACCCTCTAATTATTTTTAAGCACAAACAAACTTTAAAACGCTTGCAGTTCCATCACATAAATCAGCTGGAGCTTCAAACATATCATAGTTGATTCTCATTCTAAAATAGTGTCTGATGTTCTTTTCAGATTCACACTCTATTTTATGAGCCATATCTATTCTTAAATTAGGAATAAATCTAGATGGAATAGACCATGTAGACCACGCTGCACCGTCAGGATAAGCAATACTAGGAGCTGAATTTTTATATTCATGCTTACTAGCAAATCTCCATCTGTTAGCATCTAACATGTAAGTATCAGTAGTAGATAAAACTTTAGCAATGTTTACAACATCGAAGTTCATACCTAAAGCTTGATAACCTCTATTTTCAACATCTAATCCGTACCCCATTTCCTTGTTAATTACATCAGATTGTAAAGCATAGCTTCCTGATAAAATACGAGGGTTAGAGTATTTATTAAAGTCTTCAACTTGTCTAAAATAACCTAATAACTGTGAGTTCCATTGAGTTGCTGGAATAGTAGTTTCAGTAGGTGTTACTGTTTTAGTAGTGTCTAAAGTAAACTTGTTCTCACCAGCACTAGCATCAATAGTATTCAATAAATAAGGTATAACATGAGATTCAATTAAAGAAGCTTCACCTCTGATAATTTCATCTGCTAAAGTTTCGTTTAAAACTTTAAATCCTTCTAACCCCTCAAAATCACCAGTAGAAATACTAAAATCAATTTGAGCGCATTGTGTCATTGTGTATTCCTGACAATCAATCCCATCTGTTGAAGTTCCTGCAGGTGTACAAGAAGTGTCACAAGCAACTACTGTTGAATCACAAATGTTATCCCAATAAATCTTTACTCTTGTATCATTTTGATTAAGAGAAGGTACTAACCCTTTGTTTGAGAAGGTACCACTAAAAGAGTCTAACGCGTTAAATACACGTCTTTTCTTTTGGTATTCCATTGATTCAAAAACTTCATCAGCTTTTGAAAATAATAAGTGTTCATCGATTACGCACGATTTTGCCATTTTTCTTTTTTTTAAGTGTTATATAATTTTTCTGTATAAATTTTGCTCACTTTTTTATATTCTTCACTTCCCTTTGGTAAAGTGTCTAACTTTTCTTTAAGAGCTTCAATACTTAATTGTGAGCCAGTTGTTGAAAATGACGGTGCTGAATTACTAGACTTAGTACCAACAATAGCGCGTAAAATTTTATTCTTTTCATCTTCAAATCTTACTACATTTCCTAAACTATCAGTCTTTAAAGAGCCGTCAGCATTCATAATAAAAATACCTGTTGCATCTTCTTTAATATTTAGTTTAGAAATCTGTTCTTTTACAACGCTAATTTGATAGTTTTTTAACTCTGAATCAGATTGCCAATTGTAATCAGCATTTGTTAAATCACTAGCTATATAAGAGTTTATTTTATTTTCTCTTTTAGCTCTTTCAATTTCGTTGTTTAAGTTTTCATACTTCAACTTCCATTCATTCTCAGAAGCATTTTTGTTTTCTTCAAAAGATTTAATTTTAGCGTTGTAATCGTCTTTTAACTTTTGTAACTCATCAGCACTTGCGCCCTTAGAAGTTAATGCAGTTTCGTAACGTTCACGAGCTTTATCAACCAACTCTTGGCCGAATAAATCGTCATCTATCCCTAAAGCTGATTTAAAACTCTTTTCGCTTTCTTTAGCTCCATTTTTAAATCCATGTTTGTACTTGCTTTCTGCTATTTCAGATTGCTTTGATACAAATTCCTCTTGAAGTTTTGTTAATACTTCTATAGGGTTGTCACCCTCATTAATTTCAACGTCTTTTTTATAGAGGATTTTCGCCACCTCTCGTATATCTAACGACATATATTTTATTTATTTGTTTCCTTTTTTTTACGTCCTCTTTTCTTAGGCTTAACCTCCTCTACTTCATCAGTTCTTTCAATCTCGATAGGTTCTTCTTTTACTGGTGGTTTAGGTGTTGGCTTTTCTTTTGTTTTAACTTCCTTAACCTCTTCTGTTGGAGCTTCTTCACCTTCTGCTAACACTCTCCATCCTTTTCTATGAAATACCTCTTTAAAGTCTTTGTATCTTTGTTCTGATACTTCCTTTAAACCCTTGTCACTTTGTCTAAATAATCTAATCATTGTTTATTTATTTAATTTACCGTTTTCATCTATTTCTAAATCATCACGTAACAACACGGCTAAATCGTTACTTATGTAATTTAATTTATGTCTACAATTATAACCTCCTCTGTCAACTAAAGGATTATACCCCTTATTCTTACCTTGAAACTGCCCTAAATACTTATTTGTATAACCACCTAAATCATCATCCTTTGTACCCCATTTACTAGCCTCTTTTTTAGTAATTATCTTACCATTTCGATGTTTGCAAAAATCTCTAGTGTTATTTTTTAAACCTCCAAAGTATCTAAAAGCATCCATTCCTAAATCCTCTGAATACATTTCACTAATAGCACTATCAACACTATTTAAACTATCAGTTGCATAAGTATCTAAATGATTTTCTAACACTCCATTTTTACCTTCAGAACCTTTTACAATTTCCCTAACATTTTTTTTTAAGTCGATAACACTTTGATTACCATTTAAAGCCTTAAAAAACTCTATGTTTAAATCTCTTCTTAACGGCTCTAAACTTATGCTACTATCTAAAAAACTACCTTCAACTATTTTATTCTTAGCAATTCCCAAACCTCCATAAACACGCTTTTGAATAGCTTTATCTATATCTGTTTTAGTTTTGTAGTAAACGCTAAATTGTTTGTTATTACTTGCTGATATGTTATCTATTGAATTGATATAGTAAGTTGTTAAATCTTCTAATTTGTCTTTACTTAATATTTTGTTTAACCTATTGGTTATTGTTCTATTTTTTAAAGTATTTTTAATAATACCGTTTTCATCTTTATCTAATTCAGAAAGTATTTTATCTAATAATTCTGTATAAACTTTGTTTTGAATTGAACGCCCCTTTTTTAAAATCTCTGCCTCGTAACTTCTTACTTTCTCAATCCTTTTATCAAGTTCTTTTGTAGCTTTATTAAAATCACTTTCTAAACTCATATATTAAAGTTAGGTTCTTGTGGTTCAATTCCTTTTTTAAACTCTTTTAATCTATCTAATATCTTTGTTTCAACTTCTTTTATAGGAGCATCAATAATAGATGATTGACTTTCTAAATACCCCCTTTCAATTTCTTTTAAAAACCTATCAAAGTTTAAGTTTAATATAACATCGTCTTCATTTACTAAACCAGTATCTTTAAGCGCTAATATTTCAGCTTTAGGACTATCATTAAAAGGCTTTAGCTTAATTACTAAGTCATGTATCTTAGCCTTGTATTTATTGTTTTTAAATACCGTTTTAGCTAATCTATTTTCGTACTCTTGAATTATACTTTGTGGTAAACTATTTTCTTTTGCTTCCTTAATTAATTCTATTAACTCGCTTTCGTTTAATTCGATTAACTTTTGAGGGAAAGTAAATTCAAAATCATTATTTGGTTGACCCAATAATAAGCTAGATTGTTTTGCTATTACTTCATAAATTCTTTTTATGTTGTTAGCGAATGGATATAACGCTTGATTTGACTTTTCAACCTCTATTAATCTACTTGTTGCAGTCTTATTTACGTTCTCAACGTCATCTTTACCGTATATGCTAGCCTTAGCATCTTCTAAAACCTCTCTAATACCGTTCTTTTGATACTCTAACGTTGATATAGGTGCTTGATGCTCATAGTATAATTTTGATAAATCCACAAACTCCTCAATACCTCTATTATCTGGAATTGGTATAGTAACTATATCTTGACCACTTTTTGATAATATTACACCAGTACCACCACAACGCTTACAAGTTTCGTTAGTAGTTGTGCAAGTACCATTATCACATGGTTTAGTCGGACCCTCACCAGTACATTTTTGTTCGTATGCAAATATCTTTGGAAATGCTTGTTTAAGCTCTGTAATATCATGTTCTGATACTAAGCTAGTCAACTTCTTGAAGTAACTAACCGCACTATCAAAATAAGATAAGTAAACACTTTTATTTTCTATTGAATAAATAAATCCTACCGAAACAAAAGGAGCAAAGTCATAACCTTTAGTTACTTCTAAATTGTACTTTTTTCCTTGAAACTCAATGTCACCCTCTTCTAAATCTTCAAAAGTTTCTACTTTTTTACAACTTCCTTGCTCTAACTCTGTGAAATTAAATACGTTACTATCTAAAAAAGCTATATAACCATCAGACTTTTTTATAACTACAAATTGAAAAGCTCCGTTTTTCTTTTCTTTCCAAAGTATATTTTCTGAATTTATAAAAGTTGGAGAAACTTTATCTTCTTTTTGTAAGTAAACTAATCCGTTAGGGTCTAGCAAAGTGTCATCTAAAAGAACTTTAAATATATACTCGTCTATTGGTCTATCATCGAAAAACAAACGTAAATTTTCATTTACTAAGTCATTTTCTTCTAGTTGTGTAACCTTGTAATCTTTGAAACTTAAACTGTTTAAATTCTTTTTAAGTGAATTATAAAGAGCTTTATTAAGGAAGTTAGACGCTTCTAAACGTGATTCAATCTCCTCGCTAGTTTCTCTTTTCTTTAAAGTCCTTAAATAAGGTTTTAAATCCTTTTTAGAACCATTAAAGAAAGTTTTATATGTATGTTGTAGTTTAGTTGAATGTTCGTAACCTTTCCAAGTTACACCATTAAAAACTACATCAAAAAGTATTTCAAGACTCATTTAGTTACCAACTTTTTGGTTTTCAACTACAAATATAAGTAATTTAAAATTAACATTTAAACTATTTTAACCACTTAAACAAATTATTTTAAAGTTTTTTTAGTTTAAATTTGTATTATGGAAAAAGTTATAATTATACATGAGTTTGATTTTGAAGATTCAGAATTAGATGTTTTAGGTGTTTGTTCTAGTGTTGAGAATTGTTATAAAGTTATTGATGAGTACTATGGAGAGAATGAATATATTATAACACAAAACTTTAGTGTTAGGATATGTAATATTATAAGAGAAATACACATTAAAGTTTTAGAAGATAATTCTGAATATAGGTTAACTTTAGAATATTTCAATATAGATAAAATATGAAAACTTCACAAATAAAAAAGATTTTGTTTCTTGTTGAAAATGGTGTATCTTTGGAAAAGGTTTTAAACGATTTTAACATAAAAGAAAATTATCTATTATCTTGCTTAACACCTAAACAGAAACTAGAGTTAGAATATGCTATTGCTTTGAATAGTGGATTTGAAGATGAGCCGTTATATGATTAAATTTATTTCTATATATCCAGATGGTGAAAGTTGTGATTTAGAAATAATTTGCAATAGTATTGATATGTATCATTATCTAGCAGAATGGCACAAAATAGATGAATGTCAAGCCGTTGGTTATTATATTACTTATGATGATTCAAGAGAAAAATATAATTTGAATTAATTTTTTTATCATTTCGCTTGACTTTTAATAAAATATGTTTATATTTGCATTGTCTATTTCCGCATTTAGATAAGTTCTAAAGATATTTGTTGCAATGCAACGTTTAAAAAGCTTACTCAGTGCGGACTTGGAGTAGGCTTTTTTTATGCCTTAAAATAAAAAACTTTATACTGGTTGGTTTAATACGGTGGCGGTATAAATTAAGTGCAAAACCATTGGGGTGTTCATATTTGCAAGGTGCTACAAAAGAAGAGAGCCTGAACAACGGAATGATAGTTTCTAAAATAGACTTCATCTCTAATGCTACTATCGAGTAATTAGAGTGCTTAATAACGATAGGACGACCGACAAGCATTTGTTAGTTAATTCGTTTTAAAAGTATAGTACAGCTCAAATTAGATTAATATTCTAGTTTAGGGGTAATACTACTATGCTTTTAACTCAAGAACTCTCTCTAAGCATTAGTTAATTATAATATATAATAAGTAAAAATGAGTTACAAATTAATAAACAAAAAGATAAACGACAAGCAGTATAATGAAAGGTATAATAAAAATAAAATATACCTAATAGAATGTTATTCTGATGATGAAAAAGAAAGATTTTTAAAAATAGGATTTACAAGGCTAAAGTATATAAAAGATAGATTCAAAAAAGACTTCCCTTATAACTGGAGAGTTATAAAGGTTTTAGAAATAAAGAACGCTGAAATGATAGAAAGGACATTACATACTATTTTTAATGGACTTAGATATAAGCCTAATAAAAATTTTTCTGGTAAAACAGAATGCTATGACATAAAGTACTTAGAGTTATTTAAAGAACTTATTGATTCTTTTCTTGTTAATAAATATGTATCTACAAAACCAAAGAAGAAAAAAAATAAAAATAATAAAAAAGAGTTAAGAATAAGAGGTGTTATCTATAAGTAATTTAAACTTCAATGGATATAGGGATAGTATTAAATAAATAAAACATGAGTAAAGATATAAAGTACTGACCTAGATGTAGTGGGGAATTAAAAGATGATAAAAAACTATCTAAACACGTTAAGGTTTGTAACGACTGTGATTATAGATTTTTTATTTTAATTACATCTAACGGAAAAAAAATAAAAGTATTAAATTTGTCTAATTAAAAATAATTACTAACTTTGCTTTAAATTAAAAAATTAAATTATGGGGATTAAAATAATATTTTGTATTTTTGGTGTTTTAATAGGTATTATAATAGGATACCAAACTGGATTACAGACATCTGTAAAGAAAAGAAGACTAAAAAGGTTAACTGAAAAAAGAGATTTTATAAACGCACAAATAAAACAAATAGAACTATGACAAAACAGTTAGAGCTTGGACTATTACAAAAGGAAATATACGAAGCATTTGATAAAAAAATACAACAAGAAATTAATAAGGGTATTAATGTTAATATTAAATTTGTTAGAGACTCAATGGGGTTATTAATAGAGTTTGTTGATTGGTACAATGAAGACTCAGAAAAGACACCAATTACACAAGATGAAATCGAAATGTTTATAAAAGAAAAAATATAAAACTTATATTATGAATAAAAAATTAGTAAGCGTAAAAGATTACAAGCCAGCACCAAACAAAGTAACTAAAAACCATTTACTTTTAGTAACTGCATACATTTGGACTCTAGGGCTAGAAATAGCACTATCAGAGCTTAAAAACTCAAATATAAAAGGAGATAGTATCTTTGTTAAAGAGTTTAAACAAAAGACAAATCAATTCTTTTATTTTATAACTAGAAAAGTAAGAAAAGTATTTGGAAACTTATTAGATGTTGATGAAAAGAGTTTAGATGTTCTTTTTGATAAAGCGGTTGAAAGGTCTAAATTCCAAGTAGATGAGTTTTTAAAAGATATAACTAAGGTTAGTTAACGACCACTTGTATGATTTCGGTTGGAATTAATAGCACTAACCATGTTAACCGAACAAAACTTAATTAAATGTGCTAAAGTTGGTAAATATAGCTTAACAGCCAACTGAATTATACAAATTGTTAGGCACAGTTAATTATGTTTAAAAAGAGAACTTCAATTGAGAAATTAACATTAGCTAATGGTAAAGTGTTAATTGAAAGGACAGAACACAGACAAATATACAAAGTAGTGAAAATTGCTAAAAATGTTAATTACGAGGCATTGGGCAGAGCAATTGAATTGGGTGATTTAGTTGTATGTGATGAATATATGTACAGCAACTCAATAAAATTAAACGACAAGGAGTATTTTATAATAAGACCCAAGGCAATTGCGGGTTACTTCGCTTAATTGTGCCTAACAACCGAATAAAGTTACCTATTGTTGTAATTTTTACATTAAAAACATAAATATAAAACAAAAATAGTAAAAATTAATATTATGACTTTAAAAGAATATATTGATGGGTTAAATAAATTTGCACAAGAAAACCCAGAAACACTTGAAATGCAAGTGGTAACAAGTAAAGATGATGAGGGTAACGGATTTAACCCCGTTTATTATAGCCCAAGCAAAGGCATATTTGAAGACAGAGAGTTTATTTCTACTGAACAATATGAATCTTGGGAACGAGAAGAAAGTGATACTAATGCCGTTTGTGTTAACTAACTGAAAATAAGAATACTAAACAACTTTTAAAAATACAACAAAGCTAGTCGTTAATTCGGTTAGCTTTTAAAATTAAAAATTTATGATTAAATACAATAAATTAACACTTATACAAGATTTAGGTATAGTTAAAAGAGAGGGTTATAAAACAGTTAGAAGAAGAGGGATTTTTAAATGTGATTGTGGAGATATTTCAGAATATCAATATTGTCATGTTAAAAACGGAGCTACTAAATCTTGCAAAAAGTGTGGTTATAAAACAACTGGAGTAAAAAACACTAAACATCTATTATCTAATGATAGAATTTACTCTATATATAAACATATGATTTCAAGGTGTTACAACGAAAAAGATACGAATTACAAAAATTATGGCGGTAGAGGTGTTAAAGTATGTTTAGAATGGCGTTCATCAATAGATAATTTTAATAAATGGTCTAAAGAAAATGGATATTCAGATAATTTAACACTAGACAGAATTAATGTTAACGGAAATTACACACCTTCTAATTGTAGATTTATAAGCAAAAAGAAACAATCTTTTAATAGGAGAAATACTTTATACGCTTTATACAATGGAAAATATTACAATTTATGTGAGATATACAACAACAACAATATAAATAAATCTACATTGAGAAATGGAATTAAGAATGGTAAAGATTTAGAATATTATGTAAACAAGTACAACTTAACACTTAAGGATGAATATACTAAGAATTATCTCTTAAATAATGATGGGTAACAACCATTAACAAAATACACAAATGTATCCATACAGTGAGCTAATATCTCAACTGTTCTACCATCTTTATCCTTCCCTTTTTCTTTAACGTAGTGACCGTTTTGGTCAACTTCTAATTGTTCAAAGTCGTTTATAGTGTTAACGCATTTAGGATTTATGGTTAACTCATAACCGTTGCTACCCTCTAATATCATGTTAACTATATCTTGTCTAGGGTCTTTTCTAGGTTGTGGAAATACTTTCCAATATGTTTGAGCTAGATAAGGTCTTAATTTATCTATAATTAAATCGTAATGATTCTTATAAGCTGATTTAGTTATTTTTTGATTCTCATTATTACCACTATAATCTCCATATAATAACATTCTATGATTACTATATTTTCTTGATATTATTTCGCAAGTATGCTCTGAAGAGTTAGCTGGGGGAGGTAGGCAAATCTCATCAATTATATTTATCTTAATAACATCTTTTTCTAACCATGTCTGAAAAACTAAGCAACTAGAATAAGGGCGCTTGTTCTGGTCGAAACTTAAATGTATAGGGAAATCTTCTTTTATTTCAACTTCTTTAACGTGTTTATGTTCTTTAAATAAATGTGCAAACTGGTATAAGTTATCTTTTGCACTCCATTTTCCGTGACGCCAAATTTTGTATTTAGTTGGATTTAGTGTTTTGAATTTATCAATATTATTAATCAATCCAATAGGACAAAACCTATTATCATCATAAGTGCTATGTATTGATATTCCTTTAAATACATTTACTTCTTTTGTGAAAGGGTTTATTATTTCAGTATCAAAATTAAAAGTATCATAAATATTAACACCTTTATTAACTTGCTCCTTAAAAAACCTTTTATATACCCAATGGTCAGTATATTTAATTTTTTCAGCCTCAGGGTTAAACGTGTAATAAACTTTAAGACCACTTTTATCACTTCTAAGCGAAGTTAATATCTTATCGTGAACATCTTCATCATGTGTATCTACTTCTTCAAATAAAGCTCTATTTGTTTTTCCTAAACCTTTTGGATTCTTTTCTTGACCCCCTTTAAATGAAAATTGATTTCCGTTGACATTACAAAGTATCTTATGTGGTGATGTTGTAAATGTAAACAACTCACTTAACCCATAATTAACTATAAAATCTTTTATCTCACTATAAACACCTTCTGTTATATTTCCTTGATTAGGGAACACTACAACACATTTAAAGCTATCTAAAGCTAAACACTCAAGAACAAGTAGTTTTATAGCATCACTTGTTTTTGCAGACCCTCTTCCACCCCACAACACGATGTATTCGTAATCAGAATTTATTAACTTACGGTGCTTCTTATTAGCTATAAGATTTATATCAAACTCTATCTCCATTTAAGATATTTCTTTTAACGCTTTTTGATAAGCTTGATGAGCTTCTATTTCGCAATCAAAACTACCTAAATGTTTTTTAACACCGTTAATTCTTATTGTAGACTGCCATTTATTTCTAGATTTCTTCCAATGAACTCCAACGTATTTAGAAGAGCTTTTTAAATGCTTTTGATTTGAGTTTTCTCTAGTAGTTACTATCTCTAAATTTTCAACATTATTATTGGTTTTGTTAATGTCTATATGGTTAACTACCAATTCAGAACCGCAAGGTGTATGATTTAAAAAAGCAATAGCAACTAATTTATGCACTTTTTTAGTTGTTGTTTTTCCTGAATTGCTTAATGTTACATTTAAGTATCCATAATGGTCTAAATTGTTTTTTAACAACTTACCTTTTACTAATCGAGTACCCCCTCTACTTACAACACGTCTATCCAAACTTTTAACTCTACCTAAGTTACTAACTTTATAAAGCCCCTCATAACCTTTGACATCTTTCAAAATTTCTTCACTCATAAAATACTATTTTAAACAAAGATACAAAATTCAACAAAAACATTTAAACTAAAAAACCTACACTAAACTAATAATGTAGGTTTTGTTTTGTTGTTGGTAGACTTTACATGTTAGTTAATAAATAAAAGAACCTCTTTTTCTTTTTCTAAAACCCTGCTCTGGGTCTACAAAACTTGGTTTATCTAAATCCTCATAACACCCCTTGTATGACGCTGAAACTAACTTTAAAGGATATTTTAAAAGTAATACTTCTTCATCATGGCAACCAATATCTATCCCTTTCTCTCTGTTATTATCTGTGTAATCATCAATTTCTTTCAATAAAGGTTTTTCACCATCATAATTCAAACCGTCGGCATCATTCCAAAATGCTAATAATTCATACATATCATATTTAGGCTCACCGTTTTCTTTAGTGCCTAAAAACCCATAGTCTTGGTATGTATCTTTAATGTAACCTCCTCCAAATTCTTTTGGTATTAAAAATTTAAAAACACTACCATACGATATGTTCTCAATATTTGTTAATTCATCTGCTTTATTCCAACTGAAACTTCCCATAATTCTAATTTTTAATTGTTTTTATCTCGTTTTGTTATTACAAAGTTAAAGAACTTTTTTAATTTACCAAATATTTTAAGAAAAAACTTTAAATTTTATTTAAAAACTGTACTACCAATGAAATAAAATGTATTACTTTTTTTATCTATTGGTGCAAAACCGTAGTTAACACCATCTAACCTAACTCTAAAACTAGGGAACTTTCTTTTTTGAAATACAACGTAAATACTACCACCGTATCTCAATTTAAACTTTATAGCGTGTATAAGGCAATTTCCTATACCTTTATACTTCTTATCTTCAATTAGTTTCAATCGTAGTTTAAATTTAATTTTAATAAATCGTAATTAATAACCCCTAATTCGTATATCTGTAATATAGAATTAATATCACTTTCATTACAATCAAAAACAAAACAAGTATCTTTGATTATCTTTTGAGATTCTTTGCAAAAATCTATTTGTTGTTGTTCTATTTCGTGTAACTTACCTTTAAACCTTCCTTTAGATTTTCTAAGGCTTTTTAATTGCGTTCTGATAGACTCTATACAATTACTTTTATTTGTTGCTAATTCTTTATAATTCATTAGTAGTATTTTATTATATCATTACCTTTAAAAACATAATTAACGTTAAAGTGTACATTTAATAACTTTATTAATTGATTGATGTTAACAGCTCGATAAATAAAAGGTTTTACACTTTTTAAACTAGGCTTTTTTAAAACCTCATCAATATAAACATCTAGCAACTCCATAACATTAGGATAACCAGAGTTAACAGAAATTAAATAATATTCTCTAGTCATAAACTTTTATATTCCTTTCTGATTTTATCTAACTGACTATTTATTTCTTCTTTTATAAAAAACCATGAATACCAGTCAATAGCACCATCAATTAAAGCCCTATCAACCGTACACATACGCTCTTTTAATTCTTTATAATCAATCAACAAGTTCTTTTTTCTTATGTTTTTAAAAAACTTCATACGCAAATATAATAAAAAAAGCGGACTAAACAAATAGACCGCCTTTACGATTTTTCAAAGTCCCACAATTAGTACGTTTTTTAATTTGATTTGGTTTTTAAATAATTGTAGTTACGTATCAGTTCGCCAACTTTGTCGTGTTATAGTCTGTTAGACTTTATTAGTTTAAATTCTTTTCATAATGTTTCAGTTTTTATTTTTCGTATAATTCAAGCCTTAAAATTTCTTCAAGTTTTGCATTTTTTTTAAATCTTATTTCTTCATATATAGTTCCTATAAACTTACAATTCAATAAAATGGTTTCTGGATTACAATGAAAATAAAAATCATCTTCAGTTCTAAAATGCCATTCATAAGGGTATCTTATTTCTATAAATTCTCCTTTTTTTAACATAACTTGTCTATTGAACTTTGTGTTTTCTCCAGATGTTAAAAAACTAGAAGATGTTACCTCCCAAATTTGACCTACTTGTATATCCATAATGTTTCATTTTTGATACTTTTTAAACGTTTTAATCCTCTTTTGTTTCATTTTTGATACATTCTGAATAAATATGTCTATACTCCTTGTATACCTTTATTAACTCTATTGCGTGTATTGTTACAGCTCCTGTTATAAATCCTAGTATAAATTCCATAATTCTATTTTTTTAGTTGTTTAATTCCTTATTGATATTCCAAAGTTACAAAGTATTTTTAAACTACAAAATAAAATTAAATAAAAATTACAAAAACTTTATATTTTGAGTAGAATTAACTCCTTTAAAGCTCTCAAATACAAAACCTCTTCTACCTTTTTTAAAGTTGGTTTGCACCCACTCACTAGAAGGAGAACAAGCTGGATAATTAAAGTAGTCAAAGTCATCTGAACCACTTAAATCAAATAAAGCCTGATGACTATCACCTTTTTTAAATATGTATCTTTTAGCTTTACCGTATAGATTATGTCTTTTAATATACTGGTCTATCTTTTCAATTTGCTTTGTGTCTAAATGAGGTTTAAAACCAAACTTTAAAGCCTTATCATCTTTACCATGAGATATTAAAAAACAAACATCACCTTGTATATAATGACTTATAAAAGTTCTTGGGTTGTTTACTTCTACATTATCATATAACATTTCTGTTATTTGTTTAAAAGCACTATTAACAAAGTATGCAAAATCTCCAGAATGATTATCATTATTAATATTGTTAAATATTATCTTTTCATAGAACGGTTGTAGATTAGCGCATAACCTCAACTTAAATTCTAAACCTAAATCATACACCTCGCTGTTAGTCATATTTTGAGGTAGCTTATGACCTTGTCTAGTTGTTTGTTCATTATAACCGTCTAAGAAGTCGCCCAAATCATCTACTATCAAAGTTTTTGATTTTTGGTTGTATAAAGTGTGTTGCACTATTTCATCACAAGTATTTAATATACTTTCTTTATTCCATTTTTCAGCATACATAGAAGTACCATGTTTATTAGTATCCATTCCTATATGAGTGTCTGAATAAGTGATAGTATCAAAGTCGTTTGTTTTATAGAAAAATCCTAAACCATCTTCACTAATTGATTTTACATTTATATCCTTTAACTTAGATAAGTTTCTTTGTATTATATCATCAAAATTAATACTTTCTAACTGTTCATTTTCTTTAGGTGGTGCATATTGTACCCATTGTTGACCAGTAGTCTTAGAAGTACTTATTTTAACTATTTCAAAGTGTTTAGGAACATCAATAGGTTTTGATTGTAATTTTTCAATAGAACTTATTTGTTTTCCATTCTTATCTAACTTCTTTTGAGTTTCTACAAATTCCCTTTTTTGATTACGAGATAATAATATTAGTCTATCTCTTTCGGTTATCTGTTCTTCTGTTAACTTGTATTGTCTTGACTTATTTACACTTAACCCCATTTGTTCAGCAACAAAGTCAGGTACTCTTACGTTTCTTTTCATTTTAAAAAGTTTTTCGCAATATACAATAATTAACTGAATAAAAAAAGCACTAACCTATTTTAGATTAATGCTTTGTAAAAAACAATTTATAACACAAAACTAAAACTTGTTTCCACAATTTAAACATGTTTCTGCTCCACTATGGTTAATAGTATGGTCAGAAGAGCCACATTTAGGACATCTTGTTATATCTATTTCATAAGGTACACAATGAGTACAAAATTCAGATGTACTACGACTAACACCAAACAAAAACAAAAGCTCTTCTTTTGCTTCGTCAGTGGTTATATCTCCTAAATTTAATTCGTTTGCTATATGTATTATTTTCTTCTTTAAAATCACTTCAATTTTTATTCTAATTCGTTATCAAAAATCAACTAATCAAATGTACCACCAACCTTTTACATCATTACTAAAGCAATGAAACCCTTCACTGTCTTTTCTAAATTCCAAACCGAAACCTGTATCAATAACTACTGCATCTTGTATAGTTTCATCTTTGAGTAATAATTTTACTATGCTCATATTTTTCGGCTTTCTGTTTTTTAAAAGCTGAAACGGTTGTCCTTCGTGTTTAATTATCATTTGTTTATTTTTAACTAATTAAATGTTTAACTTCTTCTAAGTCTTTTCTAAAATTCTTTAAAAACAATTCTGCTGTTTCTTCGTTTTGGAATGAGAATTGAGCACTACAATAACTACTACACTCAATAACTAATTCGTCTTCTCTATACCATATCCAAAAATTGTATTCTGAATTATTCTTGTCGCTTACCCACCCATCACGATAAACGTCTCGCATTCTTAGTAACTTAAATAACTTCAACTCTTCTTTAGATAATGGGAAATCAAAGTCAAGCAACTTACTATGCAACTCTTTATTAAACTCCATTGATTTCAACGTATCAATAAGTTTGTCGCGCTCTTGTTCTGTTGTTGGTAGTTTTATTTCTTCTTCCTTTGGGTATTTTTCAAAGAATAGATTAAAGTTTTTTTCACATATTACTTCATCCCAAAAATAATACTCTTCCTTTGTATTTGCCCATGAAAATCCATTAACACAATCTCTATTAAATCTCTCAAAAACACTAACATCTCTTTTATTTCCTTGTTCAACTTGTCTTTCAAGCATCTTCTCAACTACTTCGTTAGGGAAGCCTTGTAATTGTCCTTTGTACATAATTATTTATTTTAAAATTTCGTTAATTTCAACATTTCTTAATGCAGATACCCAAAAAACACCTCCTATAAAAAATTGCCCAAAAAACAAGCAAAAAGTAAAAGTGCCTAAAAGTATACTCTCTAACTCAGTAATAGTTATCCCTTCATAAATATATCTGTTGATAATTGGTGTAAATAATAACTCCAAAGAAAACATTGAAGTATATGCTATTGCTCTAAAATATTTCATAATTTATTTGTTTTTTAATTTATAAACTTCTTCGTAAATCCAAAATGATAATATAACTATCGCTATTGGTATTGTAATTTGTAAACTCATAATCTAATTTTTTAGCTAAGTTACAAATTATTTTTAATTATACAAGTTTATAAATCTTTTTTTAGCAATTCATTAACTTTTAATACTGTCTCTTTTGTCTCTTTATCGTATTCTAACAAATCATTCATAACATTAATAGAGTGCCATGCTGTTGCATGATGTCTATTTAAAAACTTAGACATTTGAGCTAGTCTAATATTTGTATTAAATTTAACAGTATAAAAGAAAACCCTTCTAGCGTCCATAGCGTCTTTTTTTCTAGTACTTGACTTTATATCTTCCTCGCTAACATTAGTAACCAAACAAACTACGTTTAAAATGTTCTCCAGTTTCTTTTTAATTATCAATTCCTTGTCGTTAAAACCTAGTTCTTTAAGTTTGTTATATCTTTCCTCAATTTGACTATTAAGGGCATTTATCTCTTTTATTATTAATTCCTGTTCTTTATTCATGTTATTGTTTTATATTGATTCCTTGCAAAATGTTAGTTTCTCTTGAATAGTGTTGTAAACTTCTTTATCTAAGTCTTTATGGTTTATTAATTCAGGGTAAAGTTCATTTATTCTTTTAACACTCCATTTGCTATAACCTCTTAAATATTTCTGTTCAAAGGCTCTATAACAAAAGTCTTTGATAAATACATAATGTTGGTAGTTAGTGTTTTTTTTTATTCGCTTTAGTATTTGTTTTACTGTTTCCATAATTTTTATTTTTATTTATTTGACAGAATACCATTATTAATTAAATATAGTTTATATTCCATTAAAATAAAGTCTAACAATATATGTTCATGACCATCTTGGGAAACATAAACATAACTACCTTTTTCGTTTTTAACAGCTTCTATACTTTCTAGAAACTCTCTTTCAATTACTGTCATACTCATAATTTTTGTTTTTAAAGTTTAAACAAAGTTACAAATAATATTTAATTTGCAAAATATTCTTAACTATTTCTTTTTTTAATTAATTCAGCTTCTCTAGTAGCATAATCAACAATCTTTAACATATCTTCGTAATCTTGCCCCTTATCTCTTAATAGATACTTTAATATATTAG
>Ga0213833_1000368_pt1 | contig 51461 bp, 36 predicted proteins | sample SWATP21_FD_160575 | JGI IMG/M metagenome (GOLD analysis project Ga0213833, IMG submission 160575) | Coastal seawater microbial communities from Marineland, Florida, United States - SWA TP2 #1 | ecosystem: Environmental > Aquatic > Marine > Coastal | place: USA: Florida | collected 2016-08-14 | reverse complement strand
CCCCCCCCCCCCTACGTCCTTCGCTTTCTCAAACCTGTGTGGCCTGAATCCTCGGATGTGGGGCTGTGACGTGGCGAGCTAGACGAAGCCTTCAGCCGCTTGTTCTCGCGTTTCAAGTCCGCCACCATGCGTTGCAGTCGGCGATGGGGCGTGCGCATGCGAGCAGCCGCACTTGCGGCCTTTTGTGAGTCATACCAACGCCCCAGCTCACACCATGGCCACCCCAAGGTGTTTGGGACGACGCTGGAGACGTCTTCTTCAAGGTAGCTAAACATGGGGTACCAACTGGGGGTATTCTCATCCGAGAGCGCGTTCAGGTTCGCCAGACTATGGTAGTACTGTCAAACCCATCACTGCGCGTGACGCCGCGAACACACTGCCCACCGCAAACCAAACAGCAACACCGTACCATGAAGAGACGAGAGGAAATGTAGAAGGCAACCAGCACGTCAACCCTGGCACAAAAGTGTGGCACACACAATGTGGAGGAGCACCGTTAAACCCCACGGATGCACATCACAAGGACACCACTGACGAACGAGTAGTGCTCATGTGCAGCGAGCACGAAGAAAAGCCCGAAGAGGTTCATGGACCAAGTAAAAATGTGCAAGCCATGGTACGGGGTGTACCTGTGAGGAGGTCACAGCGTAAGCCCAACAGCATAGTAAATGGGCGTACCAACAAGCAGAGAAATACCAGCGCCACGTACTCAGTGATCAAGAAGTTCAACATGGTGACAGCGACACTATGGCCTGCGCGCAGCCAAGCATGTGAGGTCTCGATGAAAGCATGGCAAACACACAACTGAAGCCTGGAACATGTACCGCTAAACAAGTAATCTCCACAGGTCTGAACGCCTGCAATCGTCATCCCAAAGTGGGAAGCAATTTCCCACGCTCTCGCCATCTTCTCCTCAAACGTGTCGCCGAACGAACCACCCTCGCACTGGAGGTGTCGCGATGGTACCGACAAGGAGGTGGCGAGCATGGTGACACATCGCAGCAGGAATATTGACCCCGCAATGGACAAGCCACGGCGAAGAATGATGAGCCGGTGCTTGTGGAGCATCACAACGACGCACAAGATGATGAACAACACCACACCAATCATCTCGGTGAGCTTAAAGGCAACAGGGATGCGAGGAATGTTGTCAAGAAACAGGTCCGGCAGCGGAGGATACTGCGCCTGCGCACGGATCATTGCAGAACAATTATGTTATTGGCACCACTCGCACAAAGAAGCCAATCATAACAAAGCCCACATATTCGACACACCTGGTCTGGAACCCGCTCGTGCACAAACACCATGACGATGGATGTCATCAAGATGCTGAACCCGAAGTATCTGCGCCAGCCGATGCAGCAACGTAAGAATACGCGCGCAGGCAAAACGATCAAAAGGCCTGACCCTGGACGTACAAAGCCCCGAATATGGCACGAGTCACCAAGCCACACGAGAATTCGGGCATGTCTTCGGGTGCTATCCAATCGCGAGCCTCTGGAACACGAAGCCACACAGACACATGGATGAGGAGAACTTTTCGTTGGGAAGCTTGTCTTTGCGACGCCCCCACGCATGGGGTACAGACACAAAGCGCACCATCGGATGCAGCACTAGACCATGATGCAGCAGGTGTAAGTGCCCCGCCAGGCGTCTCCAAACTCAGACCGCGCTTGCGCGTTAAGTTGGCATCGAGCAGAGACAGCCGCACGGCGGGAGGCAGACGCACTCGACGGTGGCCATGCTGCTGCGGTTGCGAGGAAGGGAACAGCTCGGTGTGCAGCGCCATTACAGTAGCAATGTGGTGCAAGAGCCGTTTGGCATCTCCCAGGATGTCAACACCAAGAGACTCCGTCAAGTCGTTCTGGCACAACAACACGCACGAAGGTGAGATCACCAGCTCGCAAACAACGCGCCCCATCCGCTACTGTTACACTGCACACCTGTGTCAGCATGCCTAACGCAATGCCATCAATGGACTGCTGTCGAAACCTATCGGCGTGCTGTCCCAGCTGAATATCTCCCGAGTGAAGCCAGTCGCACACGTCGTCGACGGTCCAGCTCTGGACCGCGCCACGCACTCGAAGATTCGGCGGCGCTCGACCGCCATCGGATCCAGTATCGCTCACCTTAGCTTCAGGTGAAGCGTGGTGGTGTGCAGTCGACATGTGTACCCCACCAGGTGCAGAGGCAGGCTACACGCGCGAAGAATGCGTGCTGATGCGACCGCGCGAAGCCGTGTGTCATGTTTCAGTGCGTTACCATTTTCATACATGATGTTTCCTACGCGTCATCGATTCACGGCGCGAATTTCACGCCTCGGCGCGACCATCCTCAGCATGGTTCACGCTCGCCAGCAGCGCGTCACTCCCAGATGGTGCAGCTGGATCAGCGGATGCACGACGGTGTCTTACGTTTCCCTTGGGATCAGTGGCGCCGTACAGAGATGTTGCGGACTGCTGTGGGCTCGCCAACAGCAAGTGATCCCCCTCATGCACGAACTCCTGTTCCAGGCACTGGTCAGAAAGTGCACGACAAGACAGGCCAGCACATCAAACCGTTCGTACCGCATACTTAGCGAGTTTGTACTCGTTGCGTTGGGGCAGCAGTTTGGTGGCCAACACGTCGACAATGGTGGTGGATACCGCCAGTAGCGTCAACGAGGTGGTGAGTTGCAGCAGAAGCGTCGTCTGAACCAGGCCGCACAGACGATCATCAACACCGAACACGTACGGCCCCACCCGTGAGCAACAGTTTCGCTGTGCCCTTGCTGCAAACACATCATACCATGTCAAATGAGCCAAGTTCGCCTGTTTGTACCACAACGATCTTGATGCCGTGGATATCACGCGTAACGCGCAGCTGCGGGTACTTGACGAATAACTCTTGGGGAATCTTGCTCTTGGTGCCCTTGATGAACTCCACACGATACACATAGCTGATCTTTTCAGACGGCCCAGTCCAAGCATGAGTGTTCTGGTACTCGATCCTGTGACAGCAACGCCACACCAAGCGCGACGGAGGTGCCCAGTGACCACAAATTCCGCGGGAAAACCACCACAAGCACCCCACACGCACAGCAAAATCATAATGAGCCCATCCGATCTGACATTGGCATGGCTTGTCGCGACACTGCTGGGTTCATCCAAGCTCAAGCCACAGTTGCCAGCCGTCTTGTCTTCCACATTTTGCATGACCTGCAGGAGTGTCCCGATGGAGATGATGTCCTGCTTTTCATCTGTCGTCGGTGGGTAGATCTTCGCGCCATCACATCCCTCCAGGTAGCCCTCCATATCAACCGAGTCGGCCTGATCCACACGCTCACAAACTGAGCGACATGCAGACCACCACACTTCCTCGCTGTTGGCATACCTGAAGCGACTTCACCGTCGGTGATCGGACACTGTGATCCACGAGCAGGGTGTAGCGTTCGATGTCGGCAACGTAGTAGGACTCTTGTGCTATGTTGTCGGCCGTGCAATTGGGGTCGTGTACAAACGAATGGTTGCACCCAAAAGCGTATCTGGTGGCACCAGAACGCGCCATTGGTCATCACAGTGCACAAAAATGCGACGGTGGGAACGGACGCGCGGTGTGTGGGACGAAGAAAAAAACATGGCGCCGAAAGCGGGTACGCACGTTCGCCTGCAGCTTTCACCAGGACTGGGTTCAGCACACACCAGCGTTTGGTTCGACACCATGACCCGTGTCGCCACAAAGAAAGGAGAGCCTCCCGTGACCGGAAACACCACATCGTAGGCATCCAAGTCTGCACAAGGGGGAAGGGGAGGGGGGGGGGGGATGAAATCCATAGCAGCATGAGGCAAAAGAAACACAAAGAAAACGGCACATGGATCCGCCGAGTGAAAACCAACAATGCCACGCGGCCCACCTCGACACGGCTGCGTCTTGAAGCCGTTGTACTTGGCGTTCCCACTCTGTTTACAGTCTGCACCGCAAGGTGTCAGGCAGGGGTTGTGTGAGACATGGTGCCCACTGCCTGCGGACTCACATGGAAGTGTGGACACATCCGAGAAGTTGTACAAACACCCATCGTAGTCTGGGTCACAGTGGTTCACTGTGGGTGCCTATGCATGCAATCCACAAGTCATTCACAACAAAGATTAATTGTTTCAGTGGCACCACTACACCTCCACTGTGATGCGTCCTACCTGCAGCTGGAGCCGCGCCGTCCCAATTGGTTGCTCGAACAGCACGTCTGGTTGCACAACCTCGTCAGCATGCCGCACAAAGCGTTGTTTCGCTAACCAACCCTTTTTCGATCCAACGACGTACACCCATTCTGGGCGACAATTTTGTAGATGACAATGTACGCAAAGATCAAGACGAGTAGAACATAGTGGAGGATGCCCAAGCGCTTGTCTCGGATGGTGACGATCTGCACTCGGAAACCAAGACCAGCACGACAAAAAACGGGTCATACCCAACTCCTGCCTCCCAAAAAGGAGTATGCACGCATTCTTCCTAATACCTTCACAGTCGAGTACGAGATCGAGTCACAAAGCCCCATCGTAGCGACTGTTTGTGTGCTCGCCACTGGGTGGTGCCAGCGATGGCGTGGCCGATATGTCGGGGATCGTTTTCGTCCCCCACCTTACACCACCCCCCACATCATGTCGGCCACATGCTGCCTGCGAGTGCTGTGCTTTCCTGACCGCCAGCTGGCATGCGCCAGACTGTGTGGAACTATTGCTGTGGTGCTGTAAAGTGGGCTATCGTATCGCTGGCCCAGGTCCTCCCTCATCAACATCGCTGAAGCGGTGCACAAGTCATCCTTGTGCAGCCCCGCACGCCTCCACCACTCGGCCAGTGACCCACCAGCATGATGTGTTGTCACGGCCTTCGGTGCACCAGTGTTCCACAGCGTGACTATGTCTCATCTCGGCTCTCTTTTGTTTTCCAGTCTCACGTCTCTCACGACATGCCTGGTTCGTGTAGCTTTCACTGGTTTCGGTTGTCGCCTGGTCAGCAATCTTTCAAAACTAGCACAAATCACAGCCTTTCAGCACGCGCCACTTCTGCAGCCGTGTGTTCATCTCCTTTTTTGCAGCACAGGCCCAACGCGTGCGGCTCGCCCCCTGGGAATTTGGTTGCTCTGTGTTGCGGCAGTCATGGCATCTGAAGAGAAGCAGGCCCCAGCTGCCTTGGATGGCGTCGACCTCGACCCCAAGGCTGCCTTGTCGATTCTTGTGGTTGGCGCGTCGGGCGATCTTGCGAAGAAGAAGACGTTTCCGGCGTTGTTCGAGCTGTTTCGCGACCACCATATCCCCGACGATGTGATTCTTGTGGGATATGCACGCCGAGAGAAGACGTCCGAAGCGTTTCGGTCCCACCTTCGCCCGTACGTTACGACAAGGCCGACAGCACGTGCGCTGTGTGTGTGCTTTCCCCTGACCCGCGTGTGCCACAGGTACTTGGAGAAAAAGGCGGAGGGAAGCTCCGACCGGCTGGACAAGTTCCTTATGCGCATCGAGTACCGCCAGGGGCAGTACAACTCCGTGGAGCGTTTCGCGGAGGTTGCCGCTGAACTCGAGGCCATGGAAGACGCAGTCACGGGTGGCACGGGCAAGGCCAACCGTCTGTTCTACTACGCCATCCCGCCCACCGTCTTTTCCATGGTCTCACGTCCCATCAAGGAGTCTGCCATGACTTCCCGTGGCTGGAACCGTGTGGTTGTGGAGAAGCCCTTCGGACGCGACCTCGACAGCAGCCGTGTCCTGTCCGAGCAACTGGCAGCGCACTTCACGGAAGAGCAGGTGCGCACCGCATTGGAGTGCAACCTTTCCCTCTCCGTTCCTTGGCCCGCTTGCTGTTGCTCACGTTTTTCGTACCCCCCGCGTTGTGCAGATCTATCGCATTGACCACTACCTCGGCAAGGAAATGGTGCAGAACTTGATGGTGCTGCGCTTTGCGAACACCGTGCGTGTCGGCGTGCTGTTTCGACGCGGCAGGCGCAGTGCGTAACCTGTGTGGTGTGCGCCGTCGTGTATTGTTGTTGCTTCCCAGGCATTTGAGCCACTGTGGAGCCGCCACTACATCTCAACTGTGCAAATCGTGTTCAAGGAACCTTTCGGCACAGAGGGACGCGGCGGGTACTTCGACAAGTTCGGTATCATCCGTGATGTGATGCAAAACCACCTCACGCAGGTGCTGACTCTGGTGGCGATGGAGCCACCAGTCTCATTGAACGCCGAAGATGTCCGTGACGAGAAGGTGAAGGTGCTCAAGTGCATGCCGCCCATCAAGCTCGACGAGACTGTGCTCGGGCAGTATGTCGCAGATGAGTCGGAAACGAACCCAGGGTGCGTGTTTCCCACGTTGATTTGTGTTTGTGTTGGTTCGCAAGCGCCAGTATGGGCCTATGGATTGGTGGGCGCTCTACTCAGGATTGCTTGTCCTTGACTCTGATACCGGCGCTGCGGTCGTCGTTGTCGTTTGTTGGGCTGGGAACAGGTACCTGGATGACGACACGGTTCCGGAGGCATCCATTACCCCGACCTTTGCGACCTCTGTGATGTACATCAATAACCCACGGTGGACGGGCGTCCCGTTCATCCTCAAGTGCGGTAAGGCCCTGAACGATCGCAAGGCTGAGATTCGCATCCAGTTCAAGCCCAAGCCCAACCGCTTGTTTGCCCAGCACGCTGTGCACAGCAACGAGCTGGTCATTTCCATTCAGCCGCATGCGATGGTGTACGTCTTTGTGGTGTGTGTGTGTTTTGTGGTGTGTGTGTGTGTGTGTGTGTGTGTGTGTGTGTGTTTGTTTTGCCACATCGCTGACGCTTCACGTTTGCAGGTACATGAAGGTCATGACGAAGGCGCCGGGCCTCGACAATGAAATCGTGGAGACGGAACTCGATCTGACGTACCCCACACGGTTCGTCCTGGGAGTGTGGCACCCCTCCATATGGGTTGTTGTTGCTGCGTTGGCTGCACATGAATGCAAGACCAGTCAGTCACGCGCGCGGGGTGGTGCATCAGGTTCGTGTCTCGTCGCCCTCCTGAAGCCTATGCCCGCCTTTTGTTGGATGTTGTGCGGGGTGACCACGCGCACTTCGTTCGTTCCGACGAACTCCATGAAGCATGGCGCGTGTACACGCCTCTCCTTAAGCAGGTCCGCTTATCGTGCAGCTGTGGTCGCCAATGTTGCTGGCTGACCACCGTGCTGTTGTTGTGGCGTGCCAGATCGAGGCCAACCTCATCTCGCCGATCCCGTACCACTACGGCTCCCGCGGACCCATCGAGTCTGATGCTCTTGTGAAGCGCGTGGGGTATGTTGCGAGAGTATTACACACAAGTGATGCTGTGGGCACGTGTCAAGTTGAAATATGCGTGCTGATGTGTGTGGTGTGTGGTGTGCAGCTACAAGTACGGCCGCAACTACAGCCGTGGTTGGCGCCGCCGCTTCGACTCAAGTACGGTTCTGGCGCAAATGGAGGAACTGTTCGAGCTCAAGGTATCCTCATTGCGTCACCTGCGCAACACCTTCGTCAACGAAATGCGCCGCGGCCTGAACAACGTTGGCAGCACCATCAAGATGATCCCATCGTGCGTGTTGAGGCTTGCTAGAGTGTGCAGCCTGCGGTGCAGCGGCATGACCAGGGTGCTCCACGTTGTGCACAGATTCGTCACGGAGCTCCCACACGGCAGCGAAGAGGGCGAAGTGTGGGCCATGGACCTGGGCGGCACCAACTGTCGGGTTGTGCGGTACCAGTTGCTCGGTGAAGGACGCGTGGGAGAGGCCACCGAGCACAAGGCTGTTGTCCCACCCAAGGTGTGTGTGTGTGTGTACAATGCGCATGCGGAGAAGACCACCTGGCGTTTGGGCAGGGGTTTGTTCTGTTTCGTGTCCGTCCCACTTCCGACGCCTTCCACGTACTCACAACGGCTTGGCGTGTGCGCCGTGGTGCTGTTGCCTCAGTACAAGCTGGGTGAGGAGGCCACGGCGGAGAATTTGTTTGACTGGCTTGTGGACCAACTCGAGGAGGCGCAGGTTTGTGGCGTTGCTCGTTGTTGATCGACCAACGCATGGAGTGTGCGTATTCACTCGTTTGTGTTGTGCAGGTGCCCGATGGCGCTGTGGTTGGCTTTACGTTCTCGTTCCCCGTCAACCAAACTGCCATCGATGCTGGTACGCTCCTGCACTGGACCAAAAAGTGGAAGACCAGTGGTGTGCCATGCCACGATGTCATGGCCTTGTTCCGTGAAGCTCTTGCGCGCAAGGTGCGCTGCCCACGCGATGGGCTTGCCTGTCGTCCGCGTGGGCTTTGTGTGATTCACCGCCGGGTCTGCCTTCGTGTTGGCAGGGCAAGAACGTGAACCTTGCCGCGCTGGTGAACGACACCGTGGGGACCCTGGTTGCGCGCCACTACGCCGACCCTGCCTGCCAGATCGGGGTCATCCTGGGGACGGGCACGAACGCGTGCTACGTGGAGAAGGCGGACCGTGTGGCGAAGTGGGAGTCGGACGAGGGCGTGGTGGTGATCAACACGGAGTGGGGCGGCTTTGGCTCTCTGCCTAAGGGCACTGACATGCTCCCGGTGCGTACCTATTTGCCTGGATGCTCTTTGTTTTCCCCCCCCCTCCCTATTGTTGGTGTCAAGTTGGTGTGTACACGTGGTACTCTTGGCTTGACTCAACACGGTGTTTGCGCAGATCACCCAGTTTGACGATGCCCTGGATGACGCCACGCCCAACCCCACGTCCCAGCGGTTCGAAAAGATGATCTCCGGCGACTTTTTGGGTGAAATCGCGCGCTTGTGCCTGGTGCATCTGGAAAAGGAGGGCGCCTTGTGGACCACGGGGAACACACCGCCTGCTGGCTCCATTCTGCGCAAGGCTTGGGCGTTCGGCGCCGAGCTCGTGTCGCAGTGTGTTGGATGCGTGTCCAAGAACCTCGACTCCATCAACCGACTTCTCCAGGAGAAGTGTGGTGTGGAGTCCACGTTGGACGACCGCAAGGTGGTGCGCCGTGTCGCCGTCATGGTTGGGCTCCGCGCAGCTCGCTTGTCCGCCATGGCCATCTCCGCTGTGGCTGCAAAGATCGGCGCCGTGGACCGCATCGCCGCGTCTTGCCACGTTGGTGTTGATGGCTCTGTCTACCTCCACTTCCCGAACTTCCAACAGGTGCGCGTGTGCCTGCTTGCCTCCTTGTTTCGCCATTTTCCCCATGCTTGGCTGACCCTCTGTGTGTGCGTGTGCGCCCAGTGGATGGAAGAAGCACTGATCGAACTGGACTGCCCGGTGAAACTCGTCCGCAGCCAGGACGGGTCTGGACAGGGAGCAGCGCTGATCGCTCTCGGAGCAATGCGCCAGAAACGTACCGCTGCTGCTGCTGCTGCGAGCGGCGCTGGTGGTGATGTCGGGGCTGGGGCTGGCATGAGTGCTGCCAGGGCGCTGGATGCTGGCAAGTAGACCGCCCCCGAATATGTCTTGGGTTGGTTTGAGGAGACGGCGTAGCCACTGGCCAGCGCAGAAACGAATTGACATAAAATAGCTCATTTTATGACTTCACAGATCGCTAGCGGCGGTGCACGCTGATCGACCAGCCGCGTGCGTCGTGACTGGGTCCTCCGTCCCTGCATCCCCTGTGCCATTCACGCCTCCCCACAGAGTGACCAGCCCTTCGATATCTTGCCAACATGGTACGTGTGAGTGGTGTGTGGAGGGAAGGCCTGTGGTTTGGAACCCTGACGCGGCGTGGGTGCAGAGCTTCCTAGGGTTCGGACCGTCCGCGACGGTCGAGATCAAGTTCAAGGCTCCAGTTGATGAACACAAGACGGAGGAAAGTGCGGCCGTTGCAAAGAAACCAACTGCACGTCCTACTCGCCGTGTTGAAACTATGGACGGGAGCTCTACAGAGGAGCTGGTCATTTTCTCTGGCAAGGAGCATGTGCGGGGTGTGGTGAACGTGATCGTTCCCGCCGGCAAGAAGCTGGAGCACACTGGCATCAAGCTGGAATTGATGGGAAGCATAGGTGAGTAGCACGTGGAAACAAGTTCGTGGGTGTCACTCACACACGCTTTCCGTTCCTGTCCAGAGCTGTATTATGACCGTGGAAACCATCACGAGTTTGCGCAGCAGCTTGTGGTCGTGTCCACCCCGGGTACCATCACCGGTTCAAAGCAGTTTGAGTTCGATTTTGATGCCATCAAGCCCTATGAAACGTACAATGGTGTGAATGTGCGGTGTCGGTACGTGGTAAATGCTTGCAACGCACAGCGCAGAGTAGCGTCTCACATCCGCCGCCATCAGGTACTTTGTGCGAGCCACTGTCGGGCGCAACTACAGCTCCAACATTACCAAGGAGCAAGATTTCTGGGTCCAGAACCTTCAAAAGGTGGGCGCGGTTGTATTGTTGTTTTCTAGTCCAGTCTACGCACGATGTTTGTTGATTGGGTTGGTACGTTGGGTTGTTGTGGTGCCTGCTGTTTTGACGCACGTAATGACCGCAGACACCCGAGATCAACACCACGATCAAGATGGAGGTTGGCATCGAAGACTGTTTGCACATTGAGTTCGAGTACAACAAAGCAAAGTATGTGCTTGTGTTTTCGAGCTGTGGCTGGCACGCGAATGAACTGTTCCTCACTCGGGATCCGCACCAGGTACCACTTGAAGGATGTGGTGACGGGCAAAATCTACTTCTTGCTGGTTCGCATCAAGATCAAGCACATGGAGCTGGCAATCATTCGCCGCGAGTCTGCTGGCACTGGTATGTGAATGCATTTTGCTGTCGTAACATTTCCGAGCTAACCCTTGGCGTGTCTCGCAGCATCCAATGTGTACAACGAAAGTGATACGTTGACCAAGTTCGAGGTGATGGATGGAGCTCCTGTTCGAGGTGCGAGCCTGTGATGGTTTGGTGTCCCCTTGATGGTGGTTCTCAAGTTTGTTGTGGTTGTATCATAGGCGAATCTATCCCCATCCGTCTGTACTTGGATGGCTTTGACCTCACACCGACGTACCGCAACATTGCCAACAAGTACAGTGTGCGATACTACTTGAACCTGGTTCTGGTGGATGAGGAAGAACGCCGGTACTTCAAGCAGCAAGAGATCACGCTGTACCGCAACGAGATTTGTTAGCGGGTTTTCCTCTGCTTGCAACCAAAACCACATATAATTTGACGAGGAAATCACGTTTGGGAAAGTTCTCTTTTACCTCACAAGCTCCCCCGCGTATTGGGTTGAACGGAGGGGATTCTCCACAACAAACACAACGACAACAAGACAACAAGGGTTGCTCTCAAACTAGACCAACAGTGACAAACAGTTTAAAAGGCCATCTCCTCGTTCTTGATGAAGGGCGCGTTCATCTCCTTGGCCAGCTGCTCGAGCATGGACTGAGAGTCGAAGGGCTTGCCCTCAGCGGCGGCGGCATCCTGAGCCTCGGCGATGCGGGCCAGGTTGGCCTTGTACTCGTTCACGTAGTCGATGTCGCGCTTCTCGGCGGTGGCGGTCTCCTCCTCCTCGCCCTCGACGGTCTGGCCCAAACGGGCAGCCATCTCGCGGGCCTTGGCCACAGCATCCTCGACGCCACCGATCATGAAGAAGGCGTTCTCGGGCAGGTGATCGTACTCACCGGCGATCACAGCCTTGAAGGAGGCGATGGTCTGGGCGAGGTCGACGAACTTGCCCTTCTGGCCGGTGAAGACCTCAGCGACGTGGAACGGCTGGGACAGGAAGCGCTGCATGCGGCGAGCACGAGCCACGGTCAGCTTGTCCTCCTCGCTCAGCTCATCCATACCCAGGATGGCAATGATATCCTGCAGGGACTTGTACTCCTGGAGGATCTCCTGCACACGACGGGCGGTGCCGTAGTGCTCCTGGCCAATGATGTTGGCGTCCATCAGACGCGAGCCAGAGTCGAGCGGGTCCACAGCCGGGTAGATACCCTGCTCGGACACGGCACGGGACAGCACAGTGGTGGCATCCAAGTGAGCGAACGTGGTGGCCGGGGCCGGATCCGTCAGATCATCAGCGGGCACGTAGATGGCCTGCACGGAGGTAATGGAACCCTTGGTGGTGGAGGTGATACGCTCCTGCAGGGCACCCATATCGGTGGCCAGAGTGGGCTGGTAACCCACAGCGGACGGGATGCGGCCCAGCAGGGCAGACACCTCAGAGCCGGCCTGGGTGAATCGGAAGATGTTGTCGATGAACAGCAACACATCCTGGCCCTCCACATCACGGAAGTACTCGGCGACGGTCAGACCGGTCAGGGCGACACGGGCACGGGCACCAGGGGGCTCGTTCATCTGGCCGTACACAAGAGCGGCCTTGGAGTTGGGGCCGTCGATGTCAATGACACCACCCTCGATCATCTCGTTGTACAGATCGTTACCCTCACGAGTACGCTCGCCGACACCAGCGAACACGGAGTAACCACCGTGGTTGGTGGCGATGTTGTTGATCAGCTCCATGATAACAACGGTCTTGCCGACACCGGCACCACCGAACAGACCAATCTTACCACCCTTGGCGTAGGGGGCAAGCAGATCGACAACCTTGATACCAGTGACAAGCATGTCATCGGCATCACCCATATCAGCCAGAGTGGGGGGCTCGGCGTGGATGGCACGCTCGGCCTTGGCGTTGATGGGACCGCGCTCGTCGATGGCCTCACCAGTGACGTTGATGATACGGCCCAGGGTCTCGGGACCCACGGGAACCATGATGGGGTTGCCGGTGTCGGTCACGGGCATGCCGCGGGCGAAGCCGTCGGTGGGGCCCATAGCGATGGTGCGCACGGAGTTGTCACCCAAGTGCTGGGCAACCTCGAGCACGACCTCCTCCTGCTGGACGGTGAAAGTCTTCAACTGGCGAGCCTCCTCGGTGGGCACGATCTTCTTCTTGTCCTCGTCAGTCAGACCGGCAAGGCGGGCCTCGAGCTCAGCCTTGAAGTCAGACAGCTCGGTGATGGCATCACCCAAGCCGCCCTCCCAAGGGGCGTTGACCTCGTCCTCGAGGCGGTCAAACTGCCAGTCCAGCAGGGAGCCGCGCTGGCGCAGGATCTTCAGAGCCTCCTTGCGGACGGTCTCGTACTGCTTGGTGCCCACGAACTCGGCCTCAGTAGCCTGGAGCTTCTTGATCTGGGCGTCGACCTCGGCGATGCGCTCGGGCAGCAGGGAGATCTCGCGAACGTACTCGTTCTCGGCAGAGTACACCTCCACGTCCGTGCGCACGCGCAGGGCGTTAAGGATGGGAGGAACATCCTTCACGTCGTCGAACTCAACATCGACAACGGCACCGATAACCTGAGACACGCGGCCAGAGGCGGTGGCGGTGGAGAAGCCTGCAGCCAGTAACAACATCACAATACTCTGTCAGGCACAAGTTCCTCGCGCAAAGAACGAGGAAAAGCATGTGGCACAACTGGTGAAAGTGGGTGTGCTGCATGGGTTTGTGTGTGGGGCCGATGCAGTGTGGGTGGACTGCGCGGCAGAGAGGAAGGGTGCAAAAATGGGGGGCGGGGGTGATCGGAGGGTGGGCAGCAGGGTGCACCCAGCTACCAGAACACCACACCGGTTTCCCGGCCTTCGTGGAGTACGCCAGTGCAACAATGATATTGATGCAACAAGCACTGGCGTGGCGCAGAACCACAGTGGGCTCAAGGAGGGGAGGAGTGCACAACGACGGTTGAATTTGCGGGTGGGGGTGCAAACACGTACGGCGGACAGCCGGCTGCGAAGCAGCGCGGAAAACAGAGGACAGCATGCTGACGTGGACGCAACAACTGCGCAAGGGACCGACCAACGACGTTCGGTAGCAACCCAAAAGGGGGATGAACGGTGGAGGGCTATGCACAATCTACCCAGACTCGCTGACACGAATGCACCGCAGTGCGCAAGCCGAGCATGCACGGGTGCTCGTCAACGCCACGGTAAGGCAAAGCTTTCTTTCCAAGAAAGAATCATGGTGGTTTTGATATCATGTGGGAAAATCAAATTTCTGTTTGGAATTTGATGGAATTCAACGCGCCTACGGCAGGTCGGCAACGATCTGACTGAGGATGCGGAAGTTGGGGCTGCCCCATCCGGTGACAGGATCCCAACCCGGCACAGCCGTGAAACCAATGAAGTCATTGCAGCCGGCGTTACCGCCAGAGGTGGCATCGTTGAACGAGTTTGCGTGGGCGGGGGCAGTGGTGTCTGCACGAACGCGGTGACAAAGGTCAGGATTCGAGTCACACACACTTGTATGCAGGGCCACGTACAGATCAACGGGTTCAAGAAACCAAGTGGAGGCTTGCCTGCTTGCAAGCGCAGGTCGTTGAGCTGAGAAAAGACACCAGCCGAGGTGGGAGTGGCTGCAGGTCACCGACAACCACGGGTTAACGTCAGGCGCGCCCAGCAACCCGCAGCCACCACACTCGTGCTTACCACAGCTGGTACCGCCAACGCCAGGCAAAGGGATTCGATCGAACACGATCACAAAGGACTCGCTCTGTTTTCACACACGCGCCAGAGCACGACCAAGTCAAAAAAGAGGCGGCTCGGATGGCAAGGCGCGCACACACGCACCTGTGCAGCGATGTCAGGGTAGCCAGCGCCGCTGTGGTTGTACCAGTTCGGGTTCTTCGGAAGGCTCTTGTTCTGCGCGAAGAAATTGGCGACAGCAGTGTCCTGGTAGGAGGGACGTGGAAAGTAGCTGCAAATCCACCACACACATGAGCCGCCCAAACGCCTCTTTTGAACACAACGGCGTGTCATGCGCCACTCACTCTGAAAAGCCACCGCCCGAAATCATGTCGGCCCACTCGCCCGTCGGGGTGTTTCCGGCATCACCGCCAACAAGACCACCAACCGCCGTCACCCAGGGGCTGAAACAACAAGCCATTGCGATGAGGGGGATCGATGGTGCACACCACCCACGCAATCTACAAAACCGTACCTGGAAGCGGGGAAATCGGGGCTGAAGCGACCGTCAGCGCTGCAGTTGCCACCCACACCGCTGTCCCCACTGGCGACCAGCAACGACGTTCCACGGGCACCCAACTTGGCCAACTCCGTGTTGATGCGCTGGGCATCTGTGAACACAGTAATACGAACGTCAGTGTCGAGGAAGGACATGCAACGCAACACACAACATCACGAGCGCAAGGCCAACGCACATGCGTTCGAAACTCCGTTCTCGTAGTCACCATAGGAGAAGCTGAAGATGTGGGGCAGGCTCTTGGCGCTGCACGACAAACAAACAAAGAAACAAGTGCATGAACACGACCCCAAGGTATGGCTGGCGCTCGGCGACGTACGCAGTCACGTTGACGATCCAGTTCATGAACGGCGTGTTTTCGCCAGCGGTGTACCAAACCTCGGACGGAATGTCGGCACCGATGCTGGAAAGAAAAGCAACACAAACACGATAGCATGAGTTCAGACCTGTTTGCCTTTTGCGTTCGTTGGGCTTGCCATACCAACCTCATCAAGTACTGAACATCCAAGCTCGCTTCCATGCCGACGTTGTTGGGGTCGTTGTTGCCAATCTGCTTGGGCGTTTGTCCCTTGGACGAGTTGAAAAACAGACCAAAGAACTCCTGGAGGTCATCATCGGAGTAGTACTGGCCGATGAAGCTGCAATTACCAATCACACACGTGTCAAAACGTTCAACATCGCAGACAAAGCGGAGGCGAGGACCCACCTGCACACGCATTGCAAGTTGTTCGAGGCTTTGCCGTATGCATCAGGAAGCTGGTACAGAGCACGAAGGAAAGACGGTACGTTGAAAAACGACCCGTTTCCCAGCAGATGGTGGTGGTTCTCCACGACCTTGGAGAAAGCAGACAGCACGTCGTCGGGCAGTGTGCGCTTCTGGATGCGCGTGAAACGAAGTGTCGGGGCAATGAAGTCCACAGACTGGGCGGCAGCCACAGGCAGCGAGTACGCATGGCCAGGTGCAAGACGTGTAACAACAACACCCGTGTCCACGTGGCGGTAGTCGTGGTAGGAGGCACTGAGCAAGTCCTCGGCCACTGACACGGTCGTATCCACCAGAATCCACTCGCCGGTGGTGCTACGCTGCACCACATGCCGGTGTCAGTGCCAGGGCGTGTAATTGTGCACCCACACGGACTACAAACCTCCACATCGACGTCGTAATTCGCCAACCAGGCCAAAACAGCTTGCACTGACTCAACATCCGGGGCGACGATGCGGTTCGCCTCCTCACCGGTGATGTGCTTGCCTGGCGGGTGTGGACACTGAGTTCAAAACACAGTCCCTGCTCTGCAACTCCCTCCCACGCCTGCTACCGTACCGTAGTTCACTTCGTCCGTAGGATCGCTCACTTTCAGCAACACCTCTTCCAGCTGCTTCGCAGAGCCCTTGGCATGCTTCACGGCGATCGTGAGGCGGATGGCGGAGTTCGGGTCGGAGCGACCCACGGATACCCACTCCGATGGGGGGCTGCAGACACGGCCATCCTCCACAGGCTCGCGCAGCTGCGCAGCGGCAGACGTTGAAACAACCAAGGCACAGGCAATCGCGCAAACGACCATGAACCGGGACATGGTGACTTGGATCTGGATACGTGGGGCGGAGAGTGGATTCAGCCGTGTTACCTTCGTGCGTGCGAATGTCATGCCAAACGATCCCACCAAGTTGTCATCCCAAACGATCCCACCGTCGCAGTTGCCTCGGTGAAGGGCAACACAATACTGATGGACGCATATCTCCACACTTGGGAACGTGTGGTGGTGCGACTGCACTGCTGGCCTCTCGGGCCTTTGGGTACGATAAACATAGTGCAACTGTTATCTTCCTCGTGGCCGTCCAGTTGGGCGTCCGGACCCGACAGATGATCGCCCCGTTGAAACCGAGGAGGCACCACTATGTCGCGCCCGTCGGCCGTGTGAAGGACCGTTCGCTCTTGACCGACTGTAAAACGAGGCGACTTGCCTTTTGTCTCTCGCTGTCCACTTCTCCCGCCCCGCCATTTTGGCGGCAATCTTGTTTGCTTGCAGGAACTTGTCCACACTTGTCCCCACCATCTCAACCACGGATTTCCCGTCCATGAGCAACTTGCGCACCTTTGTGGAAGAGCAACTGTCCAAGTGGTTTGACAGTATGGAATCGTCATCAATGATATGTACCTGAAGAGCGATGCATCATGGTCACAGAACTGCACACCCAACCGGCACCGCGAACACCGCCGCACCAGAGATTTGTACTTCTTGCCAACGGCACGCCGAAGCTCATCCATGTATCCAGGCCGTGCCACGCACACACACGTGAAACTCATGCGCCCTATTGACTTCACAAGTTGGTCTGCACCACACAAGAACATGATCTGTGGTTCGAAGTCCCGAGACACGGACTTTCGGACAAGTTGTTGCACGTTGCGTAGAACACTTGGATAGTCCATGACCAGGTTGCGCGTTACAGCCCAACGATCGACCGAGAGCCAACTGCTGCGCGCCACAGCCAATTCACACATCGAAACGCGGAGGAAGGCTGGGATGATTTGTGAAGGCTGCATCCGCCTTTCTTGGCGCACAGCGGAGTCGTGGTTTGGAGACAGCAAGCCCCCAACAACCTGGTATCCCAGCTTGTTTTGCAGGTACTGTCTGGCAATATAGAAGATGCGCGCATGCTGCAGATGCACCGGGTTAAAAGACCCAGTGCACACAAGGATCGCGGGCTTGCGCCCCGGCTGCAGCTCAGCAAGGTTCGCCTTGACCTTCGTGATGAACTCGTGCTCCGCGGTGGTGCCTTCCGTTTTCGGGGTCAGCGGCCGCTGCAACGCCGGGGACGTGGTGAATTTTGCATCACTTGCCTCACTATCGCTTGTGTACGAGTTTCCATCGCGAGAGGTGACCAGCGCACCAGACGTCTGTGTCGCTTCGGAACTTGTGGGACGGGGCGCCTCCGGGCCAAATCCTGCAAACGGAACACCCGAAACTCCTGCGCCGGCGCCGGCACCGGCACCGGCACCAGCCCGTGCATTTGACCCTTGTGCGGCTCCCGTTCCGCGAGGGCCAGGGGATGTCGCTGCGACAGCGGCTACGGCAAGTTCCACGGGTGACGCTCCGTCGCGGCTGCTGCGCCGGATGGGCACACGCCCGCCATCAAGCGCCGCAGGCGGCCCACTTGCGGGTGTCGAGGATCTAGAGCCTGTGGGGGTGATGCCAGGCGTTGTAGACCCACTTTGTGATGTGGGCACCATGCCCAGGACAGCAGCACCTGCAGCCGCCAGCTGCCCTGCCTTCCCTTGCAGCATCGGTGCAGCGCTGGGTGGCGCGGACACGGACGCAGCGACTGGCGCGGCCATGGCAGTGACAGAGGGCACTCCACCGCGACTCGGTACAGATCCAGTGGACGAGGACGGCACCAAAGGGACGTATGGATGTCCGCCTGCTCCCGTCACCACAGGCGAGGCGACTACCGGGACCAACGCCCCGGTGGGACCAACGACGTAGTGGGTTGGTGCCAAGTATGCCTGTGGAGCCTGAACCGAGAAGGTCTGCTGCGCGCGCTGCGCCGCCAGTTGGGCCTCCAAAGCCGCCACTTTGCTGTTCAGAGCATCCACCTCATGCGCCTTGCGGGCAAGCGCGGTGCGCGGCGTCACAACAGGAGCGGCGGTGTTGTCGCCTTCGTTGGACATCGTGTTGATTGCCAAGACCGGGGTTCAGCCCAGCCGTTTGTCTCAAACGCCTTCCGTGGCCATATGTCTTGACAGATATGCAGAAGCTATGGTGTCTGCCACGCCCGAGGCTCGGCAGTTGCAGCGGGTCCAAGTGCCAACCGACGAGTCACAACGAATTTGCATCAAGCAAACTGCTGTCATGTTCGCCTCGATCATTGTATCTTACAACAAGAAATGTTGGTTCCAGCTTCGCGCAATGCCGTGACACGGGTGTTGGTCGCCTTTTGTGCATGGCCTCGACTGAGCAAGCACCTAATCAGAGCACAGCTGTGGTTGTTGTAGACCACGACGCAGGAATCACATCAACTGGTTCAGAAAAGCCCGGTTCTTCAACCGTGTCTCCAACTGCAACCATGAACGATGGAAGCGCTGCGAGTATGGTTCACGACAAGGAGCCTCCGGCATCGATCGACGTTGCCCGTAGCCGTTTTCCTTACGCGATCGCCTGGTCCCCGCTCCCGTTGATCACATGGGTGATTCCTTTCATCGGTCACATGGGGTTGTGCGATGCACAAGGCCGTGTCCACGACTTTGCTGGCCCGTACGAGTCCTGCATTTTCACTGTCGCAGGCACACGTCCAAGTCGCTCACGATGATGTGTTGTGCCCAGGTACACGATTGGAGTTGATTCGATGGCTTTTGGTGCTCCGACAAGGTACTTGGTATTGGATCCACAGAAGGCTCGGAGAACTGAATGGGGGGCTGCACTCCGAGTGGCTGACGAAGAGTACTCACACCGAATGCACAATTTGTTGTACGTGCCTCCTCCTCCTTCTCCTTCCTCGTGCTTTTGCTTGTCTGTAGTAACGTCAAATCGGTTGCAGTTGTGACAATTGTCATTCCCACGTCGCGTACGCACTCAACGACATGCGATACAACGGGTATGGTCACTGGAACATGATAATCTTGTGCTTTTGGGTGCTTTTCTTTGGCAAGTGGACGTCGCTAGGTGGATTTTTGAAGACGTGGTTGCCGTTTCTTGTCGTCGTTTCGCTTGTTTTGTTCTTCAAGTATGCCATGTAAATGAGTTTTCCTGTTTGAGCAGAATCTCACTGGGGCTCTTGCATGCGCATGGCTGTTTCCTGCTTCGCTGCTAGTGCGCCTTGTTATTGGGAGCACGCGCACATGGCACCGCTCACCAGCAAGCCCGCGGCTTTGCTTCACTTTGATAGAGTTAGCACGTATGATTATTCAGCATCCATTTGAAAGTAGCACGCGGCACTGTCCCACAACGCCGTGCCCTCGGCGCAGTAAAGCCCGCAGCACCTGGTCAGTCTCTGACCCGCCACCGTCGGCCGCACCAAGCACATGACCGCTACCGTCTGGCGCACCAACAACATTACCACGCATATCCAGCGATCGCAGCGCCTTTGCGGCCCCCTTTCCATGCTTCACAGCGTCAACGAAGGCAAGACAGACGCTGTAAGGGAGACCACAGTATGACACATCCAAATCCCGCAGTGGGGTGGACCCGCGTGCGCTGGTCAGGCTTCGAATCATTCCAGAACCAACCGCCTGAGCCACCACACGCACGAGGGAGGTCAGGCACATGCAGGAAGAAAACACAGGCACATGAACAGGCGCACGTTTCCACACAAAAACCGCCCACCCACCCACCTCTCCAATCGATAGACCGGATAGAGACAGGCGCATGCAGTTGCAAACCGCTTTCGGAAAAGCATCACGGAGTTCGGCTCGCAAGCGCTGCAATTCAACACAGGGTAATGCAATCGTGAGCCAAATGCAAAAGAAACAACATCAACGCTTCGACGAACGTGAAGACGCGATGCTTCAACAACGCTTCCATCATGCTCCATCCACATCAACGGGTCTTCCATGCCCACGGAGCGCAAGTCAAGAGACAACAACGAACGAGCGAACGGCACGTGGTCAGAATCCTTAGCCTGCTCAACCTCACCAGCTTCAAGACCAAGTTGCTGCACAACGACACCCCATTGTCCAACAGCTTCCAGCACGGCGGCCAGACCCCTCCCTCCCAACGGGTTGGCAGCAAGGCGTATCCAACGCAGTGCAGTTGGCACACGGGCGGCGCGTGTCGACGTGGATCGATCAGGCGCGGCAAGGGGGTGGCTCGGCCTGCCCGACAACCCAGCGGCCAATGCTCGGGCTTGGGCAGGTCCAATGCTGCACCCTCTGGCATTCAGTACTGCTAGTGTGGGGCACGTGGCCAGGCATCGCGAAAGAGCGTCCGCAGTATCTTCGCCCACCTGTTGCAAAAAAGCACGACACGAGCGCACGCGGCAGGTGTTGTGAGTGGCAAGAAGCGTGACAAACCCCAACCCACGGGCGGGGACCCCAAGGCGCAAGCAACCTGGTTGTGTGACACGTCCAGGCGCTCGAGCACGGGACGTGAAGGGGACGAACACAAGGCATCTACGAGTGGAGCAAGCGCGGCATCTGTCAAACCGCATGATGACAGAGAAAGGGCCTATGCAGCGACGCAACAAGCACACCATGGGGCGGGGTGGGGTCAGAACTCGATGTCACGGCACCACCAGCAATGCGACCCCAGCCATCCCCACCTGCAGGCGCATGACTCGGGAGGCAGCAACCAAACGCGCACTGCTGCTCGCAGTGAACACACGCATCAGGGCTTGACAAGCGTCCACGTCAAGCGGCAGACCATCTAGGTCGATGCCAGAGACTTGATGACGGTGCCAAAGGGAAAGCAGCGCAGGCGCAACAGACTCAGACGCTGGGACGACGGAACGCAAGCAGACAACGGATCCATCACCACCAGCCGAGCCAAAAGTTGGATGTCCGCACCAGTGGCATGGCAGAGCGGTGGCCGGCGTGCGCCCACCACTTGAAGTGGATCCGTCAAGCCCGGAGAAAAGCTGTATGATCGAAGCGTCGGGCTCAACGCCAGCAATGGAAGCGTGGGCAGAATACGCTGTTGTGTATGGTGGGACGTGCCAGCCAGCAGTGACAGCAAACAAACACTCTGTCGATGCCTGGTTTCACGACACCCTCGCATGAGGTCTCACTCCACCAATCTCACCCTCCTTTCTACACACGGGCAAGAGCGTACCAACTCAAGTGAAGACAGAACTTGCGAGCCAGCCACTGCTGCACCATCCGTGGTTTTCAAGCCAGAGACCTGAAGCCAACCACGTCATCGTACAACAGTCAACATATCCGCCATCATGCAGCGGTGCCTGGCAAGGGGAGAGCAGTCGAGCACGAGGGTCACGAACCTCTGGTCGCACAACAAACTTCGCCTCACACTGGCGAGTGATGTCAGCGATGGCGTCATCACACGTCGTTGATGCAGATAGTGGCACCTGGAAAGCATCTTCGCCAATCTTGACAGTCACCTGCACCACCAACGTGTGTCACACCACATGAACAGAAAGCAACTTCGCACGAGGCACGCACCTGCCGTTGCTGTTGATCTGGAAACAAGGTAGGCGCTGTTGACACGGCACGCGCATGACTCGGCGAGGAGGAACGCGAGATGTTGCGATGCATTGCGTCTCTCCGAGAAGGTCCAGGCAGTGCCTCCTTGGAATGAGTGACTAGGGTCGAAGCACCCACCATGTCGACATCAGAGTGTACGTCCATACTCTCTGCAGCCCCTGACTTCACACTGGAAGAACGGCCAGGAACTGGCAATCGTTGAGCGCCGTGCCGGGTGCTTTGCATCACTTTCGTACTGCCCCGCCTACGCTCGCGAAAGGGACTTTCGGGCGCCAACGCCGGCTTGAAAAACGCTTCGAGGCGGGCTGTGCGCAGCGGCCGAGTTGTGCTTCGCTTAGGTGATACATCAGGTTGTACAGTCGTTGGGGCCGGGGCCGGGGTTGGGGCTACGACTCTTGACTCGTCTCGAAGGCGGCTGGCTTGCTGCTTCTGCTGCTGTTGGGAGGCTTCTCGCTGGCGTTGTCGGCGATGGGCGGCCAGAAGCGCCTGCACCCGACTTGGTCGTCCAGGGGCAGCACGCGCTCGGTGGGGCCTGGTAGAGGTGGCAGAGCCCCGGGCCAAAACACCCGCCGAGGGCGACCGTGAGTCACCTTCGTCAGAGTCGGAGGCAGACGACATTGCATCGAGTTGAGCCTGGACCAACAAAACACAACCTTGTCAGCCACAGCCAGCGGAGACACGGCTGTCCCTGCAGAGCTGAAAGCCTGAACGCCCCACCTGGATGACACCAGCGGCTTGTTCACTCCCACCATCCGCATCTTGATACCATTCCAACAAGGACGTCAGCACCGGCCGCAGCCGGCGAGGGTATGCGCGAGAGGCCAAGGACACGCCCTGCGACAACACACAACACATTGTGGACAGTGAAAACCACCGGTTTCTCGCTCGCCGTCAGCACTGTTGGCCGCGCTGTTGCCACTGTATGCACTCCACGCACGTACTCGTTGCAACAAATCAACGGCCCGTGCCCGAAACATTGACCTTTGATCTGGATCTTGCCGCAGTGTGAGGGCAAGTGAGAGGAGGCAGTCCAACTTTTCGTGGGCATGCTTGTCGTCTTGCAGTGACGAAAAGGCCTCCCAGGCCGAATTGAGACCATCGCGGGCGGCTTCAACTCCCCCAAACTGAGTGCGCACAGCAACACGGGAAGACCGCAACGAAGTGAGCAGATCGGCAACACACAAGCACATGCACGCGCAACAAGTCCACAGCACCTGCAAGGCGGCTTGGCCAAGCGCCAACATCACGCGACCCCGTTGCAGCACGCTCAACGTCATCGCCTGACTTAACGTGAACAGCTCTTCACAGGCGGAGCGGAGCAAAGCGACCGGTGCCCCCACCGAGATGAGGTCGTTCGCACGAGACAAGAGCACACGCAGCTGGTAGTGGACCACACATGCACGCCACCACACTGTCGTGAGCCTAGCAAGGAACGCCCAACCCGCGTGAAGCAACACAACAGCGCTTGCGACACCATCACAAGTACGACCTTGTCCTCAGAGGAGGCGTGGTCACCCACAAGCACCCGGGCTGCGTCAAGGAGGCGGGAAGCGCAAGCTGACTTGCGACGCAGACGCTTCGCTTCTTGAAGTCCATCCACAGAGCCGTCGCGGCGAGCAAGCAGCTCCATGCGGCGGAACACTTTTCCAGCGACCTGGGACCGTTGTAGGTAAGAACCACGCATGGATGGGCAGCTGCAACAAAGGAAGCTTGTGGTCACACTAGGACGTACCTTCCAGCCCTGGCGCCGGATTTCAGCGTCAACCCAAGCACGAAGCGAGGTCATTTCACCTTCTCGATCGTGTGCGTCTTGGCAAATGTCAGCGTCGACCTCGAAGCACTTGACAGCTCGAGCAAGATTGCCCTGTCACAACATGAAGGCGAAGGCGACCAGAGCTGAGGAACGAGTTTGAGCCACACCAGATCACCTGTGAACCCTGTACCTGCTTTGCATACACTTTGCCAAGCCCAAACACCGCACGTCCAGAGGACACGAGTGTTGGAGCCAGACGCTTGGACTGGAATGCACGCATAATCAGGAGGATCAGGTCATTCCTCCAAAGACGCACTCCATCGTACCAATAGATGCAAGCACATACCTGCTGTAACTGAGCGATCGCTCCATCGTAATCCGGGGAAGGTCCCAAGGACAGACCCAAGCCTAGGTTGCACAGACCAATAGCACGACGTTCGCGATCGTTCAACGAGACCGCGACTGCTACGCTTGCTCTGTGACAGGCCAGACCACGCCGAAGACACGTAGAGACCCAAGGGGGAGCTGGAACAACAGCATGACAAAACAACGAGTCACGTAAGAGTCTATTGTCAGGCACCCAGCTGCAAGGTTCATGCTGGCACATATCATACCTGCTGTGGAATCTGACGGCATTCCAGCAGGAAAGCACGTGTCCTCCCACACCTCGACACACCAGGTCCAACACCGGCCTAGTTCCACGAGTGAATCTTGGAGCTCCATGGACCCAGGTTTGGCGAGTGAAACTGCACAGCGCACGTTTTGCAGCGCTCCCACCACGAACTGCTCCTCCATAAGGCACACAGCAATGTTGCGGAACGCTGTGACCTGCAGCACCCAAAACACCAACATCAACGAGAACATGAACAGCACGACAGGGCTACACATACCATTCCCGGTGTGTTTTTGCAAAGAGAGCAGGCAATCAAATCCTGGTGATGGTACTCGGCTGCAGTGCGAAAGTCGCCCCGTCGACTTAGCATCGACGCGACGACGTTCGCATTGTCACCAGCGTGCCGAAGGTGTTCGGATGAGTGGCTTTTCCCGTCACAAGCAGCCATTGCCAAGCGAACATCCTCCTGGTACCCTCGTGAGAGAACCCAGCACAATGGTTAGACGAAGAATAACGCCCCCCCCCCCCCTTCCCTCTCCCTTCTCCGCACATGCCACACCGCACACCACACGACTTACAAGTGCTTGATGGAGCTCCTCGTCGTCATCGTGCTGGGTGGCGGTTGCAACAGGGTCAACGCACCAACCACCCCAGTGCGTGGGCTTCAGGTGTCCCGCCCAACGCGAAGCCCCGCCACGACCACCCGTCTTTCGCGATCCACAATCGACCAACCCGACCGCCTTCGCCCACGCAACCACTGATGTTGAGGAAGGAAGCAATGCAGACAATTGTGTCTGCAGATGGGGGATCGGCACCGTGGTGAATGCTGGCGCTTCAACCCGATGCCATTGGCCAAGGGTCACTCACCTGCAGCTCTTTATCAATGTCGTCTCGCAGAGCGTCAGTGATCTGTGGCACCTCGGGTGGCACCTTCAAGACTGAGTTCTCGTTCTCGCTGTCATCGCTTGAAGTCGCATCGAGAACCATGGTCGCAGCAGCGGTACGACCATGACGCTGCCGTTTCGAGCGGCCTGTAGTTATGGCAGCTGCAGACCCGGCACCAGAACCACAACTGGACGAGGGGCCATCACGACGCCGCTTGCGGGTCTCTGATTTGGGCGAAGCACCACGCTTCGATGTCCGCATGTGACCATGACCTGTACTGGCGAAGTTAGACCCAGGCGAGGCTGGTTCACTGTGCTCGTTGTGTTGTGATGACGGTAGTCTGTTGACATGGCACAACATGAGGCGCGCTTTGTATCACGTAGCCAACACAACGTGCAGCGCAGAGCACGGCGGGAGCGCACGACCACGTACAAGGCATGCAGACGACGAAGCTCGGGCAACATCTTCTTGGCATCATCCAAACGGCCAGCATTATTCAAACCTTGGACAAGGGCATCGAGAATGCGCTCCTGATAGCAGCCAACACATCAGTGCTGCTGCCCAACACCCGCTTCCACACCCTACCACAAACCTGTGCCACAACATCGTTCAGGTCCTTGCTTTGCTCAAACGCTTGGGTGTACACCTTCACCACAAGGCTCATATCTGGATTGTCGCTGGCTTCAAGTACTGTGGCGAGCAGTTCTTGCGTCTCCACTTTTCTGGATTGCGAGGAAACAGGAAGAAAACAACACAGTGAGTCGAGTGGGTGGACAGGTGACGGGCTCGTCCGCGGCAGCGAGCCAAGCCACGGGGACAGAATACAGGGCGCACATTTGGGACGAGGCCTCTGGACTTGATGCCACAAGAGCGGCGAGCTTCTGAACCAATCGCAGCGCCACATCGAAGCGACGAATGTGGTACATCTCTGAAGCGTGCTGATACAGTAAACTGGGCAACGCCACATCCACACACAGCCAACAAGCAAAAACATAACAACTTTGCTTGTGAGGTCACACGGCGTGGTGAGCACCTCAACAGCCAGGACCGCACCTGAAGTGGAGACTCGGCTCCAACATGCTATCGCCAGCGTCGGGACACCCAACCCGGACGGCCATACTCAGCAAAGCCGTGCGCCGCTCGCGGAAGTGAAGTGATTGGAGAGTGCCAATGATATCCAGCAGTCCATCATAGCCTGCTTCCTCTGCCTTTGCACCTGCACACCCGCACACACTGTGAGACGACGTCTCTGACTGCGAGTGTGATGGCAGCGTGGCACGCAGGTAGAAAATGGAGGATAGAACACACCTCGCACGCCAGAGCCAGAACCAAGCAGGACCTTCAACATTCCTCGTCGGTTGTTGTCCTTCCCTGCGCGCCGCAGCTTCCTCTCAAGTTTGTGGATGGACTGTGCCGTGTCTCTTGCCTGCCACACACAAGGCACCACACGCCACGCCACGACACCACTAGTCACGCCGCATCCGCCAGGGAAACGTCATGGTGGGCAACACGCACCATGCGGTACACTTCCACGTTCGCCTCAATGTTTGCCAGTACCTCCGTCCCAGTGCTGCCGGCCAACGAACACACCCTGGCCGCGTCTTGTGCCACAGTGATCGCCTTCTCCAAGTCGCCCGATTGATAGTGGACGTTTGCCATGCTGAGTAGGGTTTTTGCTTCCGTTACGCGTGCCCGAGGCATCTGCGATGCGGTACAGCGGGTGCGGAAGCCACGACACAACGACAGGTCCTCCTGGAGGTTGTGCATGGCTTTGGGGAGGCAATCTTTTCTGCACATTCCAATGTACACTTGGGCAACCTCAAAGTAGCACGGTCCCATAGCTTGCTGCGCTTTGTGCATCATTTCACGCTCTGTCTTGGACAAACGCTCCTTGTTCCGCTTGCTGCACGCAGCAACACACACCGCCGCTGGTCAACGCACTGCAGGGAATCTCCATACACCGCGCGTGGAATGCGTACCCGTGCATCGGAATTCGGGCCGCCTTAGCAAAGCCTTGCACGGACGCTTGCAGTGCGAGCAGTGCCTCGTTGAAGTCCTGCACGCAGCCGCGGGATGGACCACCAACAGCAAGGTCACCCCAACAAGGTCACCACGTCACAACATTGCCTCACATCGCACCATGTTGGTCACCAGGGCGTTTCCGAGGTTTAGGTACGCCTCAGCGACAGTCATTTCGATTTCAAACAGTGCCTGCGGATCGACGGAGGCGAAGGAGATAAAGTCGACAGTGTTGCAGGGATCGCTACGGCACTGACACAACCCGGACCTGTGCAGCAGCTTCACCTCTGGCGCCACCGGATTGTGCAACAACTCGAAGGCGAGGCTCACGCCGTGTGGCCACCCGACGCGCGAACTTCAGGGCTTGCCGGAAAGCCGGAAGTGCTTTGTGCACCAACCGGAAGTGAACTTCCTGCGCTCGATGCGAGGTGAGCCCACAGCACACCAGCAGCTCAACTGTGGCACTGCTTGCCGCGAAGGCCACACACCGTACCGCGTTCACGAAGGAGGGGTCATCAAACTGTACATTGGCGTCCTCACTGAAGCAGTGGCCCAAGTTGCAGTGCACGCGCTGCAGTTCGGCGGGTTCGTCCAAATTCTTCAGGTCTTGCAAGCAGCGCTGTGCCCCCACATACCCATCACGCAGCAACGCAGCAACGCATCACGTGTGTTCGTTGTAGGATTCAAACAACCACCACAAAGAGTGAACACCGGTGGGCCGACATCCATCGCATCACGAACACACCCACGGCTTGCTGGTGGACACACCTGGTACGCCTTGATCGCTTCATCGGTGCGGTGCAACTCACGCAGGCAGTCGGCCAAGAAGCGCCTTGCGACACACTCCTCGCGAGGGGGCAGAAACTGACGGCTTATTTCCATTTCTCGGCGATGGACCGCGAGCTGCGGCATCAACAGGTGGGGAGGGCACAGATCATGTGAGTTCGACAGTCACACCCAAGCCAATCACAGGCAGTGCAGACGCACGGCTTCACGCAAGTTTTCACGACCTCCCAGCTTCCGGAGCGCGTCACCATACACGTTGAGTTCACGAGCAAGCTCATCATGGTTGTTTGTGGCAGCAACTCGACGAATACGAGCCTCAAATGCGGCGATTGGCATGGTGACGACCAGGTGCCAAACACACACAAACACACACTGTCGCGGAACAACAGTATGCACCACGACCTCGAAGCCCCTCACCCAACGAGTGGCCGTCGGCGGTGCAGCAAAACAGCGGTATGCTCCATCGCAACCGACCAGCCTCGGTGCCCAAGCAACGGGTGCAGGAACGTGAGACCACCGCAGCAGTTTGCACAGACATCGCCCGCGCGCGCATGTGTGTGAATTTGACATGACTCAAAATGACGTCAGGTCCCAGCACGTTCTTTGTGACACCACGCACACATAACAGATCCAAGCCGTCACCAGCGCGTTGCACACATGGGTGTGGCGCCCACCCTCGTGTCAGAATGGGTGCAGGCACATCACGACGACAGAGCCGCTGTGCCGGGCAGGTGAAGGGATCGGACAATGTTTCTGCGCTACAGATGCTGAGTGGGGACGTGCTGCAACACATCGCAAGCCTGTTGGATCATGTGCGTGGATTGCTCACGCTATAATGTGTGAACAGTATCCAGACCTCATCGCATGCACATGCTGTCCACAACAGAAATCTCTGCTCTGCCTGGAGCTGGCCGATAAGCGTATCAACGAGTGCCTGCACGCGCGCGAGCACCTGCTGTGGGGACGGTTGCTGCAGCATGACCACGGAGTGAGCACGGCATCCATCTCCCGAGCGCCGTCGACGCCGTATCGCCTCCCGCTCACTGCTCGTGTGATGTACATGCTGGAGTGTTTGAAGGGGTATGATATGGAGCTCGAATCCATCGAGGTACAGCTGCGGGGCCACCTGTCCTCTCTTGGACAGGGTCCCCTCACCGGCTGGCTTTCGTGTGTGTTTGTGTGTGCAGGCGACGCGCACGCTGGTGTCGTGCATCAAGCGCACCTCGTGTGACGGAGTCCATGGTTTGTTGCTTGACGCCATCGCTTTCAAGAATCGGCGGGTGGCACAGGTTTGTGGCAGGACCGGCTCGCGGCTTCACGAAACTCGCACTGACATGCAGCCGCCCTGTCCTGTTTGCCAGGTGTTGAGTCAGGTGGTGGGGCTTGTGTGTGCTTCTGCCGTGCTCGTAAAGAATGACAAGGCGATCCATGAGTTTCGCCGTCACTGTGATGCACGCATAGCGCCGCGTGTGTGCTTTCTCCCAACGTACGTTCGTTCGCGTGGGAGCAGACAGAGTCTAGTGGTGCGCTGTCGTCTTATGCGGTGTCGTGTGTGCTGTCATCTTCTTGCAGAGCTGAGATTAGCAACGCCACCGAGCTGAACTCCGCACAAAGGGCAGACACTGAGGACAACTCACATCCATCACCGTTTCCTTCGGTGCATGGTCCCGGGTTTATTGGTTCGTGCCCGCGTTGTTGACATCGCTTGTCCCTGATTGCGCACATGACGGCCTCACAACAATGGGCCCTGCCTCGTGCATTCCACCAGGCTACGCAACAGAGCTGGCCGTGTTGCGTCCTGAACACGAGTTCTTGCGGTGGAGCGTTGTGAAGTCCATTTTCGGCAAGCTGATGGTGTTTCGGACGCAAGCGGAGGGCGAAGCCTTCCTGGCGGCACGCCAGCGGCAGCAACACATGCAGCGCTTTGGTGTGCGGGTGCGGCACACCAACGGCCCACCCCCCTCGTACACGTCCCTGGTGAGTGATCACGCGCCTCGCCGTGAACGTGCCATAACCACGACCACAACCCCAACCCCAACCCCAACCCCAGCCCTCGCCCAGCAGCAGCCAACTGAAGTGAGAGCGTGGGGTGGCGCTGGTGCGGGTGCCGGTGCCGGAGCGGCATGGTTTCCACGCACCGCACTCGCCCACACAGCCCCTCACACCACCACGGCTGCTGCTGCTGCTGCTGCTGCTGCTGCTGCTGCGCCGACTCGCATCACGGCGCAACGAACGGCCACCCCGCCGCCGGGAATCATGACAGCGCCTGGCATCGTACCGGCTCGGTCCAACGTCGCCGTCTCAGTGGGATCCTCCAACCGCCGCTTTCCGGAGTTTGTGGCCCTGGATCAAGCGGGTCGTGGCGAGCTTCGGCCGTTTGCCATGCCCAGCTTTCGAGTGTGTGCGACGCCGCATACGATGCAACCTCTCGGCGTCAAGCTGGAGAGCGTGTCACACACTCGCCGTCGTGTGTCCTGCTCTTGCGTGCGATTGCCCAAGGCGCGGGCAGGCGCCAGCACCAAAGCAGAGCCACTGTACGCCGAATCAAGGGAGATTCGAGTCTGCGCGTCACGCTGGACGCTGCTATCAGCTCTGAGTGCCTTGTGCCGTCGCGTTCAACGCCGTGCAAGACCACCCGCAGCTGCCGAAGCTGGCTCCTGCGAAGCTGGCGCTGCCGCCGAACCCGCTACTGCTGAGGAGGTCGCGCCTGCATCTGAATTGCGGGCTTAGAGCTGCTGGGGAAGCACAGCAGGAGCTGACGGGTGTGTGGATGGGGCAAAAGTAAAGGAGGCAGCAATAGAAAGAAGGTATGGTTTGATGTTGTTGGGACGCGAGACACACGCGACACAAGAGCGGATCAAACAACACGAAACGTAACAATAATCACTTCGAACGTGGGTGCCACCGACAGCTGGCACCGTGTACGCAAAAAGAAAAGAAAAGAAACAGGGTGTGCCCGCGTGCATCATGAGATGCGACGGGAACGACACGACGGCAGCAGGAGGGAGTAGCTGGGAAAACACGAAAACCAGAACCAGAAGCAGAAGCAAGCGGCGACGTCGGCGCGTGGGCGTTAGAGCCGAACCACCACCACAGTGACATTGTCCTGACTGCCACACGCAGTGGCTTCTCGCGCCAGGATGTTGCTTGCCAGTTGCGGCTGAGGTACGGCACGAACCATGTCCACAGCCTGTTGGCCGTCCATCACGTCCCACAGCCCGTCCGACGCAAGGATGACAAACTCGTCGACCCCACCACTCCGGTGCAGCGGCACCTCCACCACATCCGGCTCCGGCGACAGCAGCGGCGCGCCGGTCGGGCAGAACCGCGGGTCTTTGAAGTCGTGATCGCCCAGTCCACGACTGACGGCCAGGCCGGTGCGGCCGTCGGGGGAGCACACACGCAACGGACCGTTGGCGGCGGGCCGGATGATGCGGCCACCCGCTGCAACGATGCGCTCAAACTCCGCCCGGAGGCTGGGCTTGTGGTCCGTCGTGAGGGTCAGGGCTTTGCCGCTGCGGCACAGCACCGCGCGGCAGTCACCGGCGTTGGCAACGACGAGGGACGTGGGTCCAATGGCGACCACAAGCGCGGTGGTGCCGGCGTGGCGGGCGTGGTGGGGGAAGGCACGCAGGAACGCGGCGTCTGCAGCCGAGTAGGCACGCCTCAGCGTCGAGCGGCGCTGGGCAACGGTGGCACCCAGTAGGTCGCCCTGTAGGTCGCCCTCTGGGGGTGCTGTCGTTGCTGTCACTGGTGTCGCCTCTGTTGCCGTTGGAGAAGATGACGGTGACGACGTGGCGGCCGCACCTGTGTCCCCGTTTCCATGGCCATCAGAGGAGGAGGATGGTGCACCCCCCACGACATCCTCCACGACGGGTGTGGTGGCGGTGGCGGTGGTGAGGAAGCTGCGCATGAACTCAGAGCAGAACTCTGACGCTTGGTGTCCAAAGCCGCGCCGGCCATGGCCATCAAACACCCCAAACACAAAACGGTCGCCGTGCTCGAACACCATGTGGCGGTCCTCCCAGTGAGGATGCGGGCCTTGGCACTCGGTGACAGTATAGCTGCGCACCAGCGGGGGTGGACCCTCCGCGGTGGAGAGCAACACGCGGTGGCCAGACTTGTTCCATGGCGGCGGCACGGGACATGTGGCCAGTGGCGCGGTGCGGCCCAAGCCGATGGTGGGCACGATGGACACCGCCCCCGAAGCCACACGACTCGTCTCGTCCGAGGCATCGGAAGGAGCAGGCGGGCGCGCGACCACGCCACGTTGGTGTGCGCGTGGGTGTGGGGGTGGTGTCGTCGTGAGGTCCACACCAACACCACGCGTGGCACCGTCGTGACGGGCAGTGCTGGGTCCGGCTTCGGGTTTGGAGTGAAGGACTGCGGGAACGGCTGGGCCAGTGTCGGCCGCAGGTGTCGAACCAGACAAGCGAGCTGGCTTGCATGGCGCAGTGGTGTGTGAAGACGAACATGTGGGTGGTGAAGGCTCGCGGGACAGATGCCCCGGGGACTGCTCAGAGCGCGTTGTTGCGGAAGAGCGGCGATTGTGGGAAGAGGCAGTACTACCACGCGCAGCACCACGTGTGCGCCGGGGGCGCCGGCGGCAACAAGACGACGACGACGAAGAAGAAGAAGACGAAGGAGAAGTGGAGGAAGCTGATGGTGAAGAAGGGGACGCGTGCGCTGCGGCACGGGAACCAGACGTGCGGCACCACTTGCCGGGCTGTGACACTGCACCAGGCGCTTGCAAGCGCGGCGCGTCGATGGTGCCACGCTTCCCACGGCTGTGCGCGCGGTCGCCACCACCACGCTTGGTGGTGGCGGCCTTCTGGGGCCCAACTTCAAACGTAGTGAACAGTGACAGGACCGGGGCGGCGACGGTGAGGCCAACCATGCCCACCCCAACGAGATCGGCCAAGATCTCCATAGGCAGAAAGGGTCAAATGACACTGTGGAGGTCCTGCGGATGCAGCCTGCTGGGAGTGAAACCGAACTTCGTCAAGGATTCAAGATCACGCGAGGGCCGGGTCTTCCACACCAACAAGCAGGTGGGTGGGGGGTGGCCTGTGCCTAGTGACAGGGGCAGAACTGCGGCACGTGTTACCACGGTGGAAGCGGCATTATGGCGGCACTGGCACCAACGCTGGCCGCGGGTCCAAGTGAAGCAAATCACCAATAGAAACTGGCGCTGACACAGTTACTGTGTTGATGTGCGGACAACACAGACCCAAGGTGGAGGAAGAGAGTTACGAGGTGGGAGTGATGCGATGACACCCAATTGCGTGTGTCGACTGCACACCATCATCAAAAAGTGCGCCACGGTTGTGTTGTTGCGCTTGCCCTTTTTGTCTTTTTGGCGTGAAGTTGAAGTCTCAAACTTCGGAAACATGAAAACGAATACACATACATGTACCGTTGCCGGGAACAGGATCTTCCGCTGCGCCCCCCTTCTTCTTGCTCTTGCGGCGCTGTGCGGTGTTGCACCCCTCCCCCCCCCCTCCCGCTCACACACTCCGAGGCAGACTCATCAGTCGCCAAAGCAGCTGACTTGTGCAGTGCCTTGCACAAGCCAGGTGCGGCGGTTGGCTCGGGCTGACAAAGCCAACGGCAACGAGTTGCCGCCTTTGCGGTCTGTGACCATGGGTTCTCGACAGTCGCTCATCGAAACGGCCTCTGTCGCTGATGACGTGAAGTGGGGTGCCGTATCGCTGGATTCATTGCAGTACTCCTCCGTGGTGTCGGCCAAGGTGGGAGAGCTTGCGGGTGCCGGTTGCCTGAGTTCAACTGCGCTGCATCGTGTCAATGTGCAAGACTCCGCTGTTGATGCCTTCCAGCGCAGCAACCAGCTGCAGAGATGGCTGTCGCTGCGGTCTGTGCTTCTGAGTGCCCAACCCGCAACAGATGAGGAATGCGTTCAGGTGCAGCGGCGCCTTCGAGCCTGGATGGATGCCGAAGTGGAGATGGTGGAAAACGTCGTTGGCAAGGACGCTTCGGCCTTTAACGCCCTCCTAGCACAGCGCCAGGTGGTGCTGGAGCGCATCTTCCTTGCGCGTCGTCGCTTGTTGGCGCGCAAGTCAAGCAATAGTACTGATGTGGTGCCCACCACCCTGTTCTCCGATGGTGGCATCGACTGCGGGGTCGCGGGCATGATGTTGGCCACGCTGCGCATGCAGCTGTTGACGATGTCCACCAACCCAGCCCTGGTTCCCCAAGTCGCAGCTATGGTGGAGACCACTCTGCCAGCCCTGCGCAGTGGCGGTGGACCTCTCGCAGCTGTCGTGGCAGAGGGTTCGCATGCGCTCACGGCATGGTTTGCAGACGCCGTGGACCGGTCGTCGGATGTGGGGTTGGATGCAGCGGGCATCTCGGCGTGTGTCGCTGCCATGACACGCACCGCTGTGGCCTCCAAGTCTCTCCACGCGATGCTGGATGTAGTGAAGGTGTTGCTTGTGGCGCTGCGTGATGGCCCGGGTTCAGAGCTGCTCGCCAGCTCCGGGGGCATTGCCTCCAAGTCCCTCCCCACCGCCCTCGCCGAGCTCTGTGATCACCAAGGCAACTTTGATTTGTCTCTGCCGACTACGCTGGCGCGCTCAGAGTCGTGCCCGGCCCCGCTCATTCAAGACACGACGCAGCACTCCTCCGTTGCTTCTGATGGGCCGTTCCTGTACCTTCTCAACGCAGGGGGTTTGTTCAAGGTCGGCACGGGCCGTGACAGCATTTTTGGACGCGTGTATGCCTCCGTCGACGGGTTCTGCTCCAACGAAGCAGCGGTCCTGGCCTGTGTGGGCGACTTGCTGTTCGTGCGCACTGCTTCTGCCGCCCCTGCGCCGTGGAAGGTGCTGCGCACGTCGGACCTGGCGGAGCTCTCTGGCTCCGCCATGCCCGTGGCCAACATCTCGCCTGTCGGTTCGACAGAGCCCGTGTTTTGCTCTGAGGGCCGCTACCTGTATGTGGCTGAACAAGACGCCGCTGACGCCGGCGGCAACGCCGTGATCCGAGTTCTTGACCCGTACGTGTTGGGTCCGCGTCGCGCGATGCAGGTGGTGCGCACCATCGGCCCGCTCCCTCCGTCCATGGCTGCGGTCCTGTTCGCCTCTGAGCCGCGGCGCTTGTACACGAACGGCCAACGGTTAGTGGTGTGGTCAGCTTCTCATGCCTGGCGTTGGAACCTGGACTCCCTGGAGCTGGAGGCCGGCGAGGAGCCGCTCGCTCTTGGACCCTTGGCGAAGTCGGACAGCGGCATCGCCTCCGCGTCTTCCACGTACGACGCCGTGAACAACGTGGTGTGGGTGTTTGCGCCGACTGTGGCGCAGCAAACGCTGTCGGTGTTTGCCACCTCCGGCACCGCGCCGTCGGTTGCTGCCGTCCCATCCTCGAAGAAGGCCCGCTCGACGGATCCGGACGCGGCGTGGGAGCCCGAAGCGATTCTCGCGGAGGTGCAGACACGCCACGAAGAGCAGCGCGTGGATGTGCCGTTGGGTGCGCCCGGCGCGGGGTTGCAGCCCATCGCGTTGGCCCTGCAGCTGCTGGCGCACCTGGACCGGCTGGGCGGCGCCGAGGCCACGGGCATGCTTGGTTTCGTCCCCACCGGCGACAGTGTGAAGCTGGAGGAGCCGTTCGTGGTCCAAGCCACGCCCGCCACGTTCAAGACCCTGGCGTACCTGTTGGAGGCCGAAACGACCGTGGGCCTGGCGTCGCGCACGCGCCAATCCCTGTACTGCCTGCTGGCACTGGTGCGCGTTCTGTCCGCCAACCTCGAGCGCTACGCGCGCGTGGCCCCCGGCGGTGGCGGCAGTAGTGAGGCAGAGGACGCGTCCCTCAAGGAGACGTTCGAGTCCCTGTTCACGTCCATCATGAACATCGTGCGCTGCCCGGTGGACGAGGAGGACCCCATCGGCGCTGTGCCTGTGCTCCATCGTGCCGCGTGGACCGCGTTTTCCATTGGCCTGGACGTGTTTGCGCAGCACGGCGTGTCGCAGGGCGCGTTGGTGTTGGACGTGCTCACAGGCGAGGACTCCAGCCCCGAGTCGGTGCACATCCTGTTTTCCCACCTCGCCAAGCGCTCCGACGTCGCCGAAATCATTGTCCCGGCCTCGCCGCCGGCGGGCATGTCGCTGGACGAGCACACGCGCCAGAACCTCGACGTTATCACCGCCCTGCTCAACACCGTCGAGCAGGACCTGCCCGCGCGGCACTCGGACACCGGCGTGTTGGTTCCGTCGCCGGTGCTCACCGTGCTGAAGGAGGTGCAAACGGGGCTCTTGGTGCGTGCCATGCACCAGGCCCTGGGGGGCGACTCCAGCTTGAGTGACAGTGGCGATGCCGTCGCGCCAGGGTTCTCTGGCGCCGCCTCTGCTGCCCCGGACGCAGACTACTCCTCCCTCACCTCCCTCACCACGGCGGTGATTGAGCGCGCAGCGCACTCGTTGGAGGGCATCATCGAAGCCACCCCCGCGGAGCCGACCGACGCGGAGAAGCAGCAGGTGCGAGAGGCCGTCGAGGTGTCTGTCGTGGGCTGCCTCGTGCCAAGCATGGCGCTGTCCACGATCACCATGCTGCCACACCTGCCCACGTCGGTGGCGGAGGCCCTGCTGCCGCCGTTCACGGACCTGCTGGCGCTGGTGGACAAGCTGGCTGCGCGGGTCGGCCCCGACAACACCTACGCGGAGGCGGCGTGTGCGGAGCGCGTGGCGCAGCCCGTGAACCACCTGATTGGCACGAAGGTGGTCGAAAGCAACCACCCGTACCAGTGCAACCAGGACGTGACGACGGAGGTCGCGCTCAAGGGCGCCGACGAGTACGAGCTGGTGTTCGACCCGCAGTGCTTCAGCGAGGCTGGCCTGGACTACCTGGAGGTCACCGGCGGGCCGGCGCCGCAGAAGTTCAGCGGCACCGCGTTCCGCAACGAGGGCTCCGTTCGCATCAAGGCGCCACGGTTGAAGCTGCTGTGGCACACGGACGCCGCGGGCGTGGAGTGGGGCTACAAGGTCACCATCCGTGGCTTCCGCCGCCTGGAGCTGGTGCAGGCCGCCCCGATCACGTGGATGGAGGACCTGCTGCGCCTAGTGGGCCGCGTCGTGGCGCTGGGCGTGCGCATGCTGATTGTGGGCGAGCGGTTGACCAAGGAGGAGGGCGCCGAGTCCACCATGCGGTGGCTCACGTCGCCGCTGTTGCGCAACGCGTTGGAGACGGCGCCAGACAGCGGCAGCAGCAGCGTGGGTGCCTCCACGCCACGTGGCTCGCCCACGGCCGCGGGTGGTTTGCTCAACGCCGCCATCGCCGCGGCGTCCCCCCACGTGGTGACCCGCAGCGACAAGAGCGACTTCCTGCGGGACATGCGCAAGGGGGCCAAGGGCTCTGACGGCGCCAAGTTCTTTGCGCTGCTGGACAAAGCCGACCGGAGCCTGAAGACCGGCGGCAAGTGGACCACCCGCGCCCACCGCGCCGTGTTCGCCGCGCTGCTCAAGCACAACGGGTTGCTGGCGGAGAGCATCTCGTTCAGCAAGATCCCCGGCGCCAAGGCCGCCATGGTGCCCCGTGCCATTCGAGCCGCCTTCACCGCCTCCCGCACCGTGCGGGACCACATGGTGCAGCGCCACCAGGTGTCCCGGCTGGGGTACAAGGAGCTGGCGCTGGACGTGCTCGAGAAGTGCCGCTTCCTGCTGCGGTTCAACCCCTTCGTCGAGTCCCCGGCGCTGCTGGCGCTGGGCGACGCCGCCGCGGCGGCGTCGATGCCAGCGGGTCCGCCGGGGGCGCTGAACCGTGCGTCGTCCGCGGACGCGCCGGTGCCGCCGCCGCCGCCGCCCAGCGGGTGGGGCAAGCTGCGCCGGCAGCTCAGCGAGGGCTCGTCGGCCGGGCACCGCCAGGTGGTGGGTCGTGTGGTGGTGAACTCCTGGCGCAAGCGGCAGCGGCAGCTGGAGACCGGCGGCGACGGCGTGTTGACGGACACGCCCAACGACTCCGTCCTGTCGTTTGTCAAGTCGCCGGTGCCCATTGCCGAGCTGAACCGGGTGCTGCAGCGGCGCGAGCAGCGTGTGGACCACCGCCGTGTCGGTGTCACCACCGCCACCGCGGTGTTGCAGCGTGGCCTCACGGCCGACCACGTGGCCATGGACATTGTCAAGGGCATTGCATACGGCCTGGAGGACATCGCGCGGACGCAGCGCCAGGCGCTGGGCTCGAGCCGACGCACGGGCGTCGCCGCGCTGCACGGCGACGCGAACGGGTCCGACTCGGAGGAGGAGGCGGAGGACGCGCAGGAGGCCAAGGCCGGCGAAACGGAGCTGGGGTACTTTCTCATCAACCTGGAGGCGTGCAGTCCGGAGTTGGTGCAGCGTGCGCGGGAGGCGTTCTACGGCCTGTTCGCGCACCTGCTGGCCATGCTGGACGCGACGATGGGCCGCAGCAGCAACCACGGCGTGATGATCCAGCTGCTTGCCCTGCGCATGCTGTCCACGCCGTTCCGCAAGGAGGACACGAAGTTCCTGGTGAAGTCCAACGTCTTCGCCACCCTTGCGCGCCTGGTGGAAGCTGCCGAACCCGACGCGGACGGCGCCGGCGGCGAGGGCGCTGATGCCCGGGTGGAGGAGGACGGCGCCCAGTCAGCGGAATCCGCAGCCGCGGCCGCGGCCGGCGAGGCCGAGTCCAAGGGCGGCGAAGGCGAAGGCGCGGGCGCGGGCGCGGACACGGACTCGAAGCGTGAACCCGGCGCCGAAGCGGACGGAAAGGAGGGCGAGACGGCTGGCCCGACGCTCCCCGCGGAGCTTGCCGGCTTTGGTTTCCAACCTGCTGCAAACGCCATGGTCAGCGATGACCTCGTGGTTGCACATGTCGGAGAAGACTCCCGCCCGGAGTCTGTCGCGTGCCTGTTGGCCAACTTCCGGTGCGTGGTGCTCGTCTGGGTGTTTGGTTGGGGTTGTGTGCGCGTGTGTGTGTCACGGTGTGTGTGTCACGGTGTGTGTGTCACGGTGTGTGTGTGTACGGGCTTGTGCTTTGTTGTGCTCTGACCTCGCGCGATGTTGCTGGGCGGGTTTGGTCTCGTTTTCCAGGTATGTCCCGTTGCAGCACTTGAACACTGTGGTGGAGGACGCTTCCATCCCGTCCATCCCCACCAACGTGGCGTACTATGAATTCACGGTCGAGACACGGGAGAGCGACACCAGGTGTGGAGCGGTGATCGCCATGTGCGCCTGGCACACGAAGGAGGAGGGCGATAATGTTGAACGTATGGCCATTCCCCTGCCTGGCCTGTCTCCCAAGTCATTTGGCTTCTTCAACCAGGCCGCCACGGAGACGCAGTTCACGCACGGGTCGCCAGACCCGGACCGTACATGGAAGATCCCCAACTGCTTGTGGAACGTCGGCGACGTGGTGGGCGTTGGCGTCCGTTTTGACACGGGCACGATCTTTTTCACCAAGAACGGCGTCAAGATGGGCGAGGAGCTGCGTGTCGACGACGCCTTTGCCACCGCGATGGCAACCAAGGGCGTGACGCCGGGCGTAGCCATCCTGGCGGGCAGCGGCCGCGTCAACTTTGGCCCGCGGTTCCGGTTCGACATCGACCCGTGGAACCAAGCCACCGCGCAGCTGACGGGGAAGGGTGCCGCGGGGGCGGCGGCGGTGCCACCGTCGTTCGACCGTCGTGCTGCCGTGGTGGACGCCGCGCGTGTCACCTTCCGTTTCTTGTCCATCACCGCGTTCCGCCTCGCGGCGGACCAGCGCCGACAGGCGGGCCCCGCCGGCATGGGCGGTCGCATGTTTTCGTTCTCGCGCTTTGGCCGCGCGCTGTCCTCGGGCGTGCGCGCCACGCTGGCGGACCAAATGGCGTCCGAGCCGGTGGCGCCCGCCCGTGCGGTGGTGGCGCTGCTGGAGTCGCGCCTGGCGCGCGGCGTGGCCGCGTTGCGTGACGCGGACGCGCTCCTGCGCGCCCAGGCCGTGCTGGCGGGCTCCAGCGTCTCTGTGGTGCAGGCCCTCGGCGCCGACGCGGACGCGGAGCTGACGGCCCGCCTCGCCATGCTGCGCCAGGAGCCGGTGACGCCGCCGGACGCGGAGGTGTTCGACGTGCTGACGCTCATGGCCACCGCGGCGCCGTCCGTGCTGCGCTCCGTGTCCTCCGCCGGCGCCTCGGCGCGCCGCGCCACGCTGCTCCTGCAACTGGCGGGCGTCGGCACACCGCGCGTGGTGCGCGTGGCACTGCGCCTGGCGGCGCCGCTGCTGATGGCGCTGCCGGTGGCCGCGTTCAACGAGGCGGTGGTCAAGGCGCTGGCGGCGGGCGGCGAGAGCGAGCCCGAGCCGACGGCGGACGGCGGGTGGGCGGCCTCGTGCAAGGGCACCCTGGTGCTACTGGAGTGCATCGGCACCGCCCTGCAGGCGTGCAACGGCCTGCAGGCGCCGGACGCCGTGGCGCGTGGCGCGTCGGAGGTGCAGGCCACGCAGGCCGAGCCCATGGACGGCGCAGCGGCGGACATCCCGGAGGAGTCGCGGCTGGTGGTGCTGCTGCGGGCCGTGGAGGCGCACGGCGTGGCCACGGCGCAGCGCCGGGACCTGCCGGCGCTGCGGGGGCGCCAGGCGCAGTCCACCGCCGCCGCGTTCACGCAGCTCGTGCGCCGGTTGCTGGAGAACAAGTGCGTGGCGCGCGCCAGCGTCGTCGCCGGCCTCGTGGCCGCCTCGGACAAGCTGGCGGACTGCGTCGCGGTGCTGGGCGGCGGCAGTCGGCTGGACGCGGTGACGGTGCGGGGGTTGGGCGACCTGTGGCGGGCCATGGGCGCGCTGGCGGTGTTGGGTGGCGAGGAGAACACCACCGCGGCGTATCCGTACTCCGTCGTCTCCGTGGCGCCCGCCTCGGACGAGGAGCGGGTCGCCGGCGACACCGCGCCGGCTGGCACCGGCGTGCTGCTGTCGGCCTCCCAGGCCACGCGCCGCGGCACCGTGGTCATGGGCGCCGACTTCATCACCGGCGTGGACGCGGAGCAGGCCGCTCCGCGTGTCGTGTCCCTCTCGCGGCTGTCTGCCGCCTCGGCCGCCGCCGGCGGCACCAGCACCAGCACCAGCACCGCCGCCGGCAAGGGGGCGCGTGACGCCGCGGTGGACGTCGCGCGCAGCCTGGACGTGAACCGCCTGGCGTTGGCGGCGTGCACCCCTGCCGCCCTCCTGCGCCCCGCCACGCACCTGGAGCGCGCCGTGCTGGCGCGCCTGCGCCAGCAGTCGCTGCTGCTCCTGCGCCGCGTGGCGTCGGTGGCGCCACACGCCGTGGCCTCCTCCGCCTGCTACTCGGCGGTGGTGGACGCTGCGCTGTCGTCGTCGCTTGTGGACGGCCGCGTCGTGTCGCTGGTGAACCTGGAGCCCGAGATCCGCACCCTGTCTGCGCGCCTCGCGGAAGGCCTGGTGGCCGCCACGCGGGCGCAGTCCAGCGCCGTCACCATCTCGTCGGACCTCCCCGCGTCCATGCGGTGCGTGCGGCTGTGGGGCCACGCCCCGCCGTTCCCGGCCTCCGTGTGTGGCGTGTTGTGCCCCGCGGCCGCGGACATTGAGCCGTCGGCGATGGGCGCAAGCGGCACGGGCGCGGGCGTCGGCGGCTTTTGGCTGCGCCAGCCACGCACCGTGAGCTTCGGCTTCGACGCGGCGCTGTCCGTGAACGTCGTGAACGGCGGCGACGGCGCCGCGCCCGCCACCGTCACGCTGCTGCTGTCGGCCGTGCCGCACACCGGCGACGTCCCGACGCAGTCCAGCGGCGGCGGCGCGTTGGCGCTCGCCGTCCAGCGCCGGGCCGATGGTGTCGCGGCACTGCAGTTGGTGCTGACGGACGCCTCTGGCGCGGTGCGCACGGAGGAGGCCGTGCTGCCGGTCGCTGCCGGGGCCCAGGTGCCCGCTGTGCGGGTGTCCTACTCCCCTGGCGCACTGTGCGTCCAGACCACCGCCGGTGGCGGTGGCGGTGGCGGTGGCGGCGCGGACGAGGCGGCGGTGTCCCACACCTTTGCGCTGGACCTGACCTCCGCGCTGGACTTCCCGTTGGGGCAGGCCTACGTCGGCCTGCGCGCCACCGCGGTGCGGGGGTTGATGCTCAAGACCTTCACCATCACGCCCCGCCTGGAGCGGTTTGCGTCCGTGAACCCCAAGGCGCTGCCGCCGCTGCCCCGCCAGTCACTGGTGGTGCCGGACGGCGAAGCGACGCCGGGCGGCGACGGCGACGGCGACGGCGCGACGGCGGGGTCCCCAGACGGCGGCGCGGCCGTGCCCGCCATCGTGGCACCGGAGCCGCTCACGCTGTCCTTCGTGGGCACCGACGTGCCGGCGTACGGGGAGGAGTACGCCGCGCGGTGCGTCCTGGGCAACACGCCCTTCTGCAGCGCGACCGGGTTCGACAAGAACGTCCACCTCGCGTTCCAGCTGCCCGGCGGCCGGGCGCGTGTGACGGCCGTGTCCATCGGCGCCCCGGCGGGGTGCAACGCGCCCGTGGCGGCGGCGTTGGTGTTTGTCTGCGACGGCGTGCCGGCGTTCAACCGCACCCAGGGCTTTGACTCGTTCACGGACACGCAGTACCACTCCTACTGCCAACGCCGACGCGCCACGGACGGCGACGCCAGCTTCGGCAGTGGCGGTGGCGGTGGCGGTGGCGGTGGTGGTGGTGGCGCCGCCGCGGGTGGTGGTGCGTGGGCGTGCTCCATGTGCGCCACGGAGAACGCCGCCGGCGACGTGGAGTGCGCCATGTGCTCCACCGCACGTCCCACGCCCAAGGTGACGATGGCGGGCGCGCTGCGACCCGCCGGCATGTGGGTGGCGGGCGCGTCGCAGGTGGCGCTGGACTTCCCCACCGTCGGCGAGTTCATCATTCTGAAGCTCCTGCGCGCCACCGACGCGTCGGCCACGAACATCGACTGCGGCAAGGTGCGCGTGATCGGCGTGCCCTTCAAGGCCAAGGACCCGCGGCGGTTCCCGTCGGGGACCGTGGATCCGGTGGTGGGCGTCGCGTTCACGCCCCAAAGCGCCGACGTGCCGCGGCCCGTTCCCGGCGGCTACACGCCCGTGTGCACCTTGCCGGAGCTGGGCGCGCTGTCGGTGTGCCACACCAGCACGAGCACGCTGTCGCCGGGCTCTGGCGGCGGCGAGGCACACGCCCTGACGTTGGTGGGGCCGTGGACGCCCAAGAAGACGCGCCGCGGCAGCAGCAGCAGCAGCATGGTCGCGTTGACCAACGTGTTGCGCCTGGAGGCGGTGGGGCCGATGCCGTTGGATCTGCGCAACCCGGGCGAGTGCCATGCCCGGGTGCAGGTGAAGGGCACCGCGCAGTGGTGGCCGCCTATGACCACCAAGAACAACAGCGACAAGCCGAAGCTGAAGCCGCTGAAGTGGCGCCGGGATCGGCTGGGGCGTGACATTCGGCTGAGCAACAGCGACCTGACGGTGACGCGCACCCAAACCGCCTCGTACGGAAACCAGTCCACGCAGTACTTCCGCGGCCCCCGCTTCGTGTCCCTGCAGATCGACTCTAACAGCAGCAACGCGTTCTACGTAGGTGTGGCCAGCAGGTCGTGGAACGGAGGGAACGACCGCATTTCGGGGCAGTCGGCGTGCTACTGCATGCAAGCCGACGCGTACATCTACGAGGGCGGCAACCACCGCGGCAACGGCACGAACATTCGAGGCGGCATGCAGCTGGGGCTGGACATCGTCCCCGGGCGTGAGTTGGGGTTCTACAACGGCGCGGCGCGTGTGGGGTCCTGCTCCCTGCCGCAGGGCGAGTACTGCGTCGTCGTGTGCTTTGGTGGCCAGTCCCAGGTGGTGACCATCCACAACGACCGCGCCGCGCCGCCCGGCGCCAAAGCGCCGTCCGGCGGCGGCGCCGCGGGCCACCCCATGTGCAAGCTGGTGGTGGCTGTGGAGGGCGAGCGCCTGCCGGCCTCCAGTGGCAACGTGGGCACGCTCAAGCTGAAGCAAACGGAGGTGCTGATGGGCGAGTGCGAGGGGTTCGTGTTGGGGCAAGAGATCACGGCGCCCATGACCGTGCGGGGTGGGAAGGTGGTGGTACAAGGCCAGTGGGAGGTCAACCGGCGGGCGGTGGCCCAGGTGGAGTTGCAGCCCGAGGACACCACGGCGCCCATCACGCAGTTGGCTGTCATCAACGACTTGTCCGCCCTCCCTCCCAGCCACGTCGCCATCCCCGTGAACACCAAGCTGCTGGACGACGTCCCTGCCGCGGCGGAAGGTGCCGGTGCCGGTGCTGGTGCGGGTGCGGGTGCGGGTGCGGGTGCGGGTGCGGGTGCGGGTGCCGGTGCGGTGCCCGCCGCGGTTGCTTCCGCTGCTACACCCACGCCAGCGATTGAATGGGCCACCGACGACCCGGGGCGGGACGTTCGCATGACAGCCACCGAGATGACGCGCACCGAATCCGCGGGGTACGGCACGCAGCGTGGCAAGGTCTGGTACACCTCGCCCGTGTTTGTGCAGTTCAAAGTCCGCAACCCTGGCAACTCGAACTACATCTACCTCGGCTGCGTCGCCCGTGGATTCAACAACCGCTCCAGTGGCTCCCAAACAAACGCCTTTACGATGCAGCGCGACGGCGACATGTACCGCGCCGGCACGCGCACGTCGCGTGCCAGCGCCCAGATTCCTGAGAACGGCAAGTTTGGCATGCTCATCGTGCCGGGGCACTACATCCGGTTCTATGTCGGTGGCTCGAACATTGGACAAATCGACGGCATCCCCACCCCTGTCACACACTCTGCCACGCTGGGTGGCACCAACCAGGTTATCACGATCCTGCCCAGCGAGTGCGTCTTGCCTTCCGGCGTGACCCTGCCGGATGGCACGAGCACGGGGGCGAGTGCGGGTGCGCCTGCCGCCTCGGGCTCCGATGTTGCGCTGCTGCAGCCGAGGTGGGGCACACGCGGCGGCGCGGACGTTGAAACCCGAGACAACCGCCACTTTGTGACGCGCACCAACTCCAGCTCGTGGGGCTCCGCCGTGACGGACGACGTCATTCGGTCCCCCACGTACGTGGAAATGCGTGTGTGCAACCACTCCAACTACCTGTTCCTTGGTGTCGTGGCCTCGGAGTGGTCGCTGAGCGACAACTACAACGGCCGCTCCTGGGTGTTCCAAGCCGATGGCAACACACGCGTGTCTGGCAGCGCCTCCAGTGCGGCCCACCGCTTCGGTAACACGGGTGGCATGACCATCGGAATGCTGATCAAGCCTGGCCACAGCGTGCAGCTGTTTTTGGACGGCAACGCCAGCTCCACACTGGCAGGCATTCCTGACGCCGTGCGCATCATGTCGTGCTTTGGCGGCAGCAGGCAGACGGTGACGTTCGGTATGCCGTCCGCCGCCCCTGGGGGTGGCGCCGCCACGGGAGGTGCCGCCGGTGCGCCAGTTGCCAACCTTCATTGGGACGGGTCCGCATCCGGACGCGACTGCGTGCTCAGCAACGGCAACACCACCGTCCACCGCACGAACTCGAGTGGGTGGGGCGTGCAAGCGGCGGGGCCGTGGATCACTTCACCCTGCTCGGTCACCATCGGCTACGACAACCCAACCAACTCGAACTACCTGTACATTGGCGTCATCACGGCCGGCTTCACCAACCTGGACAACACCATGAACGGGTCCAACTCGATTTGCTTCAAGCGCGACGGTGGGTGCTACGTGAACGGCTCGCGCGTGAGTGACGGGACCCACCGTTTCAACGGCTCTGGCACCTTCACGCTCACCATCACTCCGGGAGACTCCCTGAAACTGACCACGGAGGGCGGCGCCGTGTCGTCTGTTCCCCTAACCGACACGCGCGTGCGCCTGGCGGCGTGCTTTGGCGGATCCAATCAGTACGTCCACATCCGCAGCACCACTGGCGCTGTCGGCGGCGGCGCCGGCGGTGCCGCTGCGGCGGCCACTGTTGCGAACTCGACTGGGCCGCCGCAGGTGGACAACCGCAACTACCGCTGGAACAACTCGGACGGGTTCATGGGCCGTGACATGGTGGTGCGGGATCGCCGGTTGGAAGTCACGAGGACAAACTCGTCTGGGTGGGGTGCGCAGGTGGTGGACACCATCATGGTCCACGGTCAGTTTGTGATCAAGTACGTTGGGGTTGGAGGCAGCATTGCGTTGGGGCTCGTGTCGTGTGTTGTTGTTGTTGGGTGGTGGTGGTGGTGGTGGTGGTGCATGCATGGCAAGTCTGTCGTTGTGTCGTTGTGTCATCGTGTTACTTTGCGTGCTGTGCTGTGCACGCGCACGTGCACATGCTGGTTGGTGGGTTATGTTGTTTGCTGTGTTTTGCTCACACGGGACCCACGCGTTTCAGGTTCCACGTCAACAGCAACTCTTCGAACCACCTCTTGGTGGGCCTCATGCCAAAATCCCACATGACCTCAATGGAGTGGCTGCGCAACCACACAAACAACACGTACCACGTGAAGGGCAATGGTGAGGTTGTCGCCATGGGCAGCACCGTGGTTGCGGCCAACAGCAATACCGCGCTGCGTGACGGGCGCGACTTCGAGTACCGGGTGGACATGACGGCACGCACAGCGGCGTTGGTGTTTGACGGTGACCGCGTGGTGCACACGTTCACTGGTCTGCCCACGGACGGCGTGGTGCCCTACGCCATGTTTGGCGGCAGCAACCAGGTGCTGCGGTTGCTTCCCGCCCCCAAGCACACGTTCCTGGTGTACTCCCGCACACCGGGCGTGCCGATGGACGGCCTGTTCGGCTGCGTGTCTGGGGACCGCATCCAGGGCTTCAGCCGTGCCCTGGCCGACCGCACCCAGATGCCGATCCCCCTGGCACGCAACGTGTACCTCCACTACCGCCTCGCCGCGCTGCTGCCCACCGCACTGGCGCCGTCCCGCTCCACGGCCATGGTGGTGGGTCCGTCCTCGGTGCGCGTGGTGCACACGGGCTCCCGCGGTCGCCGGGCCGCGGTGCAGGCCGCCACGCCCTTCCCGCTCGCGCACGACCCAGCGGGTCAGCGCCTCGCGGCCACCGGCGGCGCGGGCGGCGGCGTCGCGTACTTTGAGATCGCGGTGGAGAAGGCACCGGCGGCCACGGCGGTGGGCCTCGGCCTGGCGCACGCCGGGTTCGTGGCGGACGGCAAGATGGTGGGGTGGCTCAAGGGCAGCGTGGGGTTCCATGGCGACGATGGCAAGGTGTACCACGGGCCGGGGGGCAAGACGGAGCTGGGGACCATGTTCGGCGAGGGCGACGTGGCGGGGTGTGGGTACGTCGTGGGCACCCGTGACGTCTTTTTCACGGTGAACGGGCGCCTGGTGGGCGTGGGGCAGTCCGGCCCCGAGGTGGTCGAGAACTGCGGCAACGACCGGCGGCTGTACCCCACCATCTCCATGAACGGGCCGGGGCAGGTGGCCGTCAACTTCGGCGCCTCCACCTTCCGGTTCGACCCCACCACCGCGGAGGCGGCGCTGTTGGAGGCCGGCGAGCTGTCGAACCCGGTCGCAGAGGAGGGCGAGGACGCCGCGGAGGCGGCGGTCAGTGACACCAACATCGACGTGTTCTCTGCCCAACCCAGCACCAACACCGCCTCCCACGCCGCGGCGGCTGCGAACCTCAACAACGCCACCGCGGGTCGCACTGGCTCGGCGGCGGCGGCGACGCGCGTGCTGGCGAACAACACCACCAGCGTGCCGAAGCTGGTGATCGTGAACGACGCCGTTGCCAAGCTCGACTCGTTTGTGACCCTCGCAGATGGAACCAAGCTGCCGTTGTGCAGCCTTGCTGGCTGTGTTGGCCGCGTTGTGTTGCGTGAGGGTGAATCGTGGCCGCCGTCCAACGCGAAGGTTTGCGTGAGACTGTGAGTAGGGAGGGGGGGCTGCGGCTCATGTGTGGCGTGTTTCACTTCCGCCTCGCGTTTTTTGTTGACGTTGCCGCTGTTGTTGTTGCTGTTGCTTCTGGCCCTGCCCGCAGAACTTTGCCTTCCTTGGGATGTCTGGCGCTCGTTCCCATCAAGCTGTACCACTTGGTGCTCCCCTCCCCGTCGGAGCTGACACGCAGCCAAGAGGTCTACCGCACCAGCAGCACCAACGCCTCTGATGTCATCCGTCGCTCTGCGCGCCTCGCGGACTGCTTGAGCGCTTCGTGCGCGCTGCACGCCCGCGCCATCGTCCGCGCGGTGGTCGACGCGTCACGCACCAGCGGCACCGCCGGCACCGCCGGCAGCAGTGACACCTCCATGGTGAAGCTGGCTGGCGGCGAGCGGCGGTTTGTGGGCGTGTTGAAGCTGCTGTGGGTGACGGCCCACAACCGGCAGGTGATGCTGGCGGGCAGCTCCTCGCAAGAGCACCAGCAGAGTCCCATGGAGGAGCTGCAGGGTGTGTTGAAGGCCATGTTGAAGTCCACCGTGGTGTCGTCGGCCCTGTCGCAGGAAATTGCGTTGAGCCTGACGCGTGACGCCGCCACGACGACCCCAGTGGCCAAGCCAGTGAAGAAGGAGTTCGAGTCGCAGCACCCGTACCCGTCGCGCGCCAACAGCAAGACGAAGATCCACCTGCCCGGTGCGACGCGCCTTCACATTGCCTTCGACCCCATGTGCCACACCGAGGCCAACTACGACTGGCTCGGCTTCTTCCGCACCGAGGAGTGCAACTCGTCAGACATCATCGCACGGGTGTCTGGGCCTCCCGGCGTCAACTGGCAGGACATTGACGTGCCCGGCGACACGGTGTGGCTGCAGTTCCAGTCGGACGGCTCCAACTGTGAGTGGGGCTACAAGTTCACCGTGACGGGCCTCACCGGTGACCTGGGTGGGGACTCGATGCTCGTGTCCGACGCCAAGGTGTTGGAGGGTTCGCCCCTGTTCGGGGTGTGGGTGCTCGGCTTCCTTGTGGAAGTGGGCCACCCGCTGGCGTTCTCTCAAGACGTCATTGATGCTCTGGTCACGTTCCTTCTGTCGGTAGGTGGCGTGGCGGTGGGCTGGCATTTGGCTGGCTGGCTGGGTGGTTGGCTGGGTGGTTGGTTGGCTGGTCGGCATTGGCAATTGTCCTGCAGTTGTGGAGCTTGGGGCGGGGTGGTTACTGTGCTTCGTTTGTTCGTTTGTTGTGAGAAGGCGTGCGGCTAACGTCTTGTTTGTGTATTGTACTCTTGCGTGTGGTACTCATGTGGTGTGGGTGTGGGTGTGTGCTTGTGCTTGGTGCCTGTGTGCCTGTGTGTGTGTGTGCGTGTGTGTGTATGCGTGTTGCGCTGCCACAGCCAACGTCTGGTGATGGCGGCCTCCGTGCGACGCAGTTGGCGCAGAAAGTGCTGGAGAAGATTGCCACGGGCAACTTCACCGGCCCCATGCCCGACCTCAGCAAGCTTGCTGCCTTGAAGAAGCGTATCCAGCGCGACCACGAGGCCAACGAAGCTGAGGCGTGGCGGCGACCAGGTCTCCAGGCGGCGGTGGAGCTGCTTGCAGCCATCACCGGTGCCGAGGCGGCTGTTCAGCGCATCAAGGCAGCGGAGTCTGAAAGCAAGACCAGCACAGCAGAGTCAGACAGCAAGGAGCAAGACACGAAGCCGAAACCGAAGGCGAAGAAGAAGAAGAAGGCACCACCGTTGATGTGGGACGCCAACCGTTTGGGCCCGGAGATTCAACTGTCGCAGAACAACCGTCGTGTGACGCGCACAACATCTTCACGGTGGGGCACGCAGCTGGGATCGTACTACATGAGTTCCGGCGTCCACACCGTGGAGCTGTTCATGGAACAAAATGAAAGCAACTGCTTGTACGTTGGTCGCTGCCGTGGCAAGTGTTGGTACGCGGCCCACAAATGTGGTGACACTTTTTGTTTTTTGTTTGTCTGGCCAGCTATGCGGGTGTGGTTCAGAAACAGGACAACTTCGACTTGACCTCCAACATCAAGCAGGCCAATACCATCGTTATGCAAGCTGACGGAGACGTGTATGTGAACGGCAGCGGCCAAGGTGGCAACCGATCCATGGCAACGAAGACGGGCGCCACGCTTCTGTTGCGGTTGGACTTCACGAACCGCACTCTCACGTTCACGGTGAATGGTATCAGCAACACGATTGAAAACATGCCGTCGCCGTGCACGGTGGGCGTGTGCTTTGGCGGCTCCAACCAGTACGTTGTCCTCAAGTCCAACACGGGCGCCGGCGCTGGTTCAGGCAGCAGCGTGAACCTGCTGTCACAGTGGGCCAAGTCGGTGTTTGATTCACGCCGGCTGCTGCGCGGTTTGAACCGACGCACACCGGAGGCCGCGATGCAGTTGGCGCGGGACGTGACTGAGACGGTGACGGAGATGTTGGATGGGGGATCGAGCGCTGAGCTGCGGTGCTCCAGCGGCAACATGAACATCGCCATGGACGACGGTGACACGGGGCATCGCGTGGAAGCGACCGGGCAGTTCGACTCGGTGATCATGCCAAACGTGTCCCTCAGCTCGGGCAAGTGGTACTACGAGGTCAAGCTGTTGAAGCGCGGGTGCATGCAGATTGGTTGGGCCAACACCAACTACGCTGGCAACTCAACCCGTGGGCAGGGTGTCGGCGACACGCCCGACTCTTGGGCGTACGACGGCCACCGCAGCTACAAGTGGAACGGCAGCAGCAGCGCGTACGGAAGCAAGTGGAACCAGGACGACGTCATCGGTTGCTTCCTCGACATCGACGCAGGGCGCGTGTCCTTCTCGCGGAACGGCGACTGGGCTGCCCCCATGGGCATTGCCTTCACGGAAATCGACACCAGCGTTCCGTTCCGCCCTGCGGCGACCTTCCAACGTCGCCTGGGCGGCCTCATCAAGTTGTCCAGGGCGCAGTGGTCGTACGGCCCACCCACACCCGACTGCAAGTCCGTACTGGCGTCGCTGGGTGGAAGCCTGTCCGCTGCCGTGTTGGTGCCGGCCATGGTGGCGTCCGCCCACAAGTGGAGCCGCTCCATGGACCTAGAGGTCACGCGGCTGGTCAACGCGCAGTGCCAGCGCGACCACATTGATTTCACCAAGGTGAACTTCGGTACCCTGTTTTCGAAGGGCATTGGGCCGGTGCCGCGCGTCGAGGTCATCGCGCGCGCGTACTTGCTCCGTGCCGTCAACGCTGCCACTCGCGCGGCTATGCCCTTCGTGAACATCTTCGACCATGCCCTGCGCGTGCTTTCATCAGGCAAGCGTTCCAATGCTGCCCTTGATGTTGTAACTGGCGCTGGTGCCGGTGCCGGTGCCGGTGCTGGTGCTGGTGCTGGTGCTGGTGCTGGTGCTGGTGCGGGTGCGGGTGCGGGTGCGGGTGCTGGTGCTGGTGCGGGCGCAGGTTTGATGACCGCCACAGCCAGGCCAGCGCAGCAGCACGAG